>WNFA01003565.1_pt1 | contig 24651 bp, 26 predicted proteins | sample 5400481 | NCBI WGS metagenome assembly WNFA01 (sample SAMN13153340, study PRJNA577476) | soil metagenome | isolation source: 120 cm saprolite under Douglas fir tree site 2 hole 1 replicate 2 | place: USA:California | collected 2015-04-18 | reverse complement strand
AGCGCATCCGGCTCGCGGTGACGACGAACGCCCGCGCGCTCAAGCTCAACGTCCCGCCGGCGCCCGCGCTTCCGATCCACGTCGCCGCGCTCGGCGATGCGATGACGCGGCTCGCGGGCGAGCTGGCCGACGCGTGGGCACTCGCAACCGGCGTCGACCGGCTCCGCGAGGGCGCGACGCGGGGTGGCCATCCGGATCGCCTCCCGGAGATTCATCCCACCGTGCCGGCCGTGGTGGCCGACACCGACGCGAAGGCGCGTGAGGGCGCGGCGTGGTTCGTCTCCCTCTACGTGACGACGATGGGCAGAATCTACCGCGACTCGCTCACGCGACAGGGCTACGGCAAGGCCGTGGAGGCGGTGCTCGCGGCCAACGCGCCGAAGTTCACGGGCGTCGTCCCGGCCGACGCGGAAGAATTACTCGAGCAACTGATCGTCTACGGCACCCCGCCCGAGGCGCGGCGGAGACTTAGGCGCTGGCACGAGGCCGGTGCCGCCTTCCCGGTGCTGCTCCTTGGCCCGAACCACACGCGGGAGGAGCGTGCGCTGGTGCTCGAGGCCTTCCGCCCGATGCTCTAGTCCGCCTAGGAGGTTCCCCATGCCAGACGTGACGCCACGCGACCGGTCGGAGATCTTCGGGCTCAGACGGATGCGGACTTCATCTGCGTTTCTCACCGCGTGAGTCTCGCGGACGGGACGGAGGTCTGGATGATCCGTGAGCCCCGCTGAGGCTTAACATGAGACGCATGCGACTGTGTCGCGCGCTCGCCCTCGTCATCTGGCTGCCCGTCGCAACGACCGGCGCGGCGCTGAGAAGCGCGGCGCCCGCGTCCGCGACAGCGCCCGGCGCCGAAGCACCTGATCACGTCGTCGCCGAGATCCAACAGGCGCTCGACGACGCCGTGCGGCGCTTCGACGCGATGGACTCGGCCGGCGTGCTCGCGCACGTGTCAGACCAGTATCGCACCAGCCCCCTCACGAAGCCTCTCCTCGCCGAGCAGCTGCGCGCGATCTTCGCGCTGCATGACCAGGTGAGGGCGCGCGTACGCATCGACGAGGTGCGCTTGGTCGGCGAGCACGCGTGGATCTACTCGACCGGCACAGTGACGGGCCGCCTCCGCTGGACCGGCGGCTCCGTTCCGGTGCTCGCCTGGGAGCACGAGTTGGAGGTCGCCCGCCAGGAGGGCGGGCGCTGGCGCCTGTTCGGCTATCAACAATGAGATCACGTGTGGACCGATCCGGCTGCCCCGTCATGATGGTGCCGCAAGTCGCCCGGATCGGATTCCTGTTCAGGATGAGTAACCCCGTGCTCCAGGCTCAGTGGAAAGAGGCAGAGCCAGCCGACCTGCCCGTCGAGCAGCCGACGAAGTTCAAGTGAACCCTCGGCCTGACGATCCCGCAAGCTCGCCGCCGCGCAGCAGCCGGGGAAGGTGTACCGTGTCGGGCGGACCGAGCTCTGAAAGGCCGTTACTTCCCACTCAAGCGTTCGACGACGGGGGCCATGGTGTCGCGGAGGCGGTCGGGCACGATGTAGTACGAGATACCGAATCGTTCCCGCCGGGCTTCCATCAGCTCGCAAATCTCGCTGATGGAGCCGATAAAGATACTCGGCATGTCGAAAACCTGTGCAGGGGTGATGGTGTTCCAGTCGCGGGCGCGGATGAGCGTCTCGGCAGCCTGCCTTCGGTCATCGGTGACCACGACCGCCATGGTCATGCTGAGCTCGATCTCAGGGAACCGTTCGCCCGCACCTTCCCGGACCCAGGCGAGCTTCTGCGCGACTGTGTCGGCAAGGCGTTCGACCGGATCATCGATGAGCGTGCCGGTTCTCGTCGAGGAGTTGAGCAGGCCGACCGTGTTGGCTTCCCGGCCTGCCAGCATGAGCATGCGCTTGCTTCCCGCGCCGATGTGGATCGGCGGGTGTGGGCGCTGCACCGGCTGGGGATACCCACGGAGTCCGTCGATTCGATAGTGCTGCCCTCGGAACGTCAGGGGGCCCTCCGCGAACAATCCCTTGAGCACCTCGAGCGCCTCCGCCAGTCGGCTGATGCGAACGCCGGCACTGTCGAAGGTTACGCCGGCCTTGTCGTACTCGGTCTTCAGAAACCCCGCGCCCAGGCCGAGCTCGAAGCGGCCACCGGAGAGCAGGTCGAGCGTCGCCGCTTCCTTGGCCAGGACTACGGGATGGCGGTAGTCATTGTCGATAACGAGGGAGCCAACGCGCATGGTCTTCGTCACGCTGGCCGCGGCCATGAGCGCCGAGAACGGCGCGAACTGGTCCCCGAAATGGTCCGGGACGAAGTGGTCCCGGATCAGAAAGGTCGAGTACCCCAGCTGCTCGGTCCGCCGGGCGTCGGCGTTCCAGGCGCTGGCCGTCTGCATGCGTTCATTGATGACACCGAAGCGGAAGGGTCGCGATGACCCCATGTTGTTCCTCCTCCGTTATACGTGCAGAACGCCCATGTGGGTGGAAGGCTTCGCCCTATTGACCCAGCCCGGGCCCTGGCCTAGCTTTGCGGCCAGGTGTGAGAACGAACCCGAAAGCCCGCTGCTGGGAGGACCAACGCTGTGGCGCGAGACGGATTGCGGATCTTCGACGCGGACACCCACGTGGGCCCGACCATGGACATCCTCGAGCGCTATCTGGCCGCGCCCGAGCGCGCGGCGCTCGAGCCCCTGAGCGACAAGCGCCGCGTAATCAAGCGCACCGGCCAGGTGACGTATCACGTGGGCGAGCGCAAGTACGAGCGTCGCCTGGGTGATCCGTCGCCCCAGCCCGCGGATCCCCACGCGTACATGAGCACCTACGGTGGCGCGCACAAAGGCCGGGATCCCGATCCTCGAGTCGACCACGACCCGGCTGCGCGGATCGCCGACATGAATCTGGAGGGCGTCGATGTCAACCTCCTGCTGCCGTCGGGCTGGTTCGGGACGTGGACGACGGCGGACACGGCCATCGAGCTCGCGCTGTACCGCGCCTACCATCGCTGGATGGCGGACTACTGCTCCGCCTATCCGAACCGGCTGAGCGGCGTCATCCTGGTGTCCGGCCGGAACGTGCGGGAGAGCCTGGCGGAGGTCGAGCGGTGCGCCCGGGAGCCGTGGGCGTTGTCGCTCTTCTGTTACGCACCCTATGGTATGCCGCTCGATCATCCGGACCTGGAACCGTACTGGGCGGCGGCGCAGCACCACGACCTCTCGGTCGTGCTCCACACGTTCACCGTCATGCCGCCCTACGCGCCCGGCGGGCTCGACACGTGGGAGAACTTGTGGCTGCAGCGCTCGGCCGCGCATCCCTGGTGCGGCATGCGCAACATGGCCGCCCTCATCGGCGCGGGTGTGCTCGACCGGTATCCGAATCTTCGGCTGGGAGTGCTCGAGGCCGGCCACGGGTGGCTGCCGTTCTGGGCCAAGCGCCTGGACGAGCATGCCCAGTCCGTGGCTCGGGCCCTGCCGCCGCTCAAGCAGAAGCCGAGCGACTACGTCACCTCCGGTCGCTTCTTCCAGACCATCGAGATGTCGGAAGGCGTGGAGCTGACGAAGGCCGTCATCCAGCTCCTGGGCGAAGACATCCTGATGTACGCGTCGGACTACCCGCACGGCGAAAGCTGGTTTCCGAAATCGGTGGACACGGTGATGGCCTGGGATCTGCCGGAGCCGGCGAAGCGCAAGCTGTTCTGGGACAATGCGCTGCGGTTTTACCGCCGTTTCAGACCAGCGCCGGTAGCGCCGGCCCGTGCCTGACCACCTCGCGCCGCGACCGTCCTCCAGACTTCGGTCGTTCCTGGCTCGCGACGATCGGGTGCTGGCCGTGCTGGGCACGCCCAACGCCTTCCACGCACAGATCATGGAAGCCGCGGGCTGTGAAGCGGCGTTCGTGGGCACCGGCATCACCGGCGGCAACTACACCGCACTCCCCGACACCGGCGTCCTCTCCGCCACCGAGTGCGTCCAGTTTGGCGGCTACATCGCCCGCGCGGTCTCTTTTCCCGTGATCCTCGATGGCGACACCGGCCACGGTGGCCCGCCCGCGGTGCGCCGGCTCGTCCACGAGAGCATCCGCGCCGGTCTGGCCGGCATTCGCATCGACGACCAGCCGGTCGAGAGCAAGCGCAGCACGCAGACGCCCGGTGTCGAGGTGGTCTCGCGTGATGCGGCCGTGGAGCGCTACCAGGCCGCCGTGCGCGCGCGCGATGAGCTCGATCCGGACTTCGTGATCATGGCCCAGTGCTATGCCCGCGACGCCGCGAACGGCGGCATGGGCGAGCTCCTGGAGAGGTTGAATGCGTACCTGACGCGCGGCCGCGTCGATTGGGTGCAGTTCGAATCGCCGCATTCGGTTGAGGAAGTCCGGCAGGCGCGCGCCGCGGTGTCCGGCACGCTCTCTGTCATGCAGGGCAAGCTGCCGAAGCCGTTGACCTTGTCCGAGCACTTCGCCCTCGGGCTGCGCATCGCCTGGTACACGTTCCTGCCCGACCAGGTCCTGAAAGCGACGAGCTGGGAGTTTCTGTGCGAGCTCAAGGAGCGCGACATCGACGCATGGACGGATTTCCAGGCCCGGCACACGGGTAACCCGTACATCCGAACCCGCCAAACGAGTCCGTGACGGCTTCTCTTACGAAGTGAAGTGATCGGGTCCTCTCTTGACCAGGACCCGTGCCTGCCCTAGCTTCCTGGCAGATGAGCAGTCCCCACCTCCCAACCGTCGACCGACGCGCGTTCCTGAGCGGCCTTGCTCTGAGTGTGGTCGTCGTGCCGCTCGCAGCCGCGGCCCAGATGCCGTCGAAAGTGCCCAAAGTCGGCTATCTGTCGATTGGCTCAGCCTCTGACCCGAGGCGCATAGCGCTTTTTGACGCCTTTCGGCAGGGGCTGAGCGGCCTTGGCTACATAGAGAACAGGAGCATCAGCATCGAGGCCAGATTCGCTGAGGGAAGCTATGATCGGCTCGCCGACCTCGCAGCCGAGCTGGTCCGTCTCAGGGTCGACATCATCGTGACGTACTCCACGCCGGCGGCGAAGGCTGCGCGGGATGCGACGAGGACGATTCCCATCGTCATGTCGGTCGTTGTCGATCCTGTGGCGACCGGACTTGTCGCCGGCCTCGGACGGCCGGGGGGAAATGTCACCGGGCTGTCCTTGATGGCCCCCGAGCTCGTTGGGAAACAGATGCAGCTCCTTACGGAGCTGGTTCCCAAGGTTTCCCGCGTGGCCGTCCTCTGGAATCCGGCCAATCCAAGCAACGAACCCCAGTTACGAGAAGCGGAGATGGCAGCCCGGACGTTGAGAGTGCGCCTTCAACCCCTGGAAGCGCGTGGTCCCAGCGACTTCGACGGTGCCTTTGCGGCGATGACCAGAGAGCGGGCGGACGCGGTCATCGTTCTGGTGGAAGGGGCGTTCGTCGATAACCGGGCACAGATCGCTCGCCTGGCAGAAAAGGCCCGCCTGCCGGCGGTCTACGGGATACGGGAGCATGCGGAGGCTGGTGGACTCATGTTCTACGGGGCGAGCCCTGTCGACTTGAACCGGCGCGCCGCCATGGTTGTCGACAAGATCCTCAAAGGCGCCAAGCCCGGCGACCTCCCGGTCGAGCAACCCACGAAGTTCGAGATGGTGATAAATCTAAAAACCGCCAAGGCCCTCGGATTGACGATCCCCCAGGCAGTGCTGATCCGCGCCGACGAGACCATTTCGCAATAATGGACCGCCGGTGATCCGCTCGAAGGGCTGTTCGCGAAGCGCCCGGTCACCATACGTGAGCCGCCCCGACGGGTGGTCGGGGCGGCAGGACAACACTGTGGCCGGGGTCGCTCAGGCCGTGACGAACGCGGCGTAGTGATCGCCCTTGGAGATGGGCGCCAGGCCCGTGACGACTTCACTCCAGTGCTCGCCGCCATCGTCGCTGCACCACACCTCACCCGTGGCCGTGGCGGCGAAGACGGAGAACGAGTCACCCCAGTCCTCGAGGCACATCGCCTCGAACGCGGGCCGGAGCCGGTCGGGCAACCCCTGACGGAGCACCTGCCAGGTCTTTCCCCCGTCGGTGCTCTTGGAGACTCGGGAGCCGGCGAAATGACTCTTGCGCCAGGACCCGGGGCCTTTCTCGGCCGACGCCACGAACATGAGCTCCGGTTGTCTTGGATGAAGCACCAGGAGGTCGGGATAGCCGCCGATCTCGTGGTGCAGGTCAGTCCATTGCTCCCAGGTCTTTCCACCATCGCCGGTCACGTACATCCCGATGCCCGTCGTGATGTAGATGCGGTCGGGGTTCAGCGGATTGATCACCGTGCGGTGGACGTCGTCGTCCATCCCCGGGATCACCTGAAACGTTTTTCCGGCATCGGTGCTCTTCAGCAGGCCGCCCTGCTCCACCCCGATGAACAGGGTCTGAGCGTCCCGTGGATGGAAGTTGATGTGCTTGGTGTGGGCGATGCCCGGCGGGGCGGGGAAGCTCCATCGCGACGTGTCCACCGACCGTAACGCCGGGAGCTCGGTCCATCCGCGTCCGAGGTCATCGCTGTAGAACAGGTGCGCGGGCTCCGTCCCGGCGAAAACGCGTACGCCGTCGGCGAGGCGGGCACACGCGAGGCTGTACACGTTCTGCTCCGTGAGTCCCTTGTCTCGACGGTCCCAGGTGCGGCCGCCATCCCCGCTGGCGAACATCGAGCCGTGCTTCATCCCCGCGAAGATCGTGCCGCTTTCCGGTTCGATCATGAGGGCGTGGACGTGCTTGTCGGTCAGAGTCCGATGGACGACGTGCCACCCGCCGCCACCGGAATCACGCTCCAGGCACACCACCCCTTCGATGGTGCCGACCAGCACCTGCCTGGAGGGTTCGGCAGAACGATAGATCGTGGGTCCACCATGCGAGAGGGTTATGGCCATAGGTGTCTCCTTCTCAGAGTGATGACGACAGTGCGCCGCCGCGCCCCCAGTGTCAAGGCTGACGGGCAGCGGGACATCGGGTGACACGCCGGGACCGCGAGTATAGAATCCCCACCATGCCAAAACTCTCCGTCGATCGACTGGACCACCTGGCGCTCGTCGTTCGCGACATGGACGCGACGTGCGCGTTCTATCGCCAAGTTCTGGGCATCGAGGTGGAGACGTTCGGCCGAGGCCGGACCGCGCTCCGCCTCGGCCGGCAGAAGATCAACCTGGAGCACGCCCGCGCACTCCCGTCGGACCAGCCGACGCCCGGCCCAGGCCATCTCTGCTTCGTCACGAGCGCTCCGCTCGCCGAGTGGATCGCGCACCTCGCGGCGTGTGGCGTCCCGCTGATCGAGGGCCCGGTGAAACGCAGCGGCGCCGAAGGGCCGATCGACTCGATCTACCTCCGGGACCCCGACGACAACTCGATCGAGATCGCGACATACGCGCCAGCGACGACCGTCCCCTAGCGGCAGGCCCGCTTGGTGTACGGGCCCCCCAGCAGGGGCAGGACCTTCACCACCTCTGACTTCTTGCCCTTCACCTCCACGATGAAGCTGCCCCGGTCGGCGTCCCCCTTTTCGTCCACGTACGTGTCCATGAGGAGCCCGGGCTCGTCGGCCGCCGTGAACAGGTTGTTGTGCAGGCAGTCGCGGACCTTGGCCTGGTCGAACGCGCCCACCCGGTCGACCGCGGCCTTCATGAGGTGGGCGCCGATGTACCCCTTGAATCCGTTGTGATCGGGCACCCTCCCGAACCGTTCCTGAAACCGCCGGCCCATGTCCAGCATGCTGGGCACCGGCGAGAGCGCCGTCATCGGCACGTGACAGCGCGCACCGTTCATCGCCTCGCCGCCTGCGTCGATGGTGGTCTGCGCGCACAGGTTGTCCCCGACGGGCTCGACGTTGAGCCCCAGCTTGCGCATCTGAATCATGATGCGCGCGTTCTCCTCCTCGTGGTTGTAGATCATGAGATGGGTGGCCCCGGAAGCCCGCACCTGGGTCAGCTCGGCGGTGAAGTCCGCCTGCTGCGCCTCGGTGGAGATGTCGACCACGACGGACTTGCCGCGATCCTTGAGAAATTTCACGAACATCTCGCGGCCGCCCCGACCGAAGGCGTTGTTGACGTAGATCAGCGCGATCCGATCCGCCTTGAGATCCTCCACGAGCCATTTGACGAGCTTGGCGAACCCGACCTGCTGGCTGAAGGACGTCAGAAAGATGTTGGGGTTCCCCTTCTGGACGACCAGCACCGACTCGGAGCCGCTGATCTGCGGGATCCCGGCCTGCCGGGCGAGCTCCATGTTCGCCACGGTGCTGGAGCTGTACACCGTCCCCATGATGGCGAACGGGCGCTCGTTGATCGCTCGGCGAATCACCGCGACGGAGGTCGGGGGATCCGTCTGCGTGTCCATGACGAAGGACTCCAGGCGTCGCCCCTGGATCCCGCCCTTCTTGTTGATGTCCTCCACCGCCAGGATGACGCCGTCACGCCACATGTTCCCCGAGGGTGCGCCGCCACCGGTGATCTCGGCCACGATCGCCAGCTTCACCACGGTCTGTGCCGATCCCTGCGGGATGATCCCCGCCGCCGTGACCAGGACCACGCCGAGGGCGATCAGGATTCGTTGCCGTCGCATGGGTGCCCTCCTGAGGCCGGAGAAGCTCACGGCCCCTCGAATTCGAGGATGTTGAGGCCGGCATTGGAATCGGTCAGATACATGAGCCCGTTCGGGTCGACGTAGCAGTCGGCGGATTGAATCACCTGCGGCCGGCCGGGGCGCGGATCGACCATGCGCTCGGGGTTGGGCGGCACGTAGAATGCGACCTCGCGCGGCTGAAACGGGTTCTCGATGTCGAAGACGCGCACGCCCGCATTGTAGTAGGTGACGAAGATCAGGCGGGAGCTCTGGAACGAGCCGGGCCGATTCTCGTGCAGGTTGTGTGGGCCGAAATTCCCGCCCTTGGCGCAATAGTCCGTCTCGGAAGGCGTCGGACAGGTGGAGATGCTGACGGGATTGCTCGGCTCTCGAATGTCGAACAGCCAGACGTAGCGCAGGCCCTGGCTGCAATTGGGGCTGGTGGCTTCGTCGGCGACCACCAGCAGGTTGCGATCCGGCAGCGGCAGCGGGGAATGGGTACCGCCGCCGAAGGGCGGGTCCCAGTTTCGATGCGCGATCAGACGCGGCCGGGTCGGATCGGCCACGTCGAGCACGGTGAGGCCACCGTCGCGCCAGGCGCCGTAGGCGAGCGTGCCGGCCACCAGCGCATGATGGAGCGCATAGCGGCGCCCGCTGCGCCAGGTCGGCGTCTCGGCCCCGCCCCGCCACATGCCCGGGATCCACCAGCGGCCGGCGACCTCGGGCTTCCTCGGGTCGGACACGTCGACGACCGCGAAGACATGGTCGGTGAACTCGGCAAAGTGGATGGAGGCGTACGCGTAACGGCCGCCCGTGTACCAGATCCGGTGCGGTCCGATACCCTCGACCGGCATGAATCCGATCTCCGTCGGCTTGTGCGGTCTGGAGATATCGAACGCGCGAATCCCGGCGGTGAAACTGCCCGCGCGCGCCGACAACTTGTCGGCCGGTGACGCGCCGAAATAATCCTGCTGGTTCTGGAACTCTTGCATGGTCCAGACGCTCGGCATGTTCGTCGCCAGCAACAGGTCATCATGAGTCTGGAGGTGAACGGTGCGCGTGTTGGGCGGGCAGGCGATGAAATCGACGAATTTCGGGTGCCGCGCATCGCGCACGTCCAGGACCGTGAAGCCGTTGCTGAAGGTTTGGCCGACATAGGCATAGCCGCGATGCACGAGGATCTGAACGCCGTCGCTGCGGCCCGCCTGGTCGGAATGGCTCACGAACTTGATGTTGCGGGATGCGACGGCCGTCATCGTGAAGCTCCTCACTCGCTCCGGGGTTGGGCTCGCGATCAGGCGAGGTGCCCCGCGCGTCGCTCGATGCGCCGAGGATCAGCGCAAAGCGGCGCCGCGTCAAGAGCCGACTAGTGGCCCGCTCGTTCTTCGGCGGTCACCACTTCCCGGTGACGCCGCTCTCGTCGGCCCTGGAGTCACCGCCGCGGGCCCACGCGATCGCCCGCGACAGGAGAATCGCGCCGACGAAGCCCGCGATGAGCCACGCCCAGCCGCGTCGTCCGCTCCGGCTGAGCGAGACGACGCCAGCGATGAGAACCAACGCAGCCGCCGCGACCGCCGAGATCGGCCACCACGGGAGTGGGGGAGTCGGCAGCGCCAGCCCGCGCCCCAGGGCGTCGAAGCCACGCACACCGTCGAGGATGCCCTGCGAAAACTCGCCGCGTCGGAAGGCGGGGAGAATCAGCGTGTCCATGATCTCGCTTCCGCGGCCGTCGTGGGCGTGACCCCAGGCCGAGCCGAGCTGGATGCGCGCCTGGCGGTCGTCCTCGGCGACCAGCAGGAGCATGCCGTGGCTGAGGTGATCCGGCCCCAGGTTCCAGACCTTGAGCAGCTCGGACGCGTATCGCTCGATCGTATAGCCGGCGGCCTTCTGGGCTGCGAGCGATCGGATGGTGGCCACGGTCACCGGGTACCCCGTGTCTTTGAGGAGCGCGGCTCCGAGCCGGTCGATCTCCTGACGATGCTCGACCGTGATCAGCCCGATCTCGTCGCTGATGACGCCACCGGACGGCGGGCGCGACGGGAAAGATACCTGAGCCCAACCTGTCGAGGCGAGCGGCCAGGCCACCAGAAGCAAGGAGAGCAGCATCCGCCAGGCGACCGTTTTCGAGCGACCCATGTCCCGTCCTCCCTCACCGTGCTTAGAGCCAGTGAAGACCTCACTAAGCATCATAGGTAGTCGAGGCGGCGACCCCCAAGAATCGAGGAGCCACGCGTGATAGAGGTACCCCGGGCATTCACCACAACACCTGGGACCCCGAAGGCGTTAAGCGGCACGCTGTCGGCGAGGTGACGGACGCTCGCGGTAGGTAATCGGGCGGGTTCACAGACACCCCATGGTACAACTTGAAAAGGTGATTGATCTCCATACCTTCTCGATCACGGCGCAGCCCAACGTCGGCAGCCTCGTGCCGTGGGTCTCGGCGCGCGGGGCGATCGCCACCCAGGCGCGCGTGAACACCGAGCTCGGGCGTCAGGGGCTGGCGCTGCTCGCCCAGGGTGTGCCGGTCGACGTCGCTCTGAGTGCCCTCCTCCGAAAGGACGGTCATCTGGGAGGTCGTCGTCGGTCCCGCGGCAGTCCAGCTCTTTGGCCGGGTGAAACACTGACACCTCGAAGAGGAGGGTCGTCATGATCCGGGCGATTCCATTGCTCGTCGGACTGGTCGCGCTGATGGCGGGCCCGCTCGCCGAGGCCACGACCTATCGGTGGGTCAACGATGAGGGCGTCGTCACCTACTCGGACCAACCCCCCCAGGTCCGGCCGGGCGATAGTGAACGCGACGCCCTCATCGCCGAGGCGCTGGAAATTTCGGGGACCAAGAAGGCGCTCGATACGATTCCGGCACACATCCGGGCGCACTACGACGCGCGCCAGACCACGCTCAAGGCCGAGGACAAGACGCGCATAGCCAGAATCCTCAGCGACGCGTTCCGGCCCGACGTCCTCTACAGCGCCGTCCGGGGCGCCTTCAGATCGAACTACGACCCGCAGCGCATCGGCATCGTCATGGCGCAGCTCCGATCGCCGCTCTTCAGGAAGATCGCCGCTCTGGAGCTCGCCGCTAGCGAGCCGGGAGCGAAGCAGGATCTCGAGCGCTTCACCTTGGGTCTGCAAGGGGACATCCCGAAGCCGGCTCGCGTCGCTCTCGTCCAGCGGCACGAAGCGGCCACGCGCAGCGCCGAGCTGCAGATCGAGATGGCCGTCGTCGCCTTCCAGGCGGTCTCGCGGTCGCTCGAGCCCGTTCTGTCGACCGCGCAGCGGCCCACCAGCCGCGAAACCGATGCGGCCGAGCGCAAGCTGCGAGGGCAGCAGGACGCCTTGACCCGCGCGGCCCTGGTGCGCTGGCTCTACACCTATCGCTCGCTGAGCAACGAAGAGCTGGCGACGTACGTGGAGTTCGGCGAGTCGGACCCCGGGCGCTGGTTCGTGACCACCCAGCGCCAAGGCTTGCTCGACGCGATGCGGGTGGCGATGGCCTCGGCGGCCCGCCAGATGGCGAGCGCCTTTCCCCCGAAGCGCTGATCCGCCTTCATCATCTTTTCCAGCGCCGAGCGCGCGCCGTGATGCCGCGCCTCGGTCTGCCGCTCGCCGCGCTCGCGCTCGCCCTCGGCCTCCGTGCGGTGGCTGCGGGCGATGCGCCGGTCGAGAATGTATGGAGGGCGCTGCGCGAGGCGCCCTGGGGAGCCACGTACGACGCGTGGACGCGGTCGGGCCCGGCCGCGAGCTGCGAGCGCTACCGCAGCACGGGCAGTTGGAGCACGGCCGACGAGGAGTGGGCGTACCGCTGCCGCAGCGACGACGCGGGCACCGTCCGAGAGTGGTTCTTCTACGTCTTCTCCGGCGATCCCCCGGCGCCGCGGCTCGAGCAGTTCCGCGCCCGGATTCTCGCGCCGGTCGCTCAGCCGTCGGCGTTGGACCCGGCGGCGCTCGCCGAACGTCATCGAGCACTCGCGGAACGAATTTCCGAGCGCCACGGCAATGCGGAGCGTCCCGCGAAGTTGATGGTGCAGGAATTCGGCTCGGCGTTCTGGCGTGAGATCAGGCGATGGCGAACCGACGTGCTGGAAATCCTGCTGTACGTCGACGAGCCGCCCTCCGGACCTCCGTACGTTGGGCGCGACTCGCCATGGTGCTCAGTGAGGAGCTGCGTGCACCGTATCCCGACTACGGCGCGCTGATCGCCCGCCTGCGGGAGGGGCGAGGAGATCCGGCCACGCAGTCCAAGGCCTACGGCCTGGTCCTGGATCTCCTGAAGGCGGCGGCGACCCGCGACGACCAGCTCGGCGCCGACGACGAGCGCTCGCCCGAGTGGGCTGCGCGTCGGCGGACGCTCAGCTCTCACGGCCTCGCGTGGCAATGGTCGCAGCTCGGCGCGACTTGGGTCTACGGGCACGGGCTGCTGTGGCGGATCTGGCAGGAACATCCTTCGAACCCGTGGGGGGAGCGAGCGTTCGTGCGGCTGCTCGGGCTCGGCTGGGACACGAGCGTCGCCTGTCACAAGGGCAGCGACCAGTTCCGCGCGGTGATCAGCCAGGGCGAGGCCTTCCGCGCGCGCCGCCCCGCGAGCCCAGCGCGGGCGGACGTCGAGTTCCTGGTCGCGCAGTCCTATGAGACGTGGTGGTCGCTGAGCCAGGCATCGCCGGAGGACGCGTATGCGCAATCTGCGCGATATCAGGCTGGGGCCCTGACGGCCAGGCAGAAGGCGATCGCGCTGTACAACGACGTACTCAAACTGATCCCGGACAGTCCGGAAGCAACTTACGCACGGCGCGTCCTGCCCCGACTCGCGCTGGGATTCGCCACCAACCAGCGGCGATTCTTCTGCGTTTACGACTGACCCGCCGACGGACGGCCGCGTCCATCTGCTAAGCTCTCTCACGGTGTATGCATCCGGGTGGACTCGCCGGGAGGTGGCGCATGAACGTGTGGACAAGTCGCGTGGGACTTCTCACCATTGCCGGCGCGGTCGTGCTGCTCGCCGGCCTCGCCCACGGCCAGGACGACGCGAGCAAGGTGCGAGCGCTGATCCGGGACCTGAAGGATCCTGATTTCGATAAGGCCTACGGGGCTGCGGAGCAGCTTCGCAAGTACCCACAACAGCGGGCGCTGATCGTCGCGGGGTTGATCGACACGATCACGACCCGCGACTGGAATCGATGCGGCGGCGACATGCGCCAGACGATCGCCGGTGCGCTCGAGGAGCTCAAGGCCAAAGAGGCCGTCGTGCCACTCCTCGATCTGGTGAAGAGCGGGAAATCGATCGAGCACGAGTGCGCGGAGTGAGGGTGTTGCCTGCTGGCCGTGACGCCAGCGGATGTGTTCGCGGAGCGGAAATACGAGCCGTTCTGCGGAAACACGGTGCTCGCGACGATCAACGCACTCGCGGACTTCTCCCACTCAAAGGCCATGGCGGATCTAGTCGTCGCCGGGAAATGGAAGGGCGAGCTTCTCGTCACCCTCGGCAAGGTCGGGCCGCCTCGCTACGCGAATTTCATCGGGCGCTACAAGGACGATCCCGACCTGTCGGTGCGTCAGGCTGTGGCAGCCGCGCTGGGGCTCATCGACAACGAGACGATCGCGGTCCCGGTCCTGATCCAGCTTCTGAGCCGGGGGGACAAGAAGGAAGACTTCGCCGTCAGGTGGGAGGCCGGGAGCTCCCTGGCCAAGCTCGCCGGCCGAAAGGGAAGCGAAGGCGTCCGGCGCCGGCTGAGCGATCTCTTGCAGGAGCGGAACCCGATGACTGCCGTGCTGGCGGCCCGGGCGCTGGGCGCCGTGGGCGACGCCCGAGGACTGACGAAACTGCGGGAGCTGACGAGCCATGGAGACGCCGCGGTTCGTCAGGAGGCGGTGCTCGCGCTGGGCGAAGCTGCGGATACGGGGTCGCGGGAAGTCCTGGTGCGACGATTGAAGGACGACAGTTTGACCGTGCGCGGGTGCGCGGTCTACGCGCTCGGACGGCTCGGTGATCCGTCCCTCATCCCGATACTCAGTAAGGCCGTCGAGGAATCCGCCGGATACGAGGAGAAGTACGGCCTCCAGGCCTTCGACCTGAGGGAGACGCTCCAGGAGGCCATCGCGGCGGCTCAAAGATCGCGAGGACGCTGATGTGATCCGCGGGTGGACTCGTGACGCTGTATACTAGGCCGGCTTGACCCTTGGAGAGGTGGCCGAGCTGGCCGAAGGCAGCCGCCTGCTAAGCGGTTACAGGGTTAAAAGCTCTGTCCCGGGTTCGAATCCCGGCCTCTCCGCCAAATACTCCTGAAGCGGATCTAACTCCGCGAATCTGCTGACCATCGGGCGTCGGTTCCTCGTCCTGTTGCTACAGAAACCTCAAGCTCGCCTACTTACCCCCGCACTGTCATCGAACGAGAGAGGCGTACGCGTGGGTGTGCCTGCTCGATTCGATGGTGTGTCCGCTCCGCGCGCTTTGAAGGTACCCATACGGGGGTAAAGCGCCAATGCTGATAGCGGCTACCCCGACGAAAATTTCCGCCAAATTTCACAGGCGCGCCAACCCGGCGGCGCGAGCGCGGCGCTTCTTCTGCTTCTTCTTGAAGGCAGCGCGTTTGCGCGCGGTCTTCCTCCTGCGTTTCTTCTCGCGCATGGCAGTCTCCTATCGGCTGTTGGGGGCAGTGCCCGGTGACTGTCCGTCGATCATAGACCGCCCGTGCCAAGGCGCACAACCGCCCGATCAGTGGAACCTCGCCCGCGTCACATAGACCACGATGTTCTCTGACAGCGCCGTGGAAGCCTGCGAGATCACGCCTCGTGGTGCGCGAGGGAGGCTGAGCCTGTCGCGTTTGCTACAAAGGCGTGGAGGCGACCGCTACAGAGCGAGGGCGAGGGGCGCGAGACGACGGCCAGACGACGGCGTAGCGACGGGAGCGCGAGGGCCGGATCTGTGCGTGTGGGTGTGCCGCTCGCGGATGAAGGTGTGTCCCTGGGCGCGGCCGGCCTAACTCCCATGGGGGGATAGAGGCGGCGCCGACTGGCGGCTAGGCGTTCACATAGATCGCGTCGTCGTTCTCGACCTTCGTCCTGGCATGCCGCCAGTTTGAGACGAGCGTAGCTTCAATCGAACCTACGACATCGGGCGGAAGAGAAGCGAGGAACTCGCGTTCCTCTTCCCGGACACTGGCGATGATCTCCTCGTCACTCGGCTGGACAGAGCGTCGGACCACGAATCGGACACAGTTCGGCGCTCTCTCCGGCTGAGCTCAGCTTCCCGGGACGCGCCGGGTCGGGCCGCTACTGCTTTTTCGTCAGCGTGAGCCCGCCGGCCTTCGCGGCCTCGTCGTACTTCGCGACCGACTCCGCGTGCTTGCCCTCCTGATGGAGCGCCCAGGCCTCCCGCGCGAGCACTTTCGCGTTGCCGGCGCTCGCGTCGTAGCGGTTGCCGACGGCTTTGTCGATCTGGGCTTGCAAGGCCGGACATTCCGAGGCGAGTGCGGGACCAGCGGCCGAAGCGACCAAGGCGAGGACCATGACGACGAGCTTCATCTGTCTCCTCCTTTGGGGGCTATCGGACGGGACCGAACGCCGGGATCATCGGAGCGATCCGGCACCATGTCAAGACACATCGCACTGGCGCGGCGGGTGGTGTATCGTAAGTCCCCGTTGCGCCCTTTTAGACACGTGAGCGGGACATAGACGTGCTCATCTTTGTCGTGGCCTGCACCCGTCTGGACCGATATGAGGAGCTGCTCTGGCAGTTTGGGGGCTGGAGCAATGTAAGGGTCGTCCTCGACCGTCGTGGAGGGGAGCGTCGGGAGCCCCATGACGCGTTTGCCGGAGTAGAGAGGCGGCGAGTGGAGCGACGCCATCGTCTCGAGCCCTCCTTGAGGAAGCTCGGTTGGTCGGTGGTCGATACCGACGAACTCATCTGAGGCGATGTCGGGTCCTCGTGGTCGCCCTCCAGAAATTAGTTTCTGACTGAGGTCCCGGCTACACTGATTGGAACGATAGTTTGTCTATCGGCACGCCTCTGGGAGTCCGCAATGAGAGGTATGGTCGTCCTTCTCGTCCTCATCGCCCTCATCGTCGCGCAGGGTGCTCCCTCCCATACGTTCGCGGCAAACTCGGGAGGCCCGCGAGTGGTTCTGAGCATCAATTCCAAGACCACGCAGCGGCAAGTCCACCTGGTGGGCCACGGGAGTCCCGCCTACCCAACCGTCGATATCACGTGTGACGGAAAGCGATGGACACTCCCGCTGACTCGGTCTGAGTTCGCCAAGAACAGGACCACGGCGACCTACGCCGTGCCAGAAGACCGCGCCGAGCGAATGCTCAAGGCGGTCGAGTGTCGCGTGCTCATCCCGGGCCGGGACATCGCCCTGGCCCGTCAGCAGCTACGAGCGTGGGCCAGCCCGTCTCAGGGCGCGGCTCACCAGCGCGAGGGCCAGAAATAGGAGCGTGGGTTGAAGGCTGGTTGATCCGTCAGAGCCCCCCTCTGTGGCAGGGCGACGCCTGAGCGGTGTTACGCGACGGAGGCAGAGGTGCGGCAGGATGGGTGTCGGCGGGCCAAGCGGTAAGACGCTTCAGGCTGCTTGACGCCCACCGGTCGGCCGTCATAGGTTCGTGGCGTGGCCACGCCACCCAGTTTCCTTACTGCCTTCGTTGTTAACTTCGCTGACGGGCTGAAAGCAGCGGACGCCAAACAACCGCAAGCCGTCAACCAGCGGTCCGAGCAAATCTTTCAGCCCGGCATTGGCCCCCACACCGAGGCGCAGACGGTGCGGCTGGTACTGGATGAGATGCGTGCAGCCAGACCCGCCAGGTATTCCCGGGTCGAATTCGCCGTCCCGTATCCCACGGAGCGTCGCCAGAAGTGCGATCTCTCGGTCCACGCTGGCGGCGAGCACTGGTTCATCGAGGTCAAGATGTGGCGGCTGTTGGGGGACAACGGGAAGCTGAACGATAACATCCTCCTGCAGGTCCTGTCGCCCTATGCCCAGCATCGGAGCGCCGTGACCGACTGCGAGAAGCTATCGAGCTCCGGCTTCACTGGGCGGAAGGCGATTCTCATCTACGGGTATGAGGCCGCCGGATGGCCCCTGAGTCTTGTGATTGACGCCTTCCAGACGCTCGCCCGGACGCGGACGCACCTCAGTGAGTGTCAGGCGGCGAGCTTCGATGGGCTCTGTCACCCGATCCACCGCTCCGGAGCCGTCTACGGCTGGGAGCTTCTCGGAATTACTCCGCACATGGACGTAAATCGGCTTCAGTAGTCGGCGTGGGCGACGCTGAGGAAGGCAGAGTCGGACACCACGAGCCACTGAGGCGGGGCAACGCCGAAGGGGGCATCAAATGGAGACGCACTTCTCCATGGCCAGCGCTTTTGGCGGGGGCCTGTTCGGGGGTCCACCTTCAACGGTTTTGGATCCCCGTACATGCGGCTGCTTCTGATAGGTGGACGTGGTTCAGAGAGCCCCTCGATGCAATCTCCCTCCAGTGCTTTCTGTTGGCTCTGTATTGGCTGGGGCTCTGAGCAAGACCAGCCGCGATGGCGAGGCAACGGCCCGAGAAGAAGCCTGCCCCGGGCCATCGCCACGCGGCTGTGGGGCGGCTGGTATCGCCGCAGGAAGGCACTGTAGAACTAGCCCGCTCGCCCCAGGGCGCCGCGTAGTGTATCGTAAGTGCCCGTTGCGCCCTTAGCTCAGGTGGACAGAGCGTCGGACTACGAATCCGAAGGCCAGAGGTTCGAATCCTCTAGGGCGCACCACACTTACAGAGCGGCAACAACCTCTTGCGCCGAGACTTGCGCTGAACTCGCGGTCGGTAGGGCGGTATCGAGGCGAGCGACGGCACTGCGAAGGTGCTCCGGGCTCAGGTACGCATAGCGCATCACCATTGCCAGGGTGCTGTGTCCGAGCAGGTCCTTCACCTCCTGGAGCGTAGCGCCCCGCTGGACGGTCCAGGACGCGAAGGTGTGGCGCAGGTCGTGAAAGCGGAAGTCCTCCAGCTTGGCACGCGCTACGGCGCCCTCGAAGGCGTTCCAGTTACTGCCGGAGACCCGCCCGTGCGCATGGGAACCGCGACGAGCGAGCACGGCGTCGGCCCGGCCGTTCAGCGGCACTTCGCGCCGCCGGCCGTTCTTGGTGACGTCGAGCACAACAACCCCGCGGGCGCGGTCGACGCGCTCCAGGTCAGGCCGAGCACCTCACCGCGACGCAATCCGGTAAAGAGCGCGAACTCGACCAGGTCGTTCAGGTGGGGCTCGCGCTCAAGCCTGATTCGAGGCACAACCTCCAGCAGTTCCCACTCGTCGTACGCCAGCCGGAGGAGATGGTGCAGCAGCGCCAGGGCGCGATTGACCGTGGCCCCCGTGGGTGGCCGCTCTATGGCCGTCTCGCCATTGCCGATCTTCCGCGTCGCCGAGAGACGGTGTCTAGCTGAACGGCTCTTCCGGCGGCACCGCCGTCACTGGTCCTTTGAGCGGATCGGGTCGCGATAGCGCGAATTGACGCGGTCGCACGCGTGGGCTACCTTCGCCCTGCCCATACGCCCGGCCCGATTCACTGGAGGCTCGGCATGAAATGTCCCCGGTGCCAGCACGAGAATCCGCCGCAGGCCAAGTTCTGTCTGGAGTGCGGAGCTCGTGTAGCGCTGACCTGCCCGAAGTGTCGTAGCGAGCTGCCAGCAGGCGCGAAATTCTGCTTAGAATGTGGAGAGCCCGTCGCGCCACAGGCAACAGTCGAGCCGCGGTTCAGCTCTCCCCAGACGTATATCCCCAAGCACCTCGCCGAGATGATCCTCACCTCGAAGAGCGCGTTGGAGGGTGAGCGCAAGCAGGTGACGGTCCTCTTCGCCGACCTCAAGGGCTCGATGGAGCTGCTCGCCGACCGTGACCCCGAGGAAGCGCGGAAGATCCTCGACCCGGTGCTCGAACGGATGATGGAAGCCGTGCATCGTTACGAGGGCACCGTTAACCAGGTGATGGGCGACGGGATCATGGCGCTCTTCGGCGCGCCGCTCGCCCATGAAGATCACGCCGTACGCGCGTGCTATGCCGCGCTCCGGATGCAGGAGAGCGTGAAGCAGTACGCGGAGGGAATCTTCCGGACCTACGGCATACCCGTGCGTATTCGCGTCGGGCTCAACTCCGGCGAGGTCGTGGTCCGGTCCATCGGGTCAGACCTGCACATGGATTACACCGCCGTGGGACAGACTACGCACCTCGCCGCGCGCATGGAGCAGATGGCCGACCCGGGCGCGATTCTGCTGACGCCTGACACGCTGCACCTTGCGGAGGGTTTCGTCCGAGTCCAGTCGCTCGGGACAGTCACGGTCAAGGGGCTGGCGACGCCCGCCGAGATCTTCGAGTTGACCGGGGCGAGCTCTGTACGCTCGCGCCTGCAAGCCACGGCGGCCAGGGGTCTGACCACCTTCGTCGGCCGCGACGCCGAGATGGATACTTTGTTCACCGCCCTCGCGCAGGCGAAGACCGGCAAGGGCCAGGTGGTCGCCGTAGTCGGTGAGCCCGGCGTGGGCAAGTCGCGGCTGTTCTGGGAGTTCACGCACTCGCACCGCACCGAGGGCTGTCTGATCGTCGAGGCCGGGTCCGTCTCCTACGGCAAGGCGACGAGCTACCTGCCGGTGATCGAGCTGCTGGGAGCGTACTTCCAGATCGAATCGCCGGACGACCAGCGAAGGATCCGCGAGAGGGTGACCGGCAAGCTGCTCTCGCTCGACCGCGCGCTCGAGCCGTCGCTGCCAGCGCTCTTGGCACTCCTCGATGTTCCGGTCGACGACGAAGAATGGATGCGACTCGATCCGCCGCAGCGACGGCAGCGCACGCTCGACAGCCTCAAACGACTTCTTCTGCGCGAAGCGCAGATCCAACCGCTGATCGTGGTATTCGAGGACCTCCACTGGATCGACGGGGAGACGCAGGCGCTGCTCGACGCTGTCGTCGAGAGCCTTCCGACGGCGAAGATCCTGGTGCTCGTGAATTACCGGCCCGAGTACACGCACGCCTGGAGCGGAAAGACGTATTACCGGCTGCTCCGCATCGATCCGCTCCCGGTCGAGAGCGCCGAAGAGCTTCTCGAAGCCCTGCTCGGCGTGGGCGACGAGCTCCTGCCGCTCAAGCGCCTCTTGATCGATCGAACCGAGGGCAATCCATTCTTCCTGGAGGAGAGCGTTCGAACGCTCGTCGAGACCGGCGCCCTCTCGGGCGACCGCGGCACGTCCCGCCTCGTGAAACCGCTCCAGGCGCTTCAGGTCCCGGCGACCGCCCAGGCGATCCTTGCGGCGCGCATCGACCGACTGTCGCCCGAGGACAAGCGGCTCCTCCAGACCGCGTCCGTCGTCGGGAAGGACGTGCTGTACAACCTCCTGCATGCCGTGGTGGACGACAGGGAGGACGCGCTGCGGCTCGGTCTCGCACGCCTGCGGGCCGCTGAATTCCTCTACGAGACCCGACTCTTTCCCGAGCTCGAGTACACCTTCAAGCACGCGCTCACGCACGAGGTCACCTACGGGAGCCTACTGCAAGGGCGTCGTCGCGAGCTTCACACGAGAATCGTCAAGGCGATCGAGGCGCTCCACCAGGAGCGTCTCGTCGAGCACATCGAGCAGCTCGCCCATCACGCCGTCCGGGGTGAGCTACGGGAGAAGGCGGTGCACTATCTCCGGCAGGCCGGCCTCAAGGCGGCCGCGCGCTCAGCGCTCCTGGACGCCCGGGGCTGGTTCGAGCAGGCCCTGGCTGTCCTCGAGGTGATGCCGCAGAGCCAGTCCACTCTGGAGCAGGCCTTCGACATCCGGATCGACCTGCGGCCGGTGTTGACCCAGCTCGATGAAGTCCGGCGAACGCTGGAGCGCCTGCACGAGGCCGGAGCCCTCGCCGAGCGGTTGAACGATGACCGCCGGCGAGGCCGGGTCTGCGCTCTCATGGCGCTCATCCACGACTTGCTCGGCGAGCTGGACGAGGCACTCGTGACCGGCACACGCGCGCTCGCAATCGCACGGGACCTCGGGGACCTCGAGCTCCGCATTCTCACGACGACCTATCTCGGGCAGGTGCATTACCACCGGGGCGAGTACAAGCGAGCGGTAGAGCTAGGCACCGACAATCTCGCGGCCCTCCCCGCCCATCGGGGCTCCGAGTCTTTCGGACTTTCCGCACCGGCATCGGTTTACAACCGCTCTTATTTAGTCCTGAGCCTCGCCCAACTCGGCAGATTCGCGGAGGCCGCCGAGTACGAAGCCGAGGCGCTCCGGCTCGCCGAGCCGACGCATCATGCGTTCACCGTCGGTATGGCCCACCGGGCCGCGGGCACGCTTCACCTCCTCAAGGGCGACTGGGCGAGGACGCGCTCACTGATCGAGCACTCGATCGCAGTGGTCAGGACTGGGAGCCCCCTCCACCTGCCCCTCGTGGTCGCCTATTCAGCCTGGGCACTGGCGCAGCTCGGCGACATGAGCGAGGCGCTGAACCGGCTCCGCGAAGGTGAGCAGCTCGTCGAGGGTCAAGCAGCGGGGGGAGTCGTCTTCCAGCACAGCTGGTCCTGCTACTCGCTTGGTCGCGCCTGTCTGCTGCTGGGCTTGCTCGACGAAGCGCGGCGCTTGGCAGACCGTGCGGTCGAATCCTCTCCGCGTCAACCCGGATTCGCTGCCCATGCGCTCCACCTGCTCGGTGACATCGCGACCCATCCCGACCGGTTCGATGCCGAGAGCGGGGAGGCGCATTATCGCAAGGCGCTGGCGCTCGCCGAGCCGCGCGGGATGCGCCCGCTCGTCGCCCACTGTCACCTCGGCTTCGGCAAGCTCTACGGGCGCACGGGCAAGCGCGAGCAGGCCCGCGAGCACCTCACCACGGCGACGACGATGTACCGCGAGATGGACATGCGGTTCTGGCTGGAGCAGGCGGAGGCGGAGATGAGGGAACTCGCGTGAGGTCAAATAGCCCACGGTCCGCACGAAGCCTGACAAAGGCGGAGCTGATCAAGGAGAACGACCGGCTCGCAGAAGAAGCGGTACGGCTCCGACGCGAGCTGACCGAGGCGCTGCAGCAGCAGACGGCGACTAGCTAGTATCGGGCCAATGCGGAATTGGCATCGTCGCTTGAGAGTGCATCTGCGGGGGTGGCCTTCTCGCACGTCGAAGGTCAGCCCGCCTGTGATCATCGCGCCTGTGATCATCGTGCAGAGAACGGATGACAAGTGGGGACGGCGTAACTTCCTCGCCGCAGTTGCATGCGGCTTCTCGGTTCTCGTCATCGGTGTGCTGGCGTGGCGCTTCCCGGTGAGTCCTACGCCGATGGTGGTAAAGGACACACCGTTGACGCCAGGGACAGGGGCATTGCGATTCGGCGAAGTCGTCGCTTCGCTGGATCCTGCTGCGCCTCAGGCCACAGCGAATCTCACGAACATCGCCACTCAGGCGACTGTGAACACCATCAATGCCACGGCTCGAACGGTGAATGTGATTCTGCCGCCGACGCTCAAGTAGAGGGCGTTTCACTTCGGGCGAGTGCGGCGTATCGGACGGCTCCGCTCCGTCCAGCCGCACGCATTGCATACGGTCACTTCTGGTGGCTCGCGATTCGGCCGAAAATCGAACGACAGGCGGTGCGAGCTACACTGAGGACATTGGCTCGGCGCGTCGGTTTCAAGGCGCATGGCGGAGAATCCGTAGGCGTTGAGCACAGTGGCGGTGGCCCTTACCGACATTTCGCCATCTATCCACGTGACACCACGCGCGTGCGTTAGCCAGTTGACCAGCGCCCACGTGGCCTCAGCGGTCGTCTTGAGATAGTGCCGTGTGCGCTCGGCGCTTGAGCCTGCTGCGACCGCGTTGGCGATTAGCTCACTCCATCCGACAAAATCGGCGCGCTTCGGTTGTGGTGTTCCGGAAGGGACGTGGCGCGCCGGATCGGCAGCGGCGCGAACAAATTCGAGCAGGCACTCTCGGCAGCGCATGCCGACGCCTTGTAAGTCCTCTATCTCTTCGGCGCGTTCAAGCGACTCGGCAGCTTGGGTCCAGCGTCTCCAGGCTCCTGCGAAGCGACGCTCTTGGGCAGGGTCGGTAGGCGGCGACTGCATCGCAGCGACGCGGGTGGTTATGCCAACGTGGAACGAGAGGGTATAGTCCAGACTCGGGAAATCCTTTTGCAGATACAGGTTCGTGGGGTCCGTGATCACCCAATAGCGCTCACGGCCAGTATGAACGTCCCAGGCATCGAGTCGCCTCGTGCCGATGCGCTCGGTCGTGATTTTCTCAAGATGGGTGACGCGTTCCCCGCGCGTTTGGATTTCGACGTACTGGCGGATCGTTCGTTCTTCGTGTGGAAGGCGACGGAGAACGTGGCGACGCAGTGAGCGCATCGGCGGTGGTCCGGGTATCGTGTGCTCATCGAGACCTGACCCCTGGATTAGCTGGTTCAGGCGTGGCCGGCGTTGCTTCCGGCCGTCGCCACGCGGCGCACGTTTCTTCTCTTGGTCAGCCACGGCGGTACATCGTAACAATGGGCGGGCTGGACGGCTTGGTGAAGTGGCAGACGGGAGGCGAGATAGGGGCAGTCCGTGCTATGGTCCATCGTCTCTCGCGCGTTGTGAACCTCACGGACTGAGGGGGCAGCAATGATGGAATGGCGCATGGAACAGGTCGAAGTGAACATCAGCAAGAAGGGCATGATTCTCGTCGAGCAGAAAGATCCACTCGGAAACGAAAACGGCCTGGTTGAGCAGGGGAGCTACCAGAAGAGGACGGGCGCCAGGAGTAGAGGGGACAACGGAAGGGACAACGCCTCGTCAGAGGCAGGACAGAGAAGTAAGCGACGACGCGAAGATAGCGTATGGTGTGGTAGCCCCTGAGCGAATCCTCTAGGGCGCACCACTTAAATCTCCGACGCGGGACCAATGGAAGGGAGGACCTGGTGACGTTCACAAAGTGTGTCTGCGTGGTACTGCTGGTGGCGCTGGGCGTGATGGTTGTGCAGCCGGCCCGCGCGGAGGCGCTGGAGCCGATGTTCATCTCGCTGATCGTGAGCGGCGCGGTCGTGGTGCTGGTCCTCGTCGCGATCCTCATCATCGCCAACGTGACGGAGGGACGGCAACGAACCGTTCA
>WNFA01001938.1_pt1 | contig 24696 bp, 23 predicted proteins | sample 5400481 | NCBI WGS metagenome assembly WNFA01 (sample SAMN13153340, study PRJNA577476) | soil metagenome | isolation source: 120 cm saprolite under Douglas fir tree site 2 hole 1 replicate 2 | place: USA:California | collected 2015-04-18 | reverse complement strand
GTGTCCCGATCCCTTGACGAGCACGCCCTCGACGTTGCTCGCCACCATCTTGCCCTGCTCGATCAGGAACGGACCGCCGGCTTTTTCCCCTGAAAGCACCAGCATCGGCATCGTCAGCCCGGTTTTTGCAAATCCTGCAAAATCCTCAGCGTCTTTTGGGAAGGCGCGGAAAACTTCCATCCCGGCAGCCATGTGGCCGGGCTGGGCATAGGCCTTGGCGTAGAATTCGCGATCTTTTTCCGGCACCGACTTTTCTGGATCGGCGGCAAAATCGTTCCAGAAATGCTCAAGGTAAATCCGTTCGCGCCCCGAGACCAGCGCCAGCGGCGTCTTGCCGTAGAAATGGAAATGCCAGAGATCGCGCAGCAGGAAGACGCTGTTCCAGTCGCCGACACCGGGCAGGAACGCTTCCATCAGCACCAGCCGATCGACCTCGCCGGGGTATTGCGCCGCATAGGCGTAGGCCACCATCAGCCCGATATCGTGGCCGACCAGACGGATGCGGTCGTAGTTGAGATTTTTTACCAGCGCGTGGATGTCCCGCGCCATCGCCGCCTTGGTGTAACCATCCGCAGGCGCTGCGGATTCACCGAAGCCGCGCAAGTCAGGCGCGATCACGGTATGTTTGTCGGCCAATTTTGCGATCAGCGGCAGCCACATGTGGCTGGTTTCGGCATAGCCATGCAGCAGCACCACCGGATCGCCCGTGCCGGCGATCAGATAATGCAGCCTGACGCCGTTGACCTCGGCGAACTTGCTTTGCGGCGCCTGCATCCGATTCTTCCTTTTTATCGAGAGGCTTGCTCAGTAATAGCGCGGGATCGGACCGTTATGCGGCGTCATCCGGTCCGACAGGTCGAACAGGACTTCATCGACATAGCACCAGCCCCACCCCTCCGGCGGATCGTAGCCCTCGATGACCGGATGCTGCGTGGCGTGAAAATGACTGGTCGCGTGTTTGTGCGGAGAGTCGTCACAGCAGCCGACGTGACCGCAGGTGCGGCAGATCCGCAGATGCAGCCACTCGCTGCCGATCTTCAGGCATTCCTCGCAGCCGAGCGCGCTCGGCGTGACGCTGCGGATGCCGGCGATGTGGGTGCAGCCTTTTGCCATTCAGTTTCCTGTCCTTTCGTCATTGCGAGCCAACGGGTCGCAATGACGGTCTCAAAATCCTTGTCGTGTCGGCCGGGCATCGCATGCCCTAAAGCGCCGGTTTCGCGGCATCGCCAAGAAAACCGTGCAGCGCCGCCACCACCTGCGCGCCCTCGCCGATCGCGCCGCCGACCCGCTTGACCGATCCCGAGCGCACGTCGCCGACGGCGAACACGCCGGGCACCGAGGTTTCCAGCGCCGACGCCAGTTGTCCTTCGTTCTTTCTGCACTGCGCGCCGGTGACCACGAAACCTCCGCGATCGACCATGACACCGCAGCCCTCGAGCCAGCCGGTGGCGGGATCGGCGCCGACGAACAGGAACAGATTGCGGATGTCGGCGGAACTCTCTTCGCCGCCCAAACGGCTACGCCAGCGCACCCGTTCCAGCGAGGCGTCTTGGGTGCCTTCGAGCGCGACCACCTCGGCGTTGAACACCAATTCGATATTCGCCGTGGCCTCGATACGCTCGATCAGATAGCGCGACATGCTGGCGCCAAGGCCGCCGCCGCGGATCACCATGTTGACCTTTTTGGCGTGACCCGACAGAAACACCGCGGCCTGGCCGGCGGAATTGCCGGCACCGACCAGAACGATTTCCTGTTCGGTGCACAGCCGCGCCTCGATCGGCGACGCCCAGTACCAGACCCCGCGGCCTTCGAAATCAGCGAGGCTTGCGATCTCGGGCCGCCGATAGCGCGCGCCGCTCGCCACCACGATCGACCGCGCCCGCAACACCTCGTCACCGTCGAGTTTCAGGCCGAAGGTGCCGTCGGCGCGCGAGCAATCCAGCGACTTCACCGAGACCGGAATCATCATGTCGGCGCCGAATTTTTGCGCCTGGTTGAAAGCGCGGGCGGTCAGCGCCAACCCGGAAATCCCGGTGGGAAAACCGAGGTAATTTTCAATGCGCGCGCTGGCGCCGGCCTGCCCCCCGAACGCCCGCGCATCGCACACCGCGACGCTGAGCCCTTCGGACGCCGCATAGACCGCCGTCGACAATCCGGCCGGACCGCTGCCGACGATGGCGACATCGTAAACCTTGTCCTTGACAAGCGCGCGTACCATGCCGAGCGCGCGCGCCAGTTCGGATTCGCTCGGATTGCGCAGCACGGTGCCGTCGACGGTCACGACCAGCGGCCAATCCGTCGGCGACGGCGAATAGCGCGCAATCAGATCGGTCGCATCGTGATCGGTGGCCGGATCGAGCAGATGATGCGGATAGCCGTTGCGGGTGAGAAATCCCTGCAGCCTGATCACGCCGACCGAATTCGACGGACCGATCAGCACCGGGCCGCCGACGCCGCCCTGGATCAGGCTGACCCGGCGCAGGATCAGCGCGCGCATGATGCGCTCGCCGAGATCGGCTTCGGCGACCAGTAGCGCGCGCAATCGCTCCGGCGGAATCAAGAGGGTTTCGACGTCGCCCTCGGCATGGCCATCGACCAGTGCGATGCGGCCCGAAAGCTGACCGAGTTCGGCGAGAAATTGACCCGGCCCCTGATCGATCACCGGCGTGACGTGACCGAGGCCATCGCGCTGGGTGATCGCCACATGGCCGGACAGGATGACGAACATGCCGGGTCCGGGTTTGCCGGTCTCGAACAGTATTTCGCCATCGTTGTAATGACGCATCTCGCCGAACCGGCGCATGCGCGCGATTTCTTCCGGCGTCAGCGCCGGGAACGTCTGCTCATGACGCGCAAACGCAGGTGCGGTGGAACGGGTCGCATTCGTCTTGTTTTCCGTCTTGTTTTCCGTCGTGGTGTCCACGCCCATTTTTTTCTCACACAGTTCAACACACAAGGAACTTGCCGTGATGCCCGGGCATGTTGTGAGCCACCCGGCGGGCGGTCAAGGATTTCCTGGTTGTACCGGACCCGGCTATTTGACCGGCTTTTTTTGGCTGTCCTGATGTAGTGCGGCGTCAACGTCATCGGAAGGTGCGGCGATGATATGGCTTCGTCCCCTCGCCTGCGATTTTCGCCGCTTGAGATTTTCGCGCAACGCCAGCTTGAGCCGGTCCTGCTTTCGATTTTTCGCAGGCGTTGCGGTTTGTCCCTCGCGTTTATCCTTGTCATCCGTCATCGTGGACCTGTTCGAATGCGTCGCTCCGAATGAGCGGGAGAATAGAGTGATGGGCGAAATCCATGCGCTGGCACCTTTGCCGCAACGGACGCTGGAGGGCTGGCATCGCTTTGTCGCGTCAGGCGATCGCGACCTGCTGGCCTCCCTGCTGTCGGAACATATGGTGTTCCGCTCGCCGTTCGTGCAATCGCCGATACGGGGGCGGCCTGCGACCCTGCTGGTACTGACCACGGTGGTGCAGATTTTCGAGAATTTCCGCTATCACCGCAGCTTTGTCGGGGGCTCTCACGATGCCGCCCTCGAATTTTCCGCCCATATCGGCAAATGGCAGCTCAAGGGCATCGACCTCATCAAATTCAGCGAGACCGGCGAAATGACCGAATTCGAGGTCATGATCCGCCCCATCAAGGCGCTGGCCGCGCTGGGCGAGGAAATGGGGAACCGGATCGGCCCGCAACTGGCCCGGCTGAAGCAGGCCGCGGGCGCCCAAGGTTGATTAGGGCTGATTATATCTGATTATGGCGGTTTTTGGCGGCGGCCCGGCCGCACGCTTGCGCGGGATCAGGCCTTGTGGCAAGGATCGGCCCGCCTTGTTGGGGCCTTTTGGCCGATTCTCTTAAATCCAGGGCACGCTGCCGTAGCTCAGTGGTAGAGCACTCCATTGGTAATGGAGAGGTCGACAGTTCAATCCTGTCTGGCAGCACCAGTTTTTCTGGCATTTCCGAGCATTTTAGGTTTTTACCACTTAGCGTCCCACAGGGCCTTCTCCGGACGCCGCCTCTTCAAAGCCCCCGAACTGAAGCATAAATCTGCATATGTCACCTAGCAAATTGGCCGGTCGACGGTCCTTGATCTGGGAGAACTAGGTCCCGGATCGTCGAACTGACGTTAATGAAACTTTGCTAAAACCGCTCGCACCGATCCGCCGTTGCATGCAATGAATTGCCAATGCCAAAAGTGAACCACGATATCATGCGATGGGCGCGCGAGACCGCAGGGCTTTCGATCGACCAGGCCGTCGAAAAACTCGGAATCAACGACGCGAGAGGTGTGGTAGCCTCCGATCGGTTGACAGCGATTGAACAAGGTACAGTCGCGCCGAGCCGGCCTCTTCTGCTGAAGATGGCACAGCAGTACAGACGGCCGTTGGTCGCGTTCTACATGAGCGCAGCGCCTCAAAAAGGCGACCGGGGCCAAGACTTCCGGAATATTCCTGATCGCCAGTCCGGCGCCGAGGCACTGATTGACGCGCTGGTGCGAGATATACGCGCGCGGCAAAGTACGGTTCGCGATGTCCTAATTGACGAGGAAGAGACAAGGCCGCTTCGGTTCGTCGGTTCTATGACCATGGCCGACGGCGTCGAGGCAGTTCTTAATTCGATCCAGCGGACACTTGGAATCGATCTCGCAGAGTTCCGCACTCAGAGGTCGCCGGAACTTGCCTTCACGCTGCTTCGCTCGAGAGCCGAAGCCGCAGGCGTGTTTGTTCTGTTGATAGGGAATCTCGGAAGCCACCATACAGCAATAGACGTGGAAGCGTTCCGCGGCTTCGCGCTGGCCGATACGATCGCGCCATTCATTGTCATCAACGATCAAGATCACCGTTCGACTTGGTCTTTCACCCTGATCCACGAACTGGCTCATCTATGGCTGGGCACTACGGGGGTGAGCGGCGGGTCTGCCGACGTCCAGATTGAGAAGTTTTGTAACGACGTCGCCGCGGGTTTCCTGCTGCCCCGAACCGAAATCGCCTCTGTGCAGATCGACCACGATGCGGATCTGCAATCCGTGGCACGAGAAATCGGCGAGTTCGCTGAAGTTCGCCATGTGAGTCGATCCATGGTCGCTTACAATCTATTGCGCGCGGGCGTGATTAACGACGAAATGTGGCTGGCGCTGGCGGCTCTATTTCGCGAGCAATGGCGTCAAGGTCGTGACGCCCAGCGGGAAAGACAACGAGACGGGAGCGGTCCAAACTACTATGTCGTTCGCAGACATCGATTAGGCCCGGCGCTGCTTCAATTCGTCTCACGCAACATGAGCGAGGGCGCGCTAACGCCCACGAAGGCCGGGAGAGTGCTTGGCGTGAAGCCGCGTAGCGTCGGGCCACTGCTCGGCTCGGTCACGACGTCCGGCGGCCGGGCCGCGTAGACCCCATGCTGTACTTGCTGGATGCAAACGTCTTAATCACCGCGCACCACCTGTACTACCCGTTAGATAGCGTTCCTGAATTTTGGGCCTGGCCGGTGCATAAAGGAACCTCAGCCGATTTGAAAATGCCGATCGAGAACTACGAAGAGGTAAAGGACGGCAGCACCGACGAGGGACAGGATCTGCTTTTCGCGTGGGTTACTGCGGAAGAGACCAAATCTGCTATTTTGCTCGACGAAGAGGCTGATATGAACCTCGTCGCTCGCGTGATCAACGAGGGCTATGCACCCGATCTGACTGACGACGAAATTGTTCAAATTGGCCGCGACCCATTTTTGATCGCGTACGCTCTGGCCTCTCCGGAAAATCGATGCGTCGTGACGACGGAAGTGTCCGCGTCACGAAAGGTGAGGCAGAATCGACGCATTCCAGATGTTTGCCGAACGATGGGAGTTCAATGTTGTAACACGTTTGAGATGTCGAGGGCACTTGGGTTTAAGACCGGTTGGGCTCCGAATTGACGAGCTCTAGCGGCCCGATTTTCTTTGGCATTTTCGGGGGAATTGGGAACGTCATTTCGGCAAAATGAACTTGATCGAACGAAGATACATTGGTGCCGCCCAGCGCCGTCGATCTGATCCGCTTGATTTCGTGATGCGCTTGAACGTGGTGCGTCCGGCCTCTTCATACAGCATCATAAGCTGTGCACCTTCCGGCGGTTCAGGAATATCGCCGCGCACCGCTTCCCGAGGCGGGAGTTTGATTGCTCGCGCAAGGACACGCATGGAGGCGACGTCGGCCAGGTTCTGGCGCACGTTCACCACGCAGAGATTGAGATTGGCGAAGGTCACAAACCGCCTCGAAAGCCGTTGCATTAATGGCTCAACGACTAGGAAAACGCCCAAGGCGCCGGCATTTGCCTGGGGAATCCGTTGACTGAGTGATCGTTCTGCCCTGAATACACATAGCCGAGTGCGCGCACCCTGGGGTAGGGGAAGAGGCGGCACCCGGCTACGGGCCGCGCGGCGGTGCGGCCTATCTAGAAACTACGAACAGTTTAATCGTTCCTTAAGAGACTGCCTTCGGGCGGTCTTTTTTCGTTTGGCTGCTCTACCTTCGGTTCGCTCTCGCTCGCTTTGCAGGAATCCCAACGCAGGTCGTCGAGCCGTCCGTCTCTCGGGCGGCTGTGCTGCATGGGACCGCTTTGACCGTTCGCGTGGAAACTCCATCTGGAGCAACTACGTTCAACCCCGGACCCTGATCCGACTGCGGCAATGGACCTGTGGAGTATGGGGTTGGCGGTGTACCGGCGGGCGCGTAAGCGCCGGTGTAGCCTTTGGCAGCCGGTTCGCTTGCCCGCGGCGGCGAATTGGCTGGTGCAGGCTTCGCCGTTGATGAGGGTTCGGAAATTGGCGGCGGACCGGGAATCGGCGGAGGATGACCTATCGTGTCACCGGTTGCCGCGGGAGGCTGCTGGGCTCGGGCAGCCAACGCCAAAAGCGAGAGCACAGCCACCATCGGAAGAGTTATTCCCCGCATGAAACCTCCCTCTCAATTCTCGAAAATGAAAGCGGCAGGATGTTAGACCCGCTCCCATGGTCAATCCACTATCTTTCAATCGGCTCGCCAGCCGCAACGCCGTCGTCGCTGGCGACGAATGGCAACGCAACCTGGCTAGTACGTCACGTCGGCCGCGTTCCCCGCTCCTGCTCAATCAGGTGTCAGCCGGCACGGGTTTTGAATTTTCTGCGCGCATAGGCCTGCGATACAGCCTGCATCAATTCGCAGACTTCCACCTCAAGGAACTCATTCGCGACGATCAACGCTCTCACGGCATCGCGCGGGTCGCCGCCGCAGGCCGCAATGGCCTCGTCGGTCGCCATCTCCAGCCGATCCGATTCTGAGATTGGCTGGCTCTGCGGATCGGCTGTCATCTCGTGCCTGTTGACCGGAGTAACCCCGAATATTGTTCCTCTTTTGTTCCAGTTGTCAATTTGTTCTGTCCTGTTTTGACCACCTCGATTCGAGCATTAGTTGTCTTTTGATTGGAGTACTAGTTCAAGTGGGCAATTGGTTCCTTGTGAGCAAAAAGGAACAGCCAATGCCGACTCGCTTTGGAGCCACCGATACCCCGACCTGCCCGGAATGCAAAAACCGCATGTGCTTAACGAGACGTACGCCGCATCCGAAATATGGCTACGATTTTGAACCGCAGACATTTACCCGCAGGGTTTGCCAGAATGAGATTGAGAGAAACGCCGATCGCCTGGGTGAGGACACACCATGATCCTGCCAGAAACACCGCGGCCGGCGCTTCGGCCGACTGTGAGCGACTGGACCGCGCGCTCGAGGGTCTTATAAAGAATCAATGGGTCGACGACTTCATCAAGCGCCTCAACTATACGAACGAATCTGGGAACACGAATGCTGACAGCCACCGAATGCCGCGCGAGAGCTCACGAAAAACTCACACAAGCAAAGCAGGACAAGCGCCACCGCAGAAAGCTTACATCGGCTGCGGAAGCTTGGCTGTTCCTGGCCGAAAAGCCCGATGAATCAGACCGTATTGCCGTAGCGTATGAGGTCGATGGTGACCGAGATATCGACTACCGCGCAGCTTAGAGACAACGCCGAGCGCTGCCGCCGCCTCACCCGTGGGATCAACGACCCTTTCACAACGCAACGTCTTACGGCGCTCGAAGGAGTGAGTCGGCTGACACAAAACTGGCACAACGGTTCCTGCCTTTGTCTGGCGATCAAAGGCACGCCAGAAGCGCATCAGAGGTGTCGCGCGCGTGCCAGCGATCGATCGACACCACGTCGGACAACGGCATCCGCGGCAGCCAGCCGGCGGTTTCCAGCTCCGGCTTCTGCAGGAAATGCGTGACATAGCCGACGCAGAGATAGGCGATCGGCTGGATCGACGGCGGGATGCCCAATGCGGCGCGCAAATCGTCGTGCCTGATGATGCTGACCCAGCCGACACCGATATTTTCCACGCGGGCGGCGAGCCAGAGGTTTTGCACCGCGCAGACCGCGCTATAGAGATCCATGTCGGCCTGATGGGTGCGCCCGAGCACGACCGGGCCGGTGCGGCCGCGGTCGCAGGTGATGCAGATCCCGATCGGCGCCTCGACGATTCCCTCCAGCTTGAGCCGGCGATATTTTTTCTGCTTCTCGTCCTCGAACATCCCGGCGGCTTCCAGGTTCGCGGCCTGGAACGCGTCGCGCACCTTTTGCTTGATCGCGGGGTCCCTGACGACGATGAAATCCCAGGGCTGCATGAACCCGACCGACGGCGCATGGTGAGCCGCATTGAGAAGGCGCGCCAAAACCTGATCGGGGATCGGATCGCCAAGAAATTGCCCGCGCACGTCGCGGCGGTTGAAGATGCATTTGTAGACCGCATCGCGCTCGGCTGCGGAGAACTCGGCGTCGGCCTGGATGTCGCTGGTTTCCATCATGTTCTCTTTCCGTCGCGGGCGCCGCCATGGCGCCGGACCATCTGACTGCCATCATGGCATCGGCGCCGCGGTCGCTGGCGGCGCGGTTTCATCACCGGCCGGGATCGGATTTGCGCAATAAGTACGTGTCCATGATCCAGCCATGCTGCTCGCGCGCGCGCCGGCGCACCGCCTCGATCTCATCCTTGACGTCGGCGAGTTTGCCCGAAATCAGGATTTCGTCGTCGGTTCCGAGATAGGCGCCCCAGAAAATATCGAGGTCCGGTTCGGCCAAACTCGCAAACGTCTGCGCGCCGTCGAGCAATACGACCACGCTGCCGAATTCGCCAGGGAAACCGCCCGTGAGCTTGCGTCCGGTAGTCAACAGCACGCTTTCGCCGACCTGATTGAGGGCGATGCGATGTTTCGCCGCCAGCACCTGCACGCTGCTGATCCCGGGGATCACCTCGATGTGCAGCGCGAGCCCCTTGGCGCGCACGCGCTCGATGATCCGCAGCGTGCTGTCGTAGATCGCAGGATCGCCCCACACCAGAACGCCTCCGATTTCGTCTTCCTCAAGTTCGTGCTCGAAGCGGCGACCATAGATATCGGCGAGGCGGCCATGCCATTCGTCGACGCCGGCGAGATAGTCGCCGGTGCTCGCACGCTGCGGGATGTCGACGTCGATGGTGCGGTAGCCCGCATTTTCGATGAAGCGCTCGCAGATCGCGGTGCGCAGATCGCGCAAGGCGGCCTTCTCGGCCCCCTTGTCGGGAATGAAGAACACATCGATCTGGTTGAGCGCCTTGATCGCCTGGATGGTCATGTGATCGGGATCTCCGACGCCGATGCCGATGATGAATATCTTGCGCATCTGTGCCTCTATCGCGCCCATTATTTCAGCCGCACACCACAGCCGGCGACCATCAGCCAGGCTTCCGAGGCCCGCGCCGCGGTGCGCTGGCCAAGCAGGCCGGCCAGATCGCGAAACCGCCGCAACCCCTGGTCCATCGGCACCGGTCCCCAGCCGATCTCGTCGCCGACCACGATGACCGGATGCGGCGCCGCGCGAAAACCGTCAAGCTGGCGCTCCCACGCGGCAACAAGGCTGGCGTCGTCCCGATCGAGGCGATCGGCCAGCCACAGCCCCATGCTGTCGATCACCGCGCCGGAGGGCGCCGGCCGCAGATCGGCAAGCGCCTGCACGATGTCGGCGGGCGCCTCGAGCGTGCGCCACGCCGCCGGGCGCTCGGCGCGGTGGCGTCGCACCCGCTCGACCATTTCGTCGTCGCGCGCGTCGGTCCTATAAGTGGCGACGAACACCACGCCGTCGCCCCAGCCTTGCGCCATCTCGACCGCGCGGCGGCTCTTGCCGCTGCGGGTCGGTCCGGTGAGGAAAATCAGGTCAGCCATGCGAGCAATCCGCCGGCGGCACTTGCAACGTTCCGGCCAGAACATCCGCAAGGTCCGCCATTTCGGTCAGGATTCCGGCGGCAGCCCGCAGCAGCGGCACCGCCATGACGGCACCGGTGCCTTCGCCGAGCCGAAGCCCCAAATCGAGATAGGGTTTTGCGTCGAGCGCCTCCAGCAGCAGGGTGTGACCGCGCTCGGCGGAGCGATGCGAAAACACGCAGTAGCCGCGCGCCGCCGGTCGCAGCCGCGCCGCGACCAGCGCCGCCGCGGTCGCGATGAAACCGTCGATGATCACCGGCCGGCGACGCGCGGCGCTGCCGAGCACCGCGCCGGCCATCATCGCGATCTCGTAGCCGCCGAATTCGGCCAGCACGTCGAGCGGCGATGTCGCCTCGCTGCGCGAGGCCGCTTTTTCCGCCACCGCGAGCTTGCGCGCGACCCCGGCCGGATCGAGACCGGCGCCGGCGCCGACGCAGTCGGCGAGCGGAGCCGGCGCCAGCCGGTGCATCAAGAGCGCCGCCGATGTCGTGTTGCCGATGCCCATTTCGCCGATCGCCACCACGTCGGTGCCGGCATCGATCGATGCCGCGACGATCGACGCACCTCGCGCCAGGCCATCGCTCGCCTCTTCCGAGGTAAGCGCCGATTCGCGCGCGGCGTTGCGGCTGCCGCGCCTGATCTTGGCGTCGATCAGTCCGGGAAGCGCCGGAATGTCCGCATCGACGCCGGCATCAATGACTTGCACATCGACGCCCGACGCCTTCGCCAGCGCGTTGACGCCGGCGCGTCCGGCAAGATAGGTCGCGACCATCGCGCGGGTGACGCTCGCCGGATAAAGCGAAACGCCCTCGGCGACGATGCCATGGTCGGCGGCGAAAACGAACACGGTAGCGCGCGCAGTGCGCGGCGTCAGCGGATACCAGATCAGGCCGAGCTGAACCGCGAGATCCTCAAGCCGGCCGAGCGAGCCGAGCGGCTTCGCCTTGCCGTCAATGCGGGCTCGAAACTGCGGCTCGGGCGATCGATCGATCGGTTCGATCTGCAGATCATTCAATCCGGCGGACGACGCTTTGGTTTGCATTGGCTTTGCTCAGTAAAGTGAGGGAGGAAAGCAGCTCGGCGTCGGGCGGCGCGGCGCCGCCGATCAAACCGAAGCCTTGTCGACGGGAAGCCTTGCCGACTGGAAGCCTTGCCGACTAAACGGCTGTGGTGTGCACTCCCCCTCTCTTCGACCCACCGTCGAACGAGTTGATAAAGGGTCTTACGGCCGGTCTCCTGGCTCACGGACAATGTCCTCGATCGCCTTCCCGATGCCGCTTCGCAGCGTTCAGTGACGTCGTTGACCGAGGACGATCCGTCTACAGTTGCGGGGGCAGCAGCGGCCTGGGCGATCTCTCGCCGTACCGCATTCCCGTTTCACCTCTCGCGAGGCACCGAAAGACGAAAACCACGAGAGCATGATGCACGCCATCGCGCAAGCGCGTAGCGGACGGCCGATCCGCCGGGGGATCGCGGCGGCGACCGCCAAAGCCCGGCCGGGCCATGCAGTTGACAACGCGGTCCGCCGTCCTATCAGTCGTCGATCTCATTTCGGTGAACAGGGACCGTGGTGCGGAACAAGATCGACCGAACGCGATCATGAGCGAGGCCGCCGCCGCGCAAGCTGTCGACGTTCTGGTGGTCGGCGGTGGCAGCGCGGCCCTGTGCGCCGCGATCGCGGCGCGACGCAGCCGCGCCTCGGTACGCCTGGTCGAACAGGCGCCGGCCAGCTTGCGCGGCGGCAATACCCGTCACGCGCGCAATTTCCGCCTGATGCATGACCGGCCGGCGTGGTACGTGCCCGACGTCTATGGCGAGGACACATTCTTCAAGGACCTGCTTCGCGTCACCCATGGTGCGACCGATGAGCGGCTGGCGCGCGTGCTGATCCGCGGCTCCGCCACGATCGCGGCATGGCTCGGCGACAACGGCGTGCGCCTGCAGGATCCGGCAAGCGGTGCGATGCCCTACTCGCGCCGCACCGCCTTTTTCCTTGGCGGCGGCAAGGCGATGATCAACGCGCTCTACGCGACAGCATTGAGGCTCGGCGTCGCGGTCGGCTACGACAGCGAAGTCGTGTCGCTCGGCTTCGACGACGACCGGGGTTGCGAAGCCGACATCGCTCATAGCGGCAGCATCGAGCGCGTCGCGGCGAAAACCATGGTGCTGTGCTCGGGCGGCCATCAGGCCAATCTCGACTGGCTGCGCGAAAGCTTTGGCGCCGCCGCCGACGGTTTCATGATCCGCGGGACGCCCTATGTTACCGGCTCGGTCTTGCGCCTGCTGCTCGACGCCGGCGCAAGGCCGGTCGGCGATCCCGCGCGCTGCCACATGGTTGCGGTCGACGCGCGGGGACCAAAGTTCGACGGCGGTATCGTCACCCGTATCACCGGAATTCCCCATGGCATCGTCGTCGACCGCGACGGCAGACGCTTCCACGACGAGGGCGAGGATGCGCGCAAGACGCATTTCGCCCGATGGGGCGCGCGCATCGCCGACTGCCCGGGCCAGATCGCCTATCTGATCATGGATGCGAGAGGCCTCAACCGCGCCTTGCCGACGGCGCTGCCGCCGATCCGGGCCGACACCGTCGCAGCCCTCGCGACAGCGCTTGGGCTTGATCCTGCGGCGCTGGAAACCACGATCCGGGACTTCAATGCCGCGATCGCTGCCCCCGCCGGCGATGGGCCGGTGATTAACCATTGTACCACGGGGCTAACCCCGCCGAAATCGCACTTCGCGGTCGCGCTCACGGTGCCGCCATTCGCCGCCTATCCGTTGCGGCCAGGCGTGACGTTCACTCATTTCGGCGTCGCCGTCGATGATCATCTGCGGATCGTCAGAACCGATGGCAGGCCCGTGCGCAATGTGTTCGCGGCCGGCATGATCATGGCGGCGAATGTCCTCGGCGAGGGCTATCTCGCAGGTCTTGGCGTTGCGCTTTCGACCGTGTTCGGGCGCCTTGCCGGCGAAGAAGCTGCGCGGCAGGCCGGAAGATGATTTTCGGCGCCGCGCCGCGCGGGATCCAACGATGGATGCCGACATCGATGCCATTACGCCGCCAGCGTGCCGCAGGCGGCCTTGAGCCGCCGCCACGCGGCCTCGTCGGCTGGAAGTCCAAACCGGTAGTGCCGTGGCGCCGTGGCAAAGCCCCGGACCAAAATCCCGGCACGGGCGAAATGGTCGAGCAAGTCTACGCCATCGCGGGCTTCGAACAGGCCGAACAGATCGGTGCCGCCAAGCAGTTTCAAGCCCGCGCGGCCGAGGATGCCGTCGAGCAGCCATCGATCCGCCGCCAGCCGCGCCCGGGACGCTGCGATCCATGCCGCGTCGCGCAGCGCCCGCGTCGCGATCTCGCAGGCCGGGCCGGACACCGGCCAGTCGCCGAGCAACCGGTGCCAGCCCGACGCGTCCGGCTCAGTGACGACAACGAAACCCACACGCAGTCCGGCGAGACCGAAAAACTTGCCGAGCGAGCGCAGCACCACGACGCCTGTGGGCAGCTCCGGCATCGCCAGCACCGACAGATCGGTCCGCACATCGGCAAAAGCTTCGTCGACGATCAGCCGTCGCCCGGTCGCCGCCCAGGCCTGTGCAAAGGTGGCGAGGTCGGCGCGCGCGATCGCACGGCCATCCGGATTATTGGGATTGACTACAATGAGCGTCTCGAACTCTTGCCGCATTGGATCCGGCAGTGCGACCAACTCATGGACCTCGGCGCCGGCGTCGCGCCAGGCCGCGGCGTGCGAGCCATAGGTCGGTGCCAGGATACCGACGCGGCCGGCGCCAATCAGGCGGGGCAACAAGCGGATCGCAAGCTCGCTGCCGGGGACCGGGACGATCGCGGCGTTCGCCGGCAGCCCGTAGGCGCCGGCGGCCGCTTCGATCAGCTGCGCGATTTCGCGCGCCAGCGGCAGGCGCTGATACCGGGCGAGCGGTATCTGCGGCACCGGCCACGCGACAGGATTGATTCCGGTCGACAGATCGATCCACGGTTGCGGCGCCAACGGATAGAGGTGCGCCGCGGCATCGATTCGGCCGCCGTGAATGCGCAGCGCCGTCTCCCCGATCTCGTTCTTTGAGTGCATGTTGCAATCCATGTCCGATCCGTACGGCCGCGTCCTGATCCTGATCATCGCCTTCGGCATCGAAGCCGTGCTGGCCTATCCCGCGGCGGTGTTTCGCGCAATCGGTCATCCGGTATCGTGGATCGGGGCGCTGATCGCCGCGCTCGAGTCCGCGCTCAACCGGCCGGACACTTGGTTTGCCGCGCGCCGCGCCGCTGGCGTCGCGACCGTGCTGGTGCTGCTCGCCGGCAGCCTCGCGGTCGGGGCTCTGCTTGAGATGGTCGCGCGCGACCATCCCTATCTCGGATTTGCCGTTACCGTCCTGGTCGTCGCCACGCTGATCGCCGTCGGCAATCTCGATCAGCACGTACGCGCGGTCTCAGCCGCGCTTCGCGCCGAGGGGCTGGCCGGCGGACGGCGCAGCATCGCCAAAATCGTCGGCCGCGATCCGGACGCGCTCGATGAGGCCGCGGTCTGCCGCGCCGCGATCGAAAGTCTCGCCGAAAACGCCTCCGACGGCGTGACGGCGCCGGCGCTGTGGTTTCTGGTCGGCGGATTGCCCGGCATCATCGCCTACAAGGCGATCAACACCGCCGACAGCATGATCGGCCACATGTCCGAGCGCCATCGCGCCTTCGGCTGGGCCGCCGCAAGGCTGGATGACCTGGTCAATCTTCCAGCGTCGCGGCTGACCGGGCTGCTGTTCGTCGCCGCCGCAGCCATAGTGCCGGGCGCGTCCGCGCCGTCGGCATGGCGGGCCTATCGGCGCGACGCGCGGCTGCATCGCTCGCCCAATGCCGGTTGGCCGGAAGCCGCAATGGCCGGCGCGCTCGGCCTGCGGATCGCCGGCCCGCGCGTCTATGGCGGGGTTTTGGTCGATGACCACTGGATGGGCGACGGTCGGGCCGAGGCGACGGCGCAGGATATCGATCGCGCCCTGGTGATCTACCGCACAGCCTTCGGCGGCGCGCTGTTGCTGGTCGCAGCCCTTGGCCTGCTCATTGTCTGGATTGGTGCCTGAGCGGACGCGGGCTTCAGCGCGCGATACTGAGCAGTTTTTCGATGTCGAGATGCGCGTCGAGATGCGCGGCAAGCGCATCGAGGGTTTGCTCGACCAGCGCTTCGTAGGCCAGCGAACTCGCGGGCGCGCCGAGCCGGGCGAGCCACGCCGCACGCTGCGCGTCGCCTGTGAAGAAACCGTGCAGATAGGAGCCGGCGACGCGGCCGTCAGCCGAGATCGCGCCGTCGAGCTGGCCATCATCGAGCCGCAGCAGCGGCCGCTGCGTTCCGGCGCCGGTGGTTCGGCCGATATGCATTTCATAGCCGGCCACCGCGACGCCATCGGCGACGGTGCGGCCCTTGACGGCGACCAGCGACTTGTCGCCGGTCAGTTCCGTCGTGATCTCGAGCAGGCCGAGGCCATCGGCTGATCCCGGCGGTCCTTCGATGCCATCAAAGTCGGCGATGCTGCGGCCGAGCATCTGATAACCGCCGCACAGGCCGAGCACGCGCCCGCCGCGACGGGCATGAGCGATGATGTCGGCATCCCAGCCGCAGGACCGCAGCGCCGCCAGATCCGCAATCGTCGCCTTCGAGCCGGGCAGGATGACCAAATCAGTGTCGACCGGAAGCGGCGCCCCGTTGCGCAACAGCACGAGTTCGACACCGGGCTCGAGCCGCAGCGGATCGAGATCGTCGAAATTGGCGATGTGCGGCAGCACCGGAACGACGACGCGCAGGCGGCACCCGGCGGTCTCAGGCGCGCGCGCCGGCGAGGCCTCGAGACCGAAAACATCCTCGGCCGGCAGCCGATGCGCGTCGCGAAAATACGGCACCAGGCCGAGCGGCGCCCAGCCGGTGCGCTCGGCCACGAACGTCATGCCGGTCGCAAACAATGACGGATCGCCGCGCATCTTGTTGACGATGAAGCCCGCGATCAATTTGCCGTCATCGGGATCGACCACGGCGGCGGTGCCGCACAGGCTTGCAATCACCCCGCCGCGATCGATATCGCCGATCAGCACCACCGGCACGTCGGCGGTGCGGGCAAACCCCATATTGGCGATATCGTTGGCGCGCAAATTCACTTCCGAGGCCGAACCGGCGCCCTCGACCAGCACGACGTCGCATTGCGCCCGAATTTTCGCAAAACTGTCGAGCACATAGGGCATCAGTTCCGCCTTGCGGGACTGATATTCGCGCGCGCGCGCGTTGCCGAACACGCGTCCCTGCACCACGATCTGCGCGCCGACCTCGCTTTGCGGCTTCAACAGCACCGGATTCATGTCGACGGACGGCGCAACCCGCGCGGCGCGCGCCTGCAGCGCCTGGGCGCGGCCGATCTCGCCGCCATCTTCGGTTACCGCGGCGTTGTTCGACATGTTCTGCGGTTTGAAAGGGCGGACGGAGAGGCCGCGGTTCGCCAGCAAGCGGCACAAACCGGCGACGATCAGCGACTTGCCGACGTCCGAGCCGGTCCCCTGGAACATCAGCGCGCGCGCCGTCATCAGAATTCGATGCCGGCCTGGGTCTTCACGCCGGCGGAAAAATGATGTTTGACCGCACCCATCTCGGTCACGAGGTCGGCCGCCTCGATCAGCGCCGGTTTGGCGTTGCGGCCGGTGACCACAACATGAAGATCGCTTCGCCGCGCCGTGAGCTGCGCCACCACGTCCTCGAGCGGCAAATAATCGTAGCGCAGCGCGATGTTGAGTTCGTCGAGCACGATCAGCCCTATGGTCGGATCGTCCATCAGGCCCCGTGCGATCCCCCAGGCGCGCTGGCACGCGGCGATGTCGCGCGCCTTGTCCTGGGTCTCCCAGGTGAACCCCTCACCGGCGGTATGCCAGACCACGCGTTCGCCGAACGATTGCAGCGCGGCCTGCTCGCCGGTCGCCCGGCCCTTGATGAACTGCACGACGCCGACGCGCCAGCCGTGGCCGAGCGCACGCAGAGCGAGGCCGAAGGCGGCCGTCGACTTGCCCTTGCCGGGCCCGGTGTTGACCATCAACAGGCCTTTCGCGATGGTCTTGGACGCAACTTCGGCGTCCTGGACCTGCTTGCGCTTGGCCATCTTGGCACGGTGGCGCGCGGCCTCGTCGGTGTCGATCTCGCTCATGACGTCCTGCGGCATAGTTCCCTGGGCGGCGACAGGATCACAGGAACACCCTCTCGGCAACATCCCGCTCGTCTGTGCGGAGGGATTTGGCAGAGGGATTGACTCGACGGCGTTTCCGTCTGATTGAGTCCCCTAGCCGACGGTGTCTTGTCTTCGGACCGGACTAAGAGGGAATACCGGGCGCGAAAGACACGGGGGAGGTTCCCGGGTTTCAGCGAAGCCGGAGCTGCCCCCGCAACTGTGAGCGGAAAGCCTGCACCGAAAACCACTGGGCCGTTCGCCCGGGAAGGTGGTGCCGGCGATGACCCGTGAGCCAGGAAACCTGCCGTCGCCTGCCATATCCGCCATTCCGGACGGGGCGTCCCGGAGTGAGAGAGTTGGTCGAACGGAGTGCAGGTCCGCTCGCCGCATGTCTGGGTACCGCCTTGGGCGGTAGCCATCCATCGACGGGCTTTGCTATGGACCAATCGGCATCGAACGCTCCTCGCGAAGAGGCATCGTCGCAATCCTGCGATGTCGCGGCGACCTTGCACGTCTGCGTCACCTGTCTCGCCGGCGAAGACCGCGAAACCGCGCCGCGCGCGGGCCGCCGGCTGCATGACGCGCTGGTCGAGGCGCAGCGCCGTCAGGACGATCCGCCCTGCTTTCGCATCATCGAGGCCGAGTGTCTCTCCAATTGCAATCGTGGCTGCAGCGTCGCACTCAGCGGACCGGGGCGCTGGAGCTATGTTTACGGCGATCTCGGCCAGGCTTCGGTCGATGACCTTCTGGCCGGCGCCTCCCGCTATGCAGCCACCAGCGACGGCCTGGTGCCGTGGCGGGAGCGGCCGACGATCTTCCGCAAGGGTGTGATCGCGCGCATCCCGCCATCCATTTAGCCGATACAGGAGGCTCGCATGTCGATCGAAAAAGTGCCCGTCACGATCATCACCGGTTTCCTCGGCGCGGGAAAGACCACGCTGGTTCGCCACCTGATGCGGAACCCGCAGGGCCGCCGGCTGGCGATCCTGGTCAACGAATTCGGCGATCTCGGCATCGACGGCGACATCCTGAAAGGCTGCGCCGATGCCGACTGTCCCGAAGACGCCATCGTCGAACTCACCAATGGCTGCCTGTGCTGCACCGTCGCCGACGATTTCGTGCCGACCATCGCAGCACTGCTGGCGCGGCCGCAGCCGCCCGACCACATCCTGATCGAGACCTCCGGGCTCGCGCTGCCAAAGCCGCTGCTGAAAGCCTTCGAATGGCCGGAACTGCGATCCCGCATCACGGTCGACGGCGTGATCGCCGTGGCCGACGCCGAGGCCGTCGCCGACGGCCGGTTCGCGCCCGATCTGGCGGCGATCGCGCGGCAGCGTCTGGCCGACAGCAGCGTCGATCACGACACCCCGCTAGGCGAAGTCTTTGAGGATCAGGTCGCCTGCGCCGACATCGTGATCCTCAACAAGGCCGATCTGGTCGACCCGGACCGTCTCGCCAAGGCGCGCCAGACCGTGCTGGCGGAATCGCCGCGCAGCATTCCGGTGCTGGAAGCAACCGAGGGCCGCATCGATCCGCGCGTCGTGCTCGGCCTCGGTGCCGCGGCGGAAAACGATCTCGACGCGCGGCCGAGCCACCACGAAAATCACGACGCCCACGATCACGACGACTTCGAGACCATTGTGGTGACGCTGCCGTCCAATGCGAACGCCGAGGCGATCGTCGTCAGAATGGAGACGATCGCGCGCGACCACTGCGTGCTGCGCGCCAAGGGTTACGTCGCCGTCGCCGGCAAGCCGATGCGCCTGTTGGTGCAGGGGGTCGGCACAAGGGTGCGCGCGCAATTCGACCGACCATGGCGCGCCGACGAACAACGCCTCTCGCGGATCGTCGTGATCGGCGAGCGCGGCATTGATCGCGACGCCATCACCGCCGTCCTGACCGGGTGAAGCATGCATATCCTGCTGCGGGAACGGCATGGACTTGAGGAGACCGCGGCCGCCGAGGATCTCGGCCAGGCCGCAGCCGACCTCGTCGTGCTCTCGTTTTCCGACAGCGATCTCGGCGCTTTCGCAACCGCGTGGCGGAGCGGGCGAGCGACGTTGCCGAGCCTGCGTCTGGCCAATCTGCGCCGCCTGGCCCATCCGCTCTCGGTCGACCTCTACATCCAGAGGACGCTGTCGGGAGCGCGCGGCATTCTGATTCGCCTGCTCGGTGGGGTCGAGTATTGGCGCTATGGCCTCGAGCAGGTCAGCGCGCTGGCAACGGCAAAAGGGATCGCGCTGGCGGTCGTTCCCGGCGACGGCCGGCCGGATCCACGTCTCGACGCCGCCTCTAACCTGCCGCCCTCGACGCTGCGCCGGCTGAAGACGCTCTGCGACAGCGGCGGACCGGACTCGGCACGCGCCGCACTGGCGCAGCTCGCGCTCGCCGCGGGGTTGCCTTGTGTCCCGCCGGTGCATCGCGCCGCGCTGCAGCGCCACGGTTTCTATGTTCCGGGGACCGGGGTCGTCGAGCCCAGTGATCTCGACCTCGCCGCCGAGAGCGCGCCGATCGTATTGGTGGTGTTCTATCGCGCCTTTCTCGCCGCCTCCGACACCGATCCGGTCGACCGGCTGATCGGCGAACTTAACCGCGGCGGCACCCGGGCGATCGGCCTGTTTGCCGCAAGCCTGAAAGATCCGGAAAGCGACGGCTGGCTGCGGCACTGGATCACAGCGATCGCGCCCGACTTGATCATCAACGCGACCGCCTTTTCGGCGCGCGGCGATGGCGACGCCGGTTCACCGCTCGATGTCGTCGATGCCCCCGTGCTGCAGGTGGCGCTGGCCGGCTCGAGCCGCGAGGTGTGGACGGAGTCCGACCGTGGGCTGTCGCCGTCCGACCTCACGATCCACGTCGTGCTGCCGGAATTGGACGGCCGCGTCTTCGCCGGCGTCGCCTCATTCAAGAAGGTCGAAGCGGCCGATCCTGAGCTCGGTTACGGCCGCACGGTTCATTGCGGCGATGACGGACGCATCGCCGCCATTGTCGCGCGCGCCCGCGCCTGGATCGCGCTGCGGCGAACCGCGCATGCCGACAAGCGCCTCACCATCGTGCTGTCGGCCTATCCGGGGCGCGACGACCAGATGGCGCATGCTGTCGGCCTCGATGCGCCGGAGAGCAGCGTCGAGGTGCTGAATGTCCTGCGCGACCGCGGCTACGGCATCGCCAACGCGCCGGCCGACGGCGCCGCGCTGATCGATCGCCTGAAAACCGAGACGATCCGTTGGCCGCTTGAAACATACCGCAGCCTTCTCGCCGGCCTCGACCCGGCGCTGGTCGCCGATCTCGAGGCGCAATGGGGAGCGGCCGAGAGCGACCCTGAGCTCGACCACGGCGATTTCGTTTTCAAGGTCGTCCACTGCGGCCACGCGCTGGTCGCGCTGCAGCCCGATCGCGGTCGACGCGCGGACCGCGCCGCCGAGTATCACGATCCCCGACGATCGCCACGGCACAGTTATGTCGCGTTCTATCTTTGGCTGCTGCACGTCGCAAAATGCGATGCGCTGATCCATATGGGCGCCCACGGTACGCTGGAATGGCTGCCGGGAAAATCGGTCGCGCTGTCGTCGGCGTGCTGGCCCGACGCGCTGCTCGGGCCGACGCCGGTGATCTATCCGTTCATCGTCAACAATCCCGGCGAAGCCGCTGCGGCAAAGCGCCGGCTCGGCGCCGTCACCATCGGACATGTCACGCCGCCGATCAGCGCCGGAAACCTGCCGCCCGGACTGCACGCGATCGAGCGGCTGCTCGACGAATATTCCGTCGCCGAAGGGCTCGATCCGCGCCGGCGCGAGCGGCTGGCGCGCGCGATCATCGACGCGGCGGCCGACTCCGGCCTCGATCGCGATAGCGGCCTCACCGACACCATGACGCCGCGCGAGGCCGTGGTGCGGCTCGATTCGTTTGTCTGCGACGTCAAGAACACGCTGGTCGCCGACGGGCTGCACGTTTTCGGTCGCGTGCCGCTGCAGCCCGACGGCCAACAAACCGACATGCCGTTTGAAGCCTGCGCCGCGGGCGAACGCGCCAGCCTGCTCGCCGCACTCGACGGCAAGCATGTCGCGCCGGGACCCGCCGGCTCGCCATGGCGCGGGCGCCGCGATGTGCTGCCGACCGGCCGCAATCTCTTCACCATCGATTGCCGCGCGGTGCCGAGCCGCAGCGCCGCCGAACAGGGCGAGCGTCTCGCCGATGCCTTGCTGACCCGCCATCTCCAGGACCACGGCGACTATCCGCGCCATGTCATGCTGGATCTGTGGGGTTCGGCGACCATGCGCACGGCAGGCGAGGAATTCGCCATGGCGCTGCACCTGATGGGCATCGCGCCGGTGTGGGACAATACCTCCGACCGGGTCGCGGGTTTTGATGTGATCGCGCTTGCGGTGCTCGGGCGACCGCGGATCGACGTGACGCTGCGGATCTCCGGTCTGTTTCGGGACGTGTTTTCGACCTTGCCTGTGATGTTCGAGCAGGCGGCGACGGCGCTGGCCGCGCGCGACGAACCCGATGCGGAAAACCCCTATCGAGCCGCTTCACTCCCGCGGGTGTTCGGACCCGCACCGGGCGACTACGGCGTCGGCGTCGTTGAAGCGGTGACGGAGTTCACGCCGGCCACGGCCGAGGAGGCCGGCGAAGCCTGGCTTGCCGGCAGCGCCTTTGCCTATGGCGGCGCCCGGGACGGCATTGCGGCGCGGCCGGCGCTCGAAGCGCGCACCGCCGCCACCGATGCTTTTGTCCACGCCCAGGACCTGCCCGAGACCGATCTTCTGGCGGCGCCGGATTACGCTGCCCACGAGGCCGGATTCGCCGCCGCGGCGCGCAAACTAGGCGGCGCGGCGCCGACGCTCTATCACGCCGATTCGGCCACACCCGATGCGCCGCGGATGCGGACGCTCGCCGAAGAAATCGCTCGCGTGATCCGTGGTCGCGCCGCCAATCCGCGCTGGCTCGCGGGCCAGATGCGGCACGGCTTTCGCGGCGCGGCCGAGATCGCCTCGACGCTCGACCAGATGGCACTGTTCGCCCATCTGGCCGGCGCCGTCGAAAGCCATCACTTCGATCTCTACTACGACGCGACGCTCGGCGATGACGCGGTGCGCCGCTTCATCGAAGCGGCCAACCCCGAAGCCGCGGCGATGATGCGTCAGCGGTTTCAGCAATTGCTCGACGCCGGCCATTGGGTGACCCGGCGCAACAGCGCGATCGAGAGGATTGCGATGGCGCCGGCGGATGCAGGGGCCGCGTCATGAGCCACGCCTACGAAACGAATGGCGCTACCATCTACCGGCGTTCGTTCGCCATCATCCGCGCCGAGGCGCGGCTCGACCGGTTCGATGCCGGCGATGAAAAGGTCGCGGTGCGGATCATCCACGCCAGCGGCATGGTCGAAATCGCCGACGACATCGTGTTCACTTCCGGCTTTAGCGCCGCCGCCGCCGCGGCGCTGCGGGCGGGCGCCCCGATCCTTTGCGACACCCTGATGGTGGCCCACGGCATTACGAGGACGCGGCTGCCGGCCGACAACGCCGTGATCTGCACGCTGTCCGATCCGCGCGTGTCGGCGCTTGCGGTTTCGCTCGGCACCACCCGCACCGCGGCGGCGGTGGAATTTTGGCGGGAGCGACTGGCGGGATCCGTGGTGGTGATCGGCAACGCGCCGACCGCGCTGTTCCGCCTGCTCGAAATTCTGCAAGAGCCTGATGTGGCTCCGCCCGCCGCCGTGATCGGCATCCCCGTGGGCTTCGTCGGCGCCGCGGAATCCAAGGAAGCGCTGGTCGCGAGTTCGCTTGTGCCAAGCGTGATCGTGCGGGGACGGCGCGGCGGCAGCGCGATGGCCGCGGCGGCCCTCAATGCCGTCGCGAGCGAAACCGAATGAGTACGTCGGCAACCATCTACGCCGTTGGCCTCGGCCCGGGCGATCCGGAGCTGATGAGCCTCAAGGCGGCGCGGCTGATCGCCAAGGCCGGCGTGATCGCGCATTTCCGGAAATCCGGACGCCCCGGCAACGCCCGCACCGTGGTCGATGGCATGCTGGCGCCCGGCGTGATCGAGGAGGCGCTGGAATATCCTGTCACCACCGAGATCGCGCTGGAAGATCCGGCCTATGGCGACGCGCTGCGTATCTTCTACGACGATTGCGTGCGTCGGCTGCTGCAACATGTCGCCGCCGGTCGCGATGTCGCCGTGCTGTGCGAGGGTGACCCGTTCCTCTACGGCTCGTTCATGCATTTGCACAGCCGTATCACCGGCCGCGTGCCGGTCGTGGTAGTGCCCGGCATTTCCGGCATGTCCGGCTGCTGGACCGCGAGCGGTGTACCCATCACCTTTGGCGACGACGTCCTGACCGTGGTGCCGGCGACGCTCGACGAAGCGACCTTGCGCGAACGGCTGCGGTCGATCGACGCGCTGGTGGTGATGAAGCTTGGCCGCAATTTGCCAAAAGTGCGTCGCGCCCTGCAGGCCGCCGGTCTTGCCGAACGGGCGATCTATGTCGAGCGCGGCACCATGGCCGGCGAGAAAGTGTTGCGGCTCGCCGACAAGACCGACGACGAGGCGCCCTACTTCTCGATGATTCTCGTCCACGGCCGCGGGCGCCGGCCATGACCGGCTGGCTCGCCATCGCCGGTTTGGGCCCCGGAGCGGCGCAACTGGTGACGCCCGAAGTGACGCAAGCGCTCGCCGAAGCCACTGACCTTATCGGCTATGCGCCCTATGTGGCGCGGGTGCCTCCACGCGCAGGTCTGACCTGCCACTCGTCCGACAACCGAAGGGAACTCGAGCGCGCGAGCCTGGCGCTGCGGCTCGCAGCAGAGGGCAAGCGCGTCGTCGTGGTCTCATCGGGCGACCCCGGCGTGTTCGCGATGGCGGCGGCGGTATTCGAGGCGGTCGATGCCGGCGATCCCGCATGGCGCGATCTCGATATCAGGGTGCTGCCCGGCATCAGCGCGATGTTCGCCGCCGCGGCGCGGATCGGCGCGCCGCTCGGCCATGATTTCTGCGCCATCAACCTGTCGGACAACCTGAAACCGTGGGATGTGGTCGAACGCCGGCTGCGGCTGGCGGCGCAGGCCGATTTTGTCATTGCGCTCTACAACCCGTTGTCCTCGGCGCGGCCGTGGCAACTCGACCGCGCGTTCGAGCTGTTGCGCGAAGAACTGCCGGGCACCGTTCCCGTGGTGTTCGCCAGCGCGGTCAGCGACGCCA
>WNFA01000845.1_pt1 | contig 24716 bp, 30 predicted proteins | sample 5400481 | NCBI WGS metagenome assembly WNFA01 (sample SAMN13153340, study PRJNA577476) | soil metagenome | isolation source: 120 cm saprolite under Douglas fir tree site 2 hole 1 replicate 2 | place: USA:California | collected 2015-04-18 | reverse complement strand
CCAATCCAACCCAGCATTTGAGATGCTCTATGGGGTCTCGTTCGCGGACGCCAATACCGGGACAGTGGTGGGAGGGGGTGGAACCATTCTGAGGACCACAGACGGTGGGGAAACCTGGACGCCCCCATCCAGCCCACCGTTTGTGGGGCTCTGGGCGGTCTCATTCGCAGACGCCCACGTGGGGACTGCGGTGGGGGAGGCTGGAACCATTCTGCGGACCACGGACGGCGGGGCAAGTTGGACGAGGCAAACCAGCGGGATTGGCGATGCTCTCTATGCGGTCTCGTTGGTGGACGCCAACACAGCAACCGCGGTCGGCTTCCATGGAGCGATTCTGGGCACGACCGACGGTGGACAAACCTGGACTGTCAGGTCCAGCGGAACCACGAATGCTCTCCGGGCAATCTCGTTCGCAGACGCCGAGACTGGGACGGCGGTCGGCACGTACGGAGCCACTGTGCGCAGTTTGAACCGAGGAGAAACTTGGACGCTCAGCTCCATGGGGACCCCCGATACTCTGATGGCAGTTTCGTTCGTCGACGTCAACACCGGAACGGCGTTGAGCGACTCTGCAACGATCCTCCGTACCGTCGACGGCGGCCAAACCTGGAGACTCCAGACCAGCGGAGCGTGTTGCCGTCTTCACGGAGTCTCGTTCGTGGACGTCAACATCGGAACCGTGGTGGGCTGGGGTGGAACAATACTGCGAACTGTGAACGGCGGGGAAACCTGGACGCCACAAACCAGCGGAACTTTTGCGGCCCTCGAGGCGGTCTCGATGCAAGACGCATTGACGGCGACGGTGGTCGGCTCTTCTGGAACGATACTGCGGACCACAGACGGCGGGGATACCTGGACGCGGCAGACGAGCGGCACCTACTACCCTCTTTTTGGCGTCTCCTTCGTGGACCGCAACACGGGAACGGCGGTCGGCGACTCTGGAACCATCCTCCGCACTGCCGACGGTGGGGAAACCTGGACGCAACAAACGAGCGGGGTCACCAGCATCATCACGCTCTGGAAAGTTTCCCTCGTCGACGCCAATACGGGAACGGTCGTGGGCTCCTACGGAACGATTCTGCGCACCACAAACGGCGGGGAAACCTGGACGCGGCAATCGAGCGGGACCGGCAACGATCTGTACGGAGTTTCCTTCCTTGATGCCAATACCGGTGTGGCAGTCGGGAGTTCCGGCACGATACTTCGCACTTTGAACGGCGGACAAACCTGGATGCTCCAAAACAGTTGGACCCAGAGTCCTCTCATCGGGGTCTTCTTCGTGGACGCCAACACCGGGACGGTGGTCGGCGATCGTGGAACCATTCTGCACACCACCACGGGCGGCGAATAGGCCTTCTGAAGGTCAGCGACCGCCGGCAAGCGATCCAAATCCGCTCCAAGCTGTTTTAGCTAGAGCTAATCATGAGCCATCAGGAAACTGAGAATCGAAGACGCTCAGCGGACGGCGATCTTGAAGAAGATTGAAAAGGCGCAATCGCAAGTGCACCAGCGGCAGTGGCAAATGCACGCCGCAACGGAGCAGCTGGCCAAGGTGTTGGAAGCGCCGAAGATCGACGAGGCCAGGCGCTCGCCCAGGCAGATAAGCTGATGACCATGGAACGGGACCTCAAGCGACCCACCTTGGGATGTTGATCCGGATCCGAAACCTGCTCAGCGACGCACAGCGAGCTAGAGTAACCTTTGCGAAATTGGACCGCCTGAGCCCGTTCGGTCTCGGACCTCGGCTCGGTGCTGAAAGACTACTTCGCTGATCAAGCGGCCTGGTTCTGCTGGTCGAAACGGGCAACAGCTGGGGTCAAGCTCGGTGCTTTGTCTATTGCGTGCCTCGGCGTACTTACACCACCACTTTGCGCATTCCGCCAACCAGGTGACTGTGCCGCATCCGAAGACCGATTTGTCGATGGGAACTCTGAAGAGCATTGAGAGGCAAGCAGGAATCAGACTGAGGTAAATCCATGCGCTATCCAGTCATCATTACCAAGGAAGGAAAAAAGACGTTGGCAAGCTTCCCTGACTGCCCTGGCTGCCAAACCGAGGCCGATCCGGGAGAGGACATCTCGATCCAGGCGGCGGACGCGCTGTCAGGGTGGCTTGAGTCCCATCTCCTCTTGGGTCGTGTCCCGCCACGGCCGTCAACTAGGAAGCCTAAGGGAAAGGTGCTCTGGATCGAAGTGCCCGCCGGGCTCGCAGTCAAACTCTTGATCCGATGGGCCCGGAACGAAGCTGGACTAACTCAGGCGCAACTTGCAAAACGAGCCAAGGTCACTCAACAGATGATCGCCAAGCTGGAAAACCCCAACTACAACCCGACGCTCGAGGCGCTGGAGAAGGTTGCATCCGCGCTCGGAGCTCGCCTCGAGGTGAACCTCGCTCAAGACGCGGCGTAGCTTCGCGAGCTGCAAGTTATCACCGATCTCGAGGTACCGGCAGAAGCAGCGATCGCGGTTGGCGGATCTGACGTTGCGGAAGGGGATTTATCCTGGTGCGGTTCGCCATGCTGATGGCTACGGTGGTTGCCGAACAGCGCCCGTGGCGTCGGACGAATCGGCACAGTGTGGTCAAGCACTCGGATCGAGTTGGTCACCACGATGACTTGGGGATCACAGCCGCTGACGTAGCCACCGCCGCTGACGCAAATTTGATATTCGCCGGGCGCGAGCGAAGGGGTGCGAAAATATCCCTGCGGATTCGTCTTTGTCGGACTGCTCGTTGTACCGGTCTTGATATCCTTCGCAACGACGGCGATGTCGGGAACATTGATGAGTCCGGTAGGGAAGGAGTTCCCGCCCGGCTGCCTATCTCCGAACACAAAGGCTCCTACGTAGCCATGTATCGGCGCACCGGAAGGAGGAACCTGGGCCGTCACAAGAGGCATCCAGCCTCTATTTGCCTGTATCCATATCAGCGAAGCCATCGCCAAGAGAATTGCTCCCCCGGCCATTACTCCAGACGCCAGCATTACTGCCGGTGGTGGGCTTGCATATTGGCGCGATGCCTCTGGAATTGTGCACATCAAAGGCGCGGTGACAAATGGCACCGGTGGCAACGTTTTTGGCCTTATTACCACGAATCCATTGCCAGCCGGATTTAGACCACTAACTCAGAGAATCTTTACAACAAACAACCAGAGCGGCACCCTGGTGTTTTACAATCTTACGGTCACCAGTTCTGGCACCATTCTCAGTCAAACAGCCATCCCAAACGGCACAACTCTATTTCTGGATTGCATTAGCTTCCTGGCCGAGGCGTAAGTGGCGCTGCAGGCGCCTGCCTTCGATGTAACAGCCCGTCTACTCCTGGCTCGTCATGGCTGAAACGGAAGGACCGGCGGTCGCGGCGCATCTAGGCTCCTCCGTTGCGGCAAGTACGCCCCTCGGGCTAGGTGTTGGTCTCCAAAGCGACGAGAAGCTTGCCCTTGATCATGTCGAGCACCGCTTTCGGTACCCGCGAGGATTCGTTCGATTCGCATACTCCTTGGACGGCATCAATCAGCTCGAGGGTCTCTGCGACTTCGAACCGTGCGTGATCAAGGTCGCCTTGTACCAACCGTGCATAGTCAAGGTCGTCTTTCAAATTTTCCACCTCCCGCTCCATCACGTTTGCATTGAGCTTCTTGGCTTTCATCGGACTGGTTCTCGCCTGTGTTTGCATCTTTGATCCCCTTGGTGGCCATTGGCACTCCCGGGTCGCCACCTTCCCCCGGGTGGGTGAAGCCCTTGGACGCTCGCGGTAAACCTCGCCCCTTCCCCCTTTGCCCTGAGCTGGATTTCGACGATTTACGGCCGTTTCTTCGGTGAGGCCTCAGCCGCTTCGACCTCTCCCAACGCTCTCAGCAGAAGCACTCGCACCGCGTCAACGCGTGCCACCTTCAGCCCCGGCCTCTCCTTCTCGAGGCTGTTGGCGTAAGCATCGATGCGCTTGATCAGGTCATTCTCGAGGCGAAAGGCCACCAGCGAGGTTTTCCCCATCTCGTTCTCCGCGAGGATGGATTCCCACCCCTGAACGTTCTCCGGACCTTTCTCGCCTAGTAGGTCCGGGTGCTGGCTGGCAATCTCTTTCAGCGACTTGCGGGCTGCCTTCACTTGCTCCAGGTCAACGCTCTTGCGGCTCATCCCAGCATCCTCGCAATCTGCACGTGGGCGAAATGCCGCCCCGTCCTGCTCCTGAAGCCTTGCGAATTGAGCTCGCGGGCCACAGAGCGCAGCGATAACCCAGCGCCCCGCAGTGTCCGGGCGGTGCTCAATACCTTCTGCTCCTCGGGTTTTTCGACCAGGTGGTCACCATCCGAGGCCAGGCTGTACCCATAAGGGACATCTCCGCCCGTGTATTCGCCGACGCTGGCTTTGTGCTGCATCGCGGCCGAGGTCCGCTCACCCAATGGCCTCGCGCTCCCACTGGCTGACACTGGCCAGGACGTTGAGGACCAGGCGGCCGGCGGCACTGCGAGTATCAATCTGCTCGCCCACGGACAAAAGCGCCCATTTCCCGTCCGCGAAATAGTCCTCCACCAGCTGGCCGAGGTGGCCGCAGGCTGTTGCTTCTCTCATCGAAGTGGCTGCGAGGGACGCGGTGGCGGCAGCGAAATAGAAGACTGCCCGGGAGGTATCGCGCCCGAGAGCGAGGCCGGGATGCTCCTGCTCGTCCTGCTCGCGGCGGCGCGGCACGCTCCGGTCGAAGGGCTTCTGCTCGGGATCTACGAAAACGACCGCCTCGCGACGTACTTCGTCACGGAGAACAGCGACTGTGGTTCGCTCACCCTCGCTGGCGAAGACACGACGGCCGAAGGCCTCGAGAAGCTCCTCGGCAAAGCCGCGCCGGCGGCGTTCGAGCGCGCCTGGCGCCTGACTCCGAGGAGCAATGCTTCGAGGCCGAGCACAGGTGGGCCATCGAGCGGTTGCCGGGTGCCTGGGGCGCGGTCGCTATCCTTACTTCCTCCAATCCCCGGGGCTGTGAGGCATACACAGACGCCGCGAGGGGAGTGGACCGCGCAATCTCTCGAAAATCAGCCCTCGCGCGACCGAGTCTCAACCTGCCGAGCGGGTTTGTTTCAGCCAGACAATGAGTAGCATGGGTATGGAGGCAGCGCGAATGGACAGAACCGCCGATTATTACTGAACACCGACGTAACCATACGTTGCAATCGTATGTTGCGACCGCGAACCTAGTGACTGAAAAGTGCCTACTTTACAAGCCACAATCGGCCAAAAATGGAGAGAAAGAATGTCAGCCAGCCCTATTGAGGTAGTGGGTCAGTGGTTACAAAACCTCGCAAACCCCGATGTAGTCAACAAGATCGTCGCCCAAGACGCCACCTTTGACTCGCTCAACACCGAGGACGCGGAACTTAAGAAAATCATGCCGTGGGCCGGCAAATTTTTCGGCCCGAAGGCGTTCCTCGACATCCGCGCCGGAGTCTTTTCTTCTTGGGACATCGAGGCGTTCAATGTAACCACCATGTTCGCTTCCGATGAGAACGTGGCCGTCTTCGGCGACTTCCGGTACAAATCGAAGTCACTCGGAAAAGTGGTCGCGTCCCCGTTCGCTATCCTGGTCAAAGTCGTCGACGGTAAGGTCACCTATGTTCTGTTCATGGAAGACACCTACGCCACGGCGTCCAGCTTCCGGAAAGACGGCACGTGGACCGTCCAAACCAAAGCAGATGCAGAGCCGTTCCAAGTCTGAAGCCTAACCGTATAGCCTTGGTCGGGCGTGCGATCGGTGTCGCCCTGAGCGCGGTGATCGACGCGAATGGCACGTCGAGTTCGTCGGCAACGAGTTGCGCAAGTGCGGTTTGGATGCGGTGCCCTGTTACCGGTCCCTCGCTAAGAAGGGGAACTGGGCCGGCGTGCTGCGCGCGTTGATCAAGATGACCGTCGGTGAAGTGATACAAACGATTTCGTCAAGAGGGCAAGCATGTCAAAAACCATCGTGATCGTCGGGTTCGGGCCCAGCACCTCGACCGCCGTGGCCGAAAAATTCGGCACGGAGGGCTTTTCCGTTGCACTCGTCGGCCGGAACAAAGACCGCCTCGCCGCGGGAGTTTCGGCCTTAAAAGCCAGAGGGATCGTGGCCGGCGCGTTCCCGGCTGATGCCGCCGACCCGGCAGCCATCGTCGCGGCAATTCGCAGCGCGCGCAGCGAACTCGGCCCCATCGCTGCAATCCACTGGAACGCGTACGGAGGCACGGAAGCCGGAGATCTTCTCACCGCCGATCCGGCCGCGCTGCGCGGGATTTTCGACATTGCCGTCTTCGGGCTTCTCGCCGCCACCAGCGAAGCGCTTCCCGATCTCAAGAGCGCCGGCGACGGTGCCATTCTGATAACGAACGGCTGGTTCGGCGAACTGTCGCCGGACATGGACGCAACTGCAACTTCTCTTAACGTGATGGGCGTCGCGCTTGCTGCGGCTGCAAAAAATAAGCTGGCCGGTTTGCTTGCGCAGCGGCTAAAAGGCGACGGCGTCTATGTGGGCGAGGTCATGGTCCGCGGGTCAATCAAGGGCACACCGACGGAAAGCGACAATTCGATCGACCCCTCGAAGATCGCAGACAAGTTTTGGGAGGTCTACAAGTCTCGCGGCGAGACGCTCGCAGCCGTCAGCTGACGGCGTTCGTTTCATTACTGCGCGCGTGCCAGCGCCGGATATGGTGACTGTGGGACGTAGGACAACGAGAGGTATCGAGAGGCGGAAAATACTGCATTAAAATTCCGGTGCAGAACGCCAACACGAAAGGCCCACGCCGTCATGAGCTTGATTATTCAGGGCTCTCAGCGGCGAAATCTCGCCTGCCGAGGTAGAAATGTCCGCTTTGGGGATACGCGGAACAAACGGCTTTTTGGATCCGATAAGCCACCTTCCGTCAACCTCGACGAAGCCTCCTTCATCTACGCCAAGGCTGACACGTGAGTCGGCGCCCCGCAAGGAGGGGCCTCGATGCGAGGCGCAGGCCACAGCTCCGCCATCCGCGGCTCTTGCCCGGCCAGCGGCTTCTACTCGTCCCAGCTGGGATCGGCCTGTTCGTAGTCCGGGGCTGGGTCGTAGCCCTTGTTCTCCGGGAGTCGCGCCTTCGCCAGCGGCGGCGCCAAGGTTGAGACTTACGTCGCGGCTGCAGGTTTCGAGCTGGTTGAGCTCCTATCCGATGGCTTCGAGAGCGCGGAGGACCCTGATTTTTTCAACAGAGGTTTTCAAATGCTCGAGGACGGGAAGGCGGAGGTCCTTTTACCGCTCAAGCTCGAGGCCGGCGGACGATTAGTGCCGTGGGATCCAAAGGAGAGCTGATCGTGCTTGGAAGGCGCGCTGCTCAAGCGCCTGGGCTAAACGGAAATCTAGTCCAGTCACCGAGTGCGCTATGTCTCGTCCAGCATTGTACAAGTCGCCAGGAGCCATCGTCGTGCCGCGCGAACAACAACCGAACGACTCCTGCTGGAAAGTAATACTCAACCTCTTCGCATGGGACCTCCCCACAGGTCGTCTGCTTGTCGGAGTACGGTTGCCCTAAGTCGCGCGTGACTTCCGGGGCAGGCTTACCCATACCTTTGGTGCAGGCGTCGACGAACTTGTCGTGCTCAAGTTCGTCTCTGTTTTTGAAGAACGAAGCACAGGCCGCTACCAGAAGCGGCAACAGCAGCAAAATCATTTTTTTCTGCATTCGTTCAATCACCTACGATTCGGATCGTATTGAAACCCAACAGGTGCCTTCGTCTTGTGGAATTCCGGCAGCGAAGCGTCCGGATGTTCCGATGTCAAAGAAACCTCCGGCTGCGCCGCCAAGTCAGGCGACTGATCGTTGACTTGCTGCGGCGAGACCGGATTGAGCGGCGCCTTGGGCGGACTACTCTCACCCGTAATGGAGCGATCCTTTCGTTGCACGCCGCGACGCCGTGCCGTCCCTTCATCTTCCCGAGCGCGAAGGGTTCTCTGCGGTACGACTGGCGAATGGTATTGCTGTTCGGCGGGTGGTGATTCGTGACCGACGCTCGGTAATGGCTGCTGAACGGAGGGAGGCGCTGTGTAGCGGCTATCCCAAACCACGCCACTCGACTGCGCCCGGGAGTCCGCCTTGGTGTTGGACATTAGACCGCGCACACAGATGAACGTGAATAGAGCAATGATGACCGAGATTATGGTCGCACCCGATCGCCGTTTGGATGCTGTCTGAGCTGGTGCTGATCGTTGAGAATTGTCGGCGGTCTCACCAGCTGGCGCGTTGGTTCGGTCTGTAGTCTTGTGGCCGTTTCCACCGGACTCGGAGGAAGAGGTCGGATGGGTGGAAGAGGCCCGGCCGGCAGAGATGGGCCTGTACCCTTGGGCAAACGCGTCTCGCAGGGCGTCGTGCGCAGCATTTATCTCCTTAAGCTTCTCCTCTGCCTTACGTTGAAGCTTTGGATCGTGACCAAAGCGGTCGGGATGCCACACTTTCACTAGGTCCCGATGGGTTTGCTCAACCTGCTCCAGCGGCGCGCCAACCGGTAGTCCAAGTGCTGCGTAGAGGGCTGCAACGTCCTGCTGCAACCTCATCTTTGATTCCCTCCCCGGAATTGTTGCGCACGGTCGAATTCGGACCGCGCGACTTGGCGGCATAGCACCGGCGGGGGAAAGGGGTTCAACTTTGAGGGCGCGCCGTCTGCCGCTACGGCCCGCGAATAGCTGATGGGAGATCCGCGCCACAAAAAGCCGCTTAAAACGGCAAGGGGGCTCGGAGGTTTTGGCTTTCTTATCGTCGGCTCAGGCCAAATGGAGCAGTGAGGGCAAGTCGAGTAAGAATTTTTGCGCCGAGCGATCTGCTGTCGGGCTCGGCCTTCCCACCCACAACTTCAGAATGAATGGTTGCGAGCCATCCTGGATGACGCCCGGCACATAGGTGAACCCGACAACACCGGCGACCATCGGTTTGCCAGCGAGCCAGGCCGCTACGGCGTCATCAGGGAGTGTATCCGCAATGCGCTGCCGTACCGCGCTGAGTAGTCCCTCGGCATCCACAAAGCGCGGGACAACTTCGAAGCGCTCGTGAAATCCGAGCGCCACGGTGAGGTCCACTGCCACAAACCCCTTGAGCTTCTCTCCCTTGACTTGAGCTGCCCCGTCACGGACACGGTTCCCGAGCTTCTTAAGCGAGCGAACACGCTTTGCAGCGACACCAAACTCTTGCCCCTCGTGAACGACGCGAACGTCCGGCTCAGCAAGGTGCACCTCGAGCCCTCCACGATGTGCAGCGGCAGCCACGAGAAGCTCCATCATGAAAGCGCGCGATTTATCCTCTGCCGTAAGCTCTGGTCGCCCTTCCAAAGCTAGCCTGAGCTTGCCAGGCCAGCTTGCCACCTCGGGTGGATGAACCAGCCCGGCGTATGTGTCGAAGACATACTGACCCTCGACCACTGCCGTGAGGTACTCCGTCACGTCAGCGGGATCCTCGAGCGGAACGGGCTTTCCGCGGAGGCGTTTCAACGTGCGGATATACGTCGGCACCCGCCCAGAATTTGGCAGTGTGATTCCGCGCTTTGCCAATTCATCGACCACGCGCCCAAGACCTGCAATGAGGGCTGAAGAGGTGCTCGCGCTTTGCGTGAGCCTTGATCGGAACTCGTCCATGCGTCGCTCTTCCCGAAGGTGAAGGAAGCCAAGCTACCACTCTGGAGCGCTTAACCCTTCCCGAATCTGAATCTGTTACCTGCGCCGTTACCTGCGTCGAAGCGCTGTTACCTGGAGCCGAAACAAGAAAACCCCGCCGCGTTCAGTTTCCCGAGTAGCGACGGGGGCTTTCATGGTCGGGGAGACAGGATTTGAACCAGCGACCCCTTGGTCCCGAAAGGCTGAAGAGGCATTCGCACCGATTTCGATTGGCTCTCAGAATTTGCAAGGGCTCGCAGATACTCAGGAAGGGTCGGCACTTGTTTCTTACCCAATCGCAGAGACTGCACCGGATCCGAAATATTTTGCTACTCGGCTGCTACCACGAAGCACCGGGCCAGACCTTCGCCCAACGCAGCTGTTATCCGTCCGCGAGGTGGCACGATTGCTGGGGCTTTGCCGCGCCAGCATCTACCGACTGGTGGAGCGCGGCGAACTGCCGGCAATTCGCATCGGGAACAGCATTCGCTTCCTCCAGGATGAGCTTAGCGATTGGCTTCAAGGCTTCAGGCACTTCACACAACCGCGAGGCTGTAGGCGCCGCCTGTGAAACCGGCATGGTAGCAGCCGGCGACAACGATCGTGCGTTCCACTTGCTCGATCGCGCCGGTCTGCACAGGGCGGGGTTTTCGCGCCTGGATCGTCAACGAACCCGATCTCGATCCGCTGCGCGACCTGCCCCGCTTCAAAGCAGATCCTCGCGCGCCTCCCTCGGTAGCTGTCACGCGGACGGCTCGAAACGTCAGTTGCGAGGAAGCTTCATGCGGTCGAGGAGACTCTGGAAGCGGGGATCCGACCGCAAGCTGTTGAACAACGGGTGGGCATTCATTTCACGCATCTTCCAGACTCAGCACGACAACGGCACGACGCACTCTAGGCATCTGCTGCATTTGCTGGCATTCGCGCTCATTCTGGCAGCCGATGGCCGCCTTTTCCTAGGCGTCCCAAATGTGCACGGTCCAAGAGCCCGTACTACGCCAAGCGCTGTCATTGGCAATTCACTCTTTTTTTGTTTCGCCGCAGATGCTGGCTCAGAGATTCCTGGCCTGATGCGAATTGCACCGGCTTCGACGCTGTACTCTTCTTTGAGCGCCTGGCGCCAGCCGCTGAAGCGTCGTGCGGAAATATTTCTCGGGAAGGCTTCCGGGCCCCACCTCACAAGCCTTTTCGATGGGGAACCCGCGAGTACCGCGTAGTGGCGCCCGCGGCGACTTCCGAAGCTCATTTCGAGGAACTGCCCGAATCGCGCAAGGCATGCATCTGCGGTCCAAAGAATGAAAAGAGTGCGCGCAATGCGTCAACCCTACTCACAGTGAAGGGGCGGCCTTTGAGATGCATGCGTGGCCTTCTGACCGGAGCGATGGCGCTCTGGCCACGTGTCGGCGGCTGCATGGGCTCGCTCGAGGCACGAAGGGGAGCTTCTCGCGGCCAAGTGATGAGCAAGGACGCGTCGAAATATGCCAAAGTACGCCGGCCGGAAAGAAAGAAGAGATCCATGTTCTCCAGATGCGTTCGGTTTTTTGCGCTAGCGCTGGTTGTTATCGGGATCCATTCAGTTCTGACCGCAGCTGCCTGGGCTGATGACGGGGAGCGAGACGTCACCACGACTTTGACGATCGGACCGAGGAGGGTGACTGACGTCAAGGTCACAGGCGACAGCCTGTTCCTGACCCAGACGACGGACTCGACCCTGTCCGGCGACAGGCGAATGCCGGGGCCCACTGGGCGGCATGGCGGCGAGCAACCAGAAGGGAGCCTTCTATGAGAAGCCAGCGCGTACGCGTTGCAGTAGGGCACAAATGTCAGGAGCCACGACACACATCAGCGGAAGCGCCGGATGGCGGAAATTCCCACGTCCGCTTCCCGCCAGGGCTCAGTCGGTCCGGGCTACGCAATAACAGGATTCCCACGCTAATCAGTGGGGGGTTCGCTCTCATGCTCGCCTGCGGAAGCGAACAGGCACCGCGCATTAAGGTGTACGGGAGCGACATGGGAGGCCTGTACGAAAACGTTCATGTGCTGCGTAGTGATGGGACGGGGATCCGGGAGGCCAGCGTCCAGGTCGAAGGCATAGCTCTCACCACATCGACGACCGAGTTCGGGTACTACAGCGGCAGGTTGAGCACTCCCCGCGTGGCCGGGCAGACCATCTCCGTCACCGTCATCGCAGAAGGTGCGACCGTCACTGGAAGCGGTACCGTCCCCGAAGCACCGGTTCTCATTTCGCCAGTCGATGGCGAGACCCTCTCGACCGGAGCTGACGTGGCGGTATCATGGACCAGCAGCACAGACCCCAACCGCTTTTTGGTCTCCGCACAGTGGTCCTGCGGTCCAGTTTGCGGAACGGGTCAACGCTTCGCAGCCGCGGGCTCGGGTCGTTCCTTGATTATCCCGGGAGGCTCGATACCGTCTGGTGCGATCAGCATTAGGGTTTTCGCTTACAACGATGGGGCACTTGCAGGCGACTATGTTTCATTTCCACAGTACCCAGGGATGAACATCCGAGCGGACTCGAACACCGCGACCGTCTCAAGATGATCGGGCCTGCATCGCTTGCTCCAACTGGGAAACCAGCTGCCAAGGCGGCGACAACATACGAAAGCACACTTTCAGGCCAGTGCGCCCCGTGCATGATCGCTTCGGTGACCTGCAGGACCGCGAATGCCGCGATGCCGTACCCAATTAGAGTAGAGCCCGGAAAACTCGCCGCCGCTTCAGCTCCTCGGAACCGAGCAAGACTTGGCGAACGATGCCTAGCGCTTCGGTGACCGTGACTCGTCCCTTCTCCAGTCGCTGTTTGAGCGTCTGTGGGCGGCCCTGACATGCCAGACGAGGCGCTCGCGTGAGTGCACATCGAGAGCGCGTCGACCTGTCAGCATTCCGGAGAAGAACACCGGAACGGGGATCGCACCAAGACTGACGTTATGTTCTCCATGCTGCTCGTTCAACGCGCAGCGGGTACCAGCTCTCTTCTTGAAGATGGCTGACGCCATCGCGTTGATGACGACCACCACCTTAGGTCTGAGAGCTACGAGAACGTCGTCGAAGATCGCCAGCTGCGCCTCAGCAAGTTCAGTAAGAACGCCGTCAGGCTGAAGTAGGTCGAGCGCGCTTCGCTGCGAAGCGTCGCGCACCGCGAACAGATCGACATGCTCCCATTCGGACCGGAACTCCTTCAGCGGTCGATAGTACGCCGCCGGGTCTGATGCGCGCCTTCCGAGCGCGTCCTCCTCAAGTCGGACGACTCTGGCGACTCGTTCAGAGTCTAAGAGATCGGCAGCGGAAGCGACGCGAAGGAATGCTTCGCTCCCCACCTCGTGCGACGGGTTCATGCCGACGAAAACAGGCGGTCCGTGCGAAGATCGGGATACTGGAGCGGGAACAGATCAAGAAGCGGGCTCTCGGCTCGTTCGCGTTCAAGTACCTACAATTCTCTCAATTGCGTGTTCGCCCGCTCAGTGGCAGCGCTCACACCGTCGCCCCGACTCGCGCCAGAACTAGCCGCGTCCGTGGAGCGGTTCCTGTCTCTTTTTCGATCCACTCCAAGGTGACCTCGCTTCTTCTGCGCGGCAGTGTGAGGAGAGCTGCAAAGGCGTACCGAAGCCGATCGCCGAGATAGACCTTCAGCTTCTTGCGCGCGTTTTCTAACTTCGCAACCTTCTCGTCATCCCACTTGACCTCGATCGCGAGCAAGTTGCCCTCGTTCGTCGGGTCGCGACGATGGACGACGATGTCGATCCGCGCATAGTCTCCAACGAGGGAGGGCTTGAGACCGGAGCCATCCCGGTGCAGCTCGACGTCAACGAACACCCCGAGAGACGCCTCAACTTCGTTGGCCAAGTGGTGCGCAAGACGATGAGTCACTGCCACCTCGCCTTGCGGGTGAACTGGGTCGAGCAATGATGGAGCTTCGGAGAGGAACGCCGCCACCGAACGACTGACCGCAGCTACCCAATCGACCCTGGAGAATTCCTCTGCCGTGGCTTTCATGGTCTTGCGGACGAATTGCATAGGATGCGTGACCAGCAGATCATCGTCATTGAGAGCGAGGTAGGCGCCGTCTTCGAATTGGTTTCTGTCCCAGGCACGGTTCGCGACGTCTCGGAATTTGAACGGGCTCGATGGTAGGCGAAAAGGGAGCACCAATGAACAAGAGGGGCAACAATTACGGAGAGAAGTCGATCGCGCCACCTGCAGTTGCTCGGCGTCCCATTGCCGTACATGATCGCGGACGATGCCCAGCATATTCACCCAGAAGCTCAGTCTCTCGATTATCCAGAGCATCGAAAAGGACCTTTGGACTCTCGGTGACCTTTCCGTGCCCATTCTCGGCGAGCCAGAGGGCAGCGAGCCGTTCCTGCTTGGGACAGGGTGGTTCTTGCAGCTCGGGGCGATCTGGTTCTTGGTCACCGCCGAGCATGTCTTGCGAAAGCTTTACCCCGAAGATTCGGATCCTACGAGCACGAGAAACACTTGGGACATCATCGTTCCAGGTCTAGATGATCAGCCGATTCACCTAAGTGGCAGCACCACAATGACGCCGGGCCGGTATGATGTGGACGCCGAGGCCAGCACGATGTCCCGAGGGTACGACGTCGGCATTGTTCGACTGCATAATCCTAAGCTCGTCTACGACCGCTGGAAACCAGTGAGGCGAATGACCTTTGTCCCCGAGGAGGATTTCGACCACGGCTGCTACTTCGTTGCCGGATGGCCGGAAGCGCTAAGCTTTCCGATGAGAGGCGGGATAGCGACCCAGCGATACCAGCTGTTAGCTCCGTTTGCGCGCGACCAGCCCTTTGACCGAGACATAGACATCCGACTTTCTCTCGACAGAAACGACCACAGCACGTTGAAAGGTGAGCCGGTAGCTGCTCCCGCGCTAGCAGGAATGAGCGGTGCACCGATTTGGCGCGTGTTCAAGAACGGCTCGAGCCGCTATAAGCCCGAACTCGCAGGCATCCTGACAGCTGTCGGCGACGGCGGCGACACTTGGATTATCTACGGCACTCGGAGCGGGGTACTCCGCAACCTAGTCGAAAGGGAGACCCCGGGACTGTACGCAGCTAGCGAGAAGCTGATCCTACGCTGAGGCGCCTAATTCGGAACATCAGGCGCCTCCTGCGATCGAGGTGATCGCATTTCCGCCGTTTCAGATGATCGTTTCCATTCGGACCTGATCCTCCCGCTCCGGAGGACCATTATTCGGTGGGCCCTCCTCTCGCAGTAAATGGAGGCAAGAAATAGGAGATGCACTGAATCAAGCCGCACCTGGAACCACCCAGGGCTTCGATTGCCTGGTCGGGGCCAAGCTAGCAAAGAACGCTAGAGTCGCGATGGCTGTTTCAGGCGGTTTCAGGAACGTAGCCGTGGGGGGCACTGTGGAGCGCCGATGGCAGCGAGCAGCTCAAGGAGAAAGCCGCGAGCCGGGCGAGTGGCATGCCGAGGGCCGTGGAGACAAAATTTCCGACGCAGGAGGTTTCAGGCAGGCGCCGGAGCGGCAGGTCAACAAGGAAGCCTCAGGTGAAAGTGCTCTCGGTCGACGTTCGGTCTGGTCTGTGACTTAAGCTCCCGGTCCGATGGACCCGGAACAACTCGAGCCAGGACGTAGCTCATGGAGGAAGGATAAGCGGAATGAAGCTCTCTCAAGAAATGCGAAATGCTGCGGACCGGGTTGTCTCCGCTCACTCCCCCCAAATTGGTGACGCGCTCAATCAGTTCATCGGACGGTTCGTCGGCTGGCCGTTTAAGATTGCATCAGGGTTCGTTCGGGATCGCGACGGGAACCGAACGGAAGTATTTGCGTCGGTGGTCTTTACTGAGCCCGGCGGTTCGCCGGAAGTGGCTACGGATGGGTTCCCTGCCGACACTGTCGCGGTAGTCGTTGATGCGTGTGAGGAACTGGATCTCGAAAAGCTAGGCGCAGCCTACAAGCGCATTATGGTGGCAAAAAGGCTGAAGAAGACTCCTGCGCTAGATTTGGGAGGTGTCCCGAGCACGACAGTAACCCTTGGGATTATCCTTGGCCTCCGTTCCGCCGTTCCGCTGGAATCCCTTGCTACGGAGCTTGAGCGTCTCAATGCGGAAAATCGTGATCAGGAGTGGGCGGATATGGTCGTGGTCGGACAAACGGGCGCGATTCAGTATGCTGCTCAGTTTCCTGGGGAAGGAATCAGCGGGGATTATTTACCGCCTGTCGAAGGCGCGGTGAAGAACATCATTCCTCCGGTATACGTAATCATAATTCTCAGACCAACCGGCGAGTACACGCTGAATAGGATGATGGCGTTCATCATCCCGCATCTCGCCATTTTTTCACCGGGTGCGAAGCTGCCGCCTCTGGTGGAGGTCCTTGAGGGGGTCTCGCAGTATGCGGTGACCTTTTCCGGGTATCAGTACAATCAGCGTGGAGAGCTGAAGCCCGTGCCGGAGCAGTTCTACAATGATCGTTATCTGGCACCACTGCCCGTTCGAGTTGAAGATCATCAGGGAAACCTATTGTCGACCGTTCGGTTCGTACCCTGGCAGGATGGCGGCGTGATTACTCTAAGAGGCGGATTGCCTCTGGAGAGACTGCTAGCCTTCCTTGGACCAGAGGCGCTCAAGCGTGGCGGCGTCGTGAACAGACCCGATGCTCAAATTTCCTACGCTCTGCCGATAACCGAAGCGGATTTCGCGAAGATGCTCGCGGGGATTCAAAGTCAATCGAGCATGATTGTACGACCTGATCAGACTAACTGGGTCGTACAGAAGGTTGGCGACGAAGGCTCTCAATCGCCCTTCATGGCTAGGCTCCTGATCGGCGTGCTCCATCTGCGTGATGCGGTGTTCGCAGACAAGGCGACGCGTGACAAGTTCGACAAGGCGTACGAACTCGCCAGTTCGTCGCTGTTGAGTGCAAGGTCCATCGTAAAAGACGTCGCAAAAATGTGGTCGACCCATGCTCGTAAGGTCGCTGCTGGGGAGGTCGCCCGTCTTAAAGGGCGAACGATTGAGATCGACGAGAGCATCGATACGGAATTGAGGGACGGGGTAGAGAACTTCCTGAATGTCGCGACGCGCGCACTTAAACAAGGGATGCAAGCGGTTGCCAACGAGCTTCAGACTAATATCGGTTTCCTTTTTCAGAAGCAGGCGGCATTTGATTGTGGCATTGCCGTCCTTGAAAAGACGGATCCGGACTTGGCCCAATATGTGCGAAAGACCCGCGACTGGTCTGAGCGGCTACTCGGGCGTCGGAACGCTGTCGAACATGAAGGCTGGAGCCTGCCCGCCGTGAAGTACGTAGAAAAGGACGGCCGCGTAGACGCCATCGAGCCTTTGATTGACGGGCAACCTATGTCCCAGTTTGTTGCAACTATTCTCGACCGCGTAGCCTGCTTCGTTGAAGAAGTAACGGCGCATTGTTTGCAAAGGCATCTGCCTGCGGAGATCACAATCACAGAATTGCCTATTACCCAGCGGGAGAAGCAGGTGCCCGAGCGGTTCAAGATAACGGTGACAAACGGCGGCCTTCCTGTTTGGAGGATCAAGTTTCACGAATCTCTATTTGAAGAAACCTGAAGGCCGACTCACCCTCCGACGCCGGCGCTGCGCCAGAGGCCGTCGGCAAACAAGCATCCGGCTTACAGTTCCGGATGGTGGCGTTACCGGCCTATGCCATAGAAAAGGCCGGTGAACTTCTTTTCCATGAAGCCGACGAAGCTTTCGACAGCTTGGTTCAGCGTCTCCTTGTATTCAGCGATCGCTGATGGCCAAGCTGATGTGACGGACCTCAGGGCGATCGACTGCTTCTCGCCATAGAAGGTATTCGTTACTTGGCAATCGAAACTCTCGACTAGATCTTTCCTGACAAAGAAACCCTGCATCGTGCTGTTCTCGAAAAAGCTCGGGACAAGCCAAACGACAATTTCATCCTCCTTGATTTCCTGCGGAGTGTAACCGACGGTAACTCTGATGTGTTCTTCCGTAAAGATAGTGAAGCGCAATAGGTGAGATGCCTTGAAGGGATCTCGTGAGCTCACTAGAACTAACCCCCGGACCAACTGGGGCCGAAGTCCAGAAACTGGCTTCAGTTGGATTACCTGCGTGCTCCCGACTGCTGCCGCGCATTCCTTCTTATCTAGGACTCGGACCTGCAAGATGCCGCTATGGGAAAGCGCCTTGGCCAGCGAGATCATCTGCTGGTCGAGCCAGTCGCCAATGCTCTGGGCATAACCGGTAAAGAGGGCATTGCGTTTCTCCTGGATGATCTTGTTTCGCTCCTCTATGGAGGCCGCTTCTCGTTGCTGGCTAACGAAGCGCTGAAGGATGGCTTGCGCCCCGGTCGGCAGAACCGTACCGCTTTCTTGATCCCACTTTTGGATGCGCTCGACCTCCTTGATCACTTCGGTCATGCTGCCAATTCGTCGCTCCACCGGACAGATCATTCGATCAAGGAGGTGGGCGAGTAACTCATAGCGCATCCCCTTATTCGAGAAGATGTCGAACTGAGGCTCTCGGTGGCGCTCCCGGGGCAGAGTGACCCCACCCGACAGCATGAAGTAGATCACTTTTCCGAGCGAGTACGTATCGGCCGCAGTTGTAACGTCGAGCCGACCTCCCTCCTCGAGTTCTGGCGCCATAAACGCAAACGGGCCAAGGACCTCGGCGCCGACGGTTGGTCGAGCGAAATCCCGAATTAAACAAATGCCGAAATCGGTTAACACGCATTCGTGATCTTCTCGATCAAAAATTACGTTAGCGGGCTTCACATCCCGGTGGACCACGCCATTCTCATGGGCGTGCTCAAGGGCCATGGCAAGGCCCAGGGTTACTCGGAGGGTTGAATCCAGCGAGGACTTGTACAACCCTGCCCGATGCATCAGGCTCCCGCTTCGAAGCAGCGGCATTACGAGGTACATCTTCTCATCATCGAGGGGTTCGACTTGATCGAGGGCAGAATGGTCCAGCAGCCGGATTACACCCGGGTGATTGAGACGCTTGCAGGCCTCTACCTCTCGTACGAACCGTTCCCGCCGATGGCCATTTAGGACTCGCTTGAGGGCACAGGGTCCTTTCTCCTGACCAGTCAGATCCTTGACCTGGAAAATCCGCGCCTGGCCACCTTCGTCGATGCTACGCTCAAGCTCCCACCTTCCGCCGTAGACCTTTGCCATGGTCGAACTATTTAGACCTCTCCCTTGTCGCGGCCTTCTGCCGCGATGGCGCTTGGCCGTTTTTCCGGAGGGGCATCGCCCTTGGCGCGGTACAACTCACGGTCAGCACGATCTATCACTTCTTTACCGATTGCCTTTGGATCGTCGGTCGTGACGACTCCAATGCAGGCACGCACGGTGACGTGTTCATCCGCTACCTTCACGGGCTCGCTGCCAAGCCGTTTCAATAGAGCCTTTGCCCAAGTGTACGCCGCATCGGCGGATGTGCCAGGCATGATGACCAGCACTTCATCCCCTCCGTAGCGGTAAGCGTCGGCTGGCGGAACAGCTGCGGTTTGGACAAGCCTGAAAAGATGTTTGAGAAGCTCATCGGCGCCACCGTGACCATAGGCTGTGTTCGCGGCCTTCAACCCGTTCATGTCTAGAACAAGGACGCTAAGCGGTAACTCTTTTGATGCCGATGTTAGCGCCACGTCGAGATCCGCGTGCACATGACGTTTGTCCCAAAGTATGCCGAAGCTGTCTCGGTCACGGCCGGTCTTAAGGGCCTGGCGCAACTCCGAAAGCCTCACACGACCCCTGTGGCTAATGCGCAAATCTACCACCTGATCTCCATAGAGTTTGTTGAGCACCGACCAGAACTCCTGCCGGCGGCGCACCCAAAGTTGGTTCTCGTCGATGGATCGCGCCGTTCGGAGTACGTAGTCGAAGTTGGAATCGAAGCTCCAGGTAAAAGTGCTCTCATCATTCAGCAGCCTCTGCTCGACCATGGTCAGGACCATTTGCTTTCGAGCTGGATGCATTGCGGATGTGAAGTGAAATTGCACAGAGCCCTGCCGCTCCAACTGCGCGAGCAGCATCAATTCTTCGAGTCTGGCGTCTTTGAATTCGTCGGCCACGCGGAGCGAGTCTAAGGGTTAGGGGCATGCAAGGAAAGCGCCTGAGGGAACGAGGTCACCAAAGATCAGATCGAAACGTGATCGATTTCATCCGAACACCAACTCTTCAACCATCCGCGTGGTTCTGTCGAGCCATGGCGATAGTTCTCGAGTAGCTCGCTCAGTTAGATGGCCTCATTAATTCCAAAGGCGGCGAGCGCCTTGCGAGCTCGGGCGGCGTAGACCTGCCAGACGGATGCGAGCGCGGAGATGTCGGGCACCGGCGTCAGCGGCAGTTTCGCTGCGGTCAATTGACCTGTCATAGCTGCCATCGCTTCCTGGACGTCCCGCAAGAGAGACTCGAGGCGAATTAGCTGTTCCCCCCGCACTGCCACCCGACCAGGGCGTAATCGTTCCTCCTGCCCAGTTTTTGCGGCATCTGGGACCGCTTTGGGGCCGGCCGGGGGTTTGTTGGCCGGAGGGTGAGGCAGTTGCGCGCCAGGGTTCGAGCCGTGGATCTTCTTGCAAAGAACCGCCTTCGCCTCCTCGAGCGTCATCGACCGGACGACGATCTCTTCTCCCCGCTCCTCTTTCCACTTCTTGTAAGCCCCCATGATTGAATCCCGACGGTGCGAGTTCAGAGTCACGAAGAGCACTTCCGGCGGCCAGGCGTCTGGGAATGCGCGCGAATAGAACGTGCTCGAGTCGCCGTCGTGAACATTGCCCGCGTAGCTGCTGAGGAACTCCGAATACCGGTCTAGCTTGGCAAGGGTAGAGGTCAGTTTCTCTTGGTCCCAGATGGTCGCGGAGCCAGTCTCGATTTCGACAAAGTAGCGCGTGCGCTGCGACGGAATTTCCAGGACCGCGTCCGGCTGCAGCCGTCTTCTTTGATTCCGATCCTCGAGCGTGTATTCCGAAAAGGGGAGGTCCAAGTATTCGCCCGGAATCCAACGGAAGCTCTGCGGGATTTTTGCCGGATGTTTTCCGTCCTGAGGCACCAGGCCCAAGAAGAACTCTGACAATAAAACCGAATGGTTCAAAAACTGCGGGCTAACGTCGTGCCGCGGGACTCTGAGTAGCTCTTTACCGAGTCGCTCCTGGGCCACGAGGTATCCGTAGCCCGTCAGCCCGAAGACGTTCTTCCAACCCGCCTGGGTCGCATATCCGAGCTCCTTGAGAATTGCCGGCTGACCCCCAACCGCCTTTGTCAGCTGACCCAGGCGTATCGAGGACCGCGACTTCACCCTGCCCGGAAACATCAGTCTCTCTATCTGCTCCCTGCTGGTACAGCCCGAACATGGGTGACATTTTGAACCGGATACATGGGTGACAGTTGTCGTCGTAGTCGTCCGATTCATCGGAGTCTGTTCGCACAGGATCTTCTCTGCTGTTGATAAGGCTGTGGAGGAGGGGGTCAGGGGGAGGAGACTCAAAAGCTGTGGATTGGCGTGGACTGAGTTGGTAGCCGAAAAAGGCGGATAGCTGGTATGCCATCCAGGTGGCGATCGTCGTTCTACGGGGCACCCAGGGCCCTCGGTGTTGAGCGCGACCCCTTCGAAATTGGCTTCGAGCTGGTTTTCGATTCTCAACGGTGATCCTCCTTCGGTGGTGCGGTGGCCGCTGGCGGCGACACGGGATAAGTGATTGGGCCCACGCCCATTCCCGGTGTCGGCTGTCCGCGCTTCTTCGGTTTGCCGTCTTTCTCTTCGCTTGTTGCGCCTTCGGCCGGGATCGGCGTGAACTTCTTGGTGGTGGCATCGACGACGGCGAGTGCCCGCGGCCCAAAGTGAAGCACCCAATTGCCGTCCCTCACCTCTTCGAGCCCGACCAGCTGCATCTGCAGCGACCAGCTCACGTAGTACTTGTGACGGTCCCAGAGCAGATAGCCGGCGTGATTGATCCGCCGAGTTTCAAATTGCGCCGGGTATTGGGGCTCGGGCAGCTCAACTGGGTACGGGCGTGGAGAGGACTCGTAGTACTCTGCAGGCGGACGCTGCTCGAGCGCCTCGTGCGGGCGCACCTCGTTGTACTCCTTGCGCCATTGATCGAACCGGGCCTGCTGTGAAGCGAATTCGAGTCGGTCTTCGCCCACCGCCTCGTGCTTGAGCGTTCGATGCATCCGCTCATGGCGGCCATTCTGGTCCGGACGCCCTGGTTTGATGCGCTCGGGGCGAATGCCGAGGCGGATCCACCAGACGGCGAGGTGCGAGAGTCCACCAATGGTGAGCGAGGAGAACGGTGGCCCGTTGTCCGTCCGGATTGCATCCGGCAAGCCGAATTCGCGAAAGGTCTGTTCGAAGACCTCCTTGACCGGTTCGTGTCGAGGATGGCGGAGCGCCTCACACCGAAGCAGGTACCGGCTGAAGCCGTCCGAAATCGTCAGCGGATGGCAGCGAGTCCGATCCAAGAGACGAAAATGCCCCTTGAAATCGGCGCACCAGACAGCATTGGGCTTGTCATAGCCGAGGAAGGGCTACCCATAAGGGGAAGACCTGCGCGGGGACCGCCGCGGATGGCTCAGGCCGCGACGGGCCAAAAGGTGCCCGACCGTGCTGGTCGCTGGCAATTTCAGCCCCGGATAGCTGCCGCGTAGTACTGCGAGCAGCTTCTTCGGTCCCCAGAAAGCGTGTTCCTTCCTGGTGGCGATGATCAGGGACTCCACCTTGGGGCTCATCGCGTTGGGATGCGCATGGGGACGCCGCGAGCGTTCCACGAGTTCGGCGACGCCGCCTTCGGAGTACCGGGCGATCCATTTGTAGGCTGTCTTGCGACTGACGCCGAAGGCGTCGCAGAGGCGAGAAACAGCGAGTTCTCCTCGAAGGTACGCCGCAATGAATTTCACGCGCTCATCCATGGGACACGTCGTTTTCCAGGTCATCCGCCGAGCCTGAGGCCTCGGTGTCACCCATGTCCCGGACGTCGACTGTTTCCGGCACCAGTCCTTGGTCACCCATGTTCCGGCAACGCGTCGCCCCATCATCGAGCACGCTGTCACCTTTGTGCTGGCTGCCTGTAACCGATGTATCGTCACTACTGTCACCCATGTATCGGCTGTTTGTTGTTACCCATGTATCCGGTCCGTACCCCCAGAAAACCGGCAAGTTCCTTGTCCCTCTCCGTCAACTTCCGCCCCGCTCCTCTTTTTCTTGGGGGCTTGTTAGCTCCACTAGCCGTAGCGATTTCCCGGCCACCCGATCTGCTGGTTGAGAGCGGGTGGCCGGGAAATTGCGGAGGCGCCTCGACAGTGCCTGGAGCGTCTTGTTCTTTCTCGGAAAAACCCTGTTGTTGCGGGGCGGAAGGAGAGTCGCTCTGGAAAGGAGGCTGTGACGCGCCCTGTCGCTGAATCCCATGAAGGGCGGGTCCGGGCGGCGTTTCCGGCGAAGTTTCGTTTGCGCTTGCCAGCCGCTTTTCTTCCCTCCTTCTGATTTCTCTTTGAATCGCTTCTCGAAGCGGAGTGTTCATTGGCATCTCGAGTGGCTATTTGGCAGGTTAATCTAAAGTATAACTAAAGAGGGTGCAAAGCCAGCCGAACTGTGGTAGTGGTCCTTTTAGGGGAAAACCAGATGCCTGAAACGCCAGCCAGGGACGACTACTTCACCCAATCTTTCCGGTTCACCCCGGAGCAGACCGCTTTTCTAAAAGAGCAAGCCAAGCGGCTCGGAAGTACAACGGCAGTCGTCCGGGAAGTGTTGGACGATGTCCGCACTCTCTATGGCCTTCCAATGGTGATCGTCGAGGCGCTTGGAAAGGACCGCAAAGCCCTCGACCTCTCGCAGCGCGAATACCTCATGCACCTTTTGGCTCGTCGCTATGAGAGGGTCCTCAGCGATGGACCAGGCTTCGACGTCAAGAAGAGCAAACGATAGGCGATAGGTAGGATCGGATGGATAAGAACGGACGAACTCGGCTCGGGACTGAAAGCGGTATCCATGCCTTGCGGGACGTGTCCTGGGTCGCGGAATTCCTCGGCGTCTCGAAATCTTGGGTGTATCAGGCGACCGCTTCGGGAAAGCTGCCGTGCGTCAGAATCGGCGCTTTGGTCCGTTTTGATCCCTCCGTCATCAAGGCTTGGGTAAAGGGAGAGACTCCCGGCACGATCGTGACACTTCCTGGCTGCCGTTGACGGAGGACTTTGATGGCGACCGTCTATCGAAAGAGGGGAAGTTGGTACCTGGCATTTCTCGATGGTCAAGGACGCCGGCGCCAGCTTCGGACGCGAGCTCGCACTCGATCTGAAGCGAAGGGACTCGCTTATGAGCTGGAGCGCTCCGCGGAGCGCCAGAGGCTCGGCCTTGAGCCCTTGCCGAGCGAATGCAGGTTGACGTTCGCGGAATTGTGCGAGTGGTGGTTGAACAATCGCTGCTCAGTAGGACGAGCCGACCGAGAGCGTCATCGGCTGAAGCGCCATGTTTTCGATTCCAAGATCGGAGGGATGCCGGTTCCGCAGATCACAACGGGAGTGATCGAGGATCTCTTGAGAGGAATGGAGCGGCAAGGATTACAACCGGCCACTGTCAACGGACTTCGAGGCACACTGCACACTGTGTTCTCTCGGGCCCGGAAGTCCCGAATCTGGACGGGCCCGAACCCCATTTCCGACGTCGAACGCAGAAGGAATCCGCAAAAAATCCGGGCGACCTTAGCGGCCGAAGAGATTTCACTTCTGCTTCTTCACATACCCGATGATTGGCGCGACCTGTTCGCTGCAGCCATTTACACCGGAATGCGCAAAGGCGAGTTGTTCGGCCTCAGGCGTCAGGATGTGGACCTTCGCGAACGACTCATTGTGGTTCGACGCTCGTACGATTCCGACACGACGAAGGGGAAGCACGCAGATGTGCTCCCGATCGCGTCTGCACTGCTCCCGTACCTGGAGCACGCGCTTGAAAGATCGACGAGCGAATTCGTGTTTCCGGGGCCCAACGGAAAAATGAGAACCGAAGAGGCTGACCCGCAGAAGGTTCTTCGCCACGCAATGGGGCGCGCGGGGCTGGTAGACGGCTATGAGCACATTTGCCGGCGTTGCAAGGCT
>WNFA01000867.1_pt1 | contig 24722 bp, 29 predicted proteins | sample 5400481 | NCBI WGS metagenome assembly WNFA01 (sample SAMN13153340, study PRJNA577476) | soil metagenome | isolation source: 120 cm saprolite under Douglas fir tree site 2 hole 1 replicate 2 | place: USA:California | collected 2015-04-18 | reverse complement strand
ATCGACATTTGTGTCCAATCTTTGGCGGAACAGACCGCGGAGGCGCAGTAGGTCTAGAACCATGAACACGCACGAATTCGTGGATCGTCTGGAATCGATGCGAACCAATCCCGATATGGTCGCTCACTTCCCGAAGTTCGCTGCGCTGGCCACGTTCGACGGCTTCGCCGGCGACGTCGTCTACAACCACGCCTGATGCCCGGATAAAGGAGAATGAACATGCAGAATCTGAACGGAAAGCGCGTGGTCATCACCGGCGGCAGCCAGGGGCTGGGGCTCGCAATGGTCGAGTCGCTCGCCGCCTGCGGCGCCACGCTTATGAACTCGGTCGTCCGCAAAGAGATGCCCGACGTGCTCATCCTCAACGCGGGCGCGCGGCTGCCAATGAAGCCGATCGACCAGCAGACCTGGGACGAGTTATCGACCACCTGGAACACCGACGTGAAGGCAGGGCTAGTTGGCATTCAGGCCGCACTCAACACTCCGATGAAGCCAGGTGGCCGCGTTCTGCTCATGTCGAGTGGGGCAGCGATGGTGCTTGCAGTGCCGTACATCGCCCCCGAAAGCCTGAGGCTCTCTGGAGGCTATATAGGCGCCAAACGGATGCTGTGGTTCATGGCCCACAGTGCAAACGCGGTATCGCGCGAGCGCGACCTCGGGATCCACTTCCAGGTGCTCGTGCCATGCCAGCTGATTCCCGGTACAGCGCTCGGCCATCAGGCTGCGGCCGCCTACGCGGCGATCGAGGGTGTCAGCGTCGACGAGCTTGTCGTGCAACGTTATGGCTCGATCCTGCGCCCGGCGCAGGTTGGAGAACAGGTCGCCGAGCTACTCGGCGATCCACGTTATGTGAACGGCGTCGCCTACGGCTTTCGCAACGATAGCGACATCCTACCGCTCGACGTATGATTCATATCAGGCTGCCATCCTGAGGACACGACATCCAATGACTGATCCTGTGCTCGATCAGTTCGAACACTTGGCGGGTGAGCTTCGACCAAAGCTCCATCGATATTGCGCGCGCATGACCGGCTCCGCCGTCGATGGAGAGGACATTGTCCAGGACGCGCTGATTAAGGCCCTTGCCGCGATGCCGCATGTCGGTGTCCTCGACAACCCTGAAGGCTGGCTGTTCCGTATCGCCCACAACACCGCGCTCGATTTCCTGCGCCGCCGCGTGCGCGGTCCGATGATGCAGAACGACGAGGCCCTTGACATGATTGCCGCTCCGGATTCCCCCGATCAGCACCATGAGGTCGCCGCGATGAGTCTACGCACCTTCATGCGGCTTCCGGCGCTCCAGCGGAGCGCGGTCATCTTAAAGGACGTGCTTGGCCACTCGCTGGAGGAGGTCGCGTCGATTACTGGAGCGAGTGAGGCCGCCGCGAAATCCGCGCTCCAGCGGGGGCGTGTCCGTTTGCGTGAGTTTGCCAGGGAACCCGCGGACATCTCGCTGCCGATGCTGTCGGATGTAATGCGCGCCCGACTCCTCAAGTATGTCGAGGGGTTCAAGACCGGAGACTTCGACACGGTCCGCGCGATGCTGGCCGACGATGTCAAACTCGACCTCGTCGCGAAGCTACGCAAGCGAGGAAAGAGCGAGGTCGGGGAATACTACGCTGCCTATGCAGCTGCCCAACAGTGGGCTTACGCGGCGGGCGTTGTCGATGGCCGGGCCGCGATGCTCGTATACGATCGCGAGATCTCACTCGAGATGCCTGCTTATTTTGTTGCCCTGGATTTCGATGGCGATCGCGTGGTCTCGATCCATGACTTCCTGTTTGCGCGTTATGCGATGGACGGCGTCGACTTGTCCCCACTCAATCCCAAAGCGCTATCACAGTAAAGATGGAGGGACGGTCTTGTTAGCCGACGAAGTTCATCTGTGACACGAGTTTGGCGAGGTCGGCGCGGAAGGCGGGGATGGGGCCGTAGCGGAGGATGAGGTTGGCCATTCGCGCGAAGTCTTCGGCCACTCATCCAAGTTGGACCACTCCAAATTAGTACCGAGACGCCCTTGTATTTACTGGTCTGGCCACCTGGCCCAGCGTGCCGTCTGAGCGGCCTCCTGCGTGACAGGCAGGCGTTCTAACCAACTGAACTACACCCCCGCAAACTCACTAAAAATCACTTCCCGCTCCTTGCACAGTCTTGCAGTGTCTTGCACTGCCTTCCACGTCCTTCGACGTGACAGGGCATCGTTCTCGACATAGCCTAATCGATGCTAGCCGTTCGGGCTTCACCTGAAGGGTCTTAACGCCCTGAGTGTAGTGCCATCCGGCCAATCGTGAAGTTGACAAACGGTTGACAAAACGGTTTTTTGAGGGAGAGCCCCGAAAAGGGGAAAAGTGAGAATCGGCGCGTATCTACTGATGATTTGAATGGTGGGCCTGGGTGGACTTGAACCACCGACCTCGCCCTTATCAGGGGCGCGCTCTAGCCACCTGAGCTACAGGCCCATCGCAAAACAACTTGGGAATTTTAGCATGAAAATTGCGGCTATCGCTAACTTAGGAAGCGATAAATTTTCGGACTTTTCCTTTCATCTTGTTTTATTGCACAAATCCCACTGGCGGGATGGGGTTGGTGCCTTCAGGCGCTTCCTTAATTGGGCCGAACTGCGCCTCGTAACGCGAAATATTTTCGCCGAGCGCGCGCCAGATACGTTTCGCGTGGCCAGGGCTTACGATAACGCTGCTAAGCAGTTTGCCTTGCGTTCCGTTGGGGAAAATGTAGACGAAATTCAGAGTGAATTCCTCGACGTTGTGATGAATCATCATCAAGTTGCTGTAAAGGCCCTGCAGTTCTTTTTCGTCGGCTTTAATCTGCATCTGCCCCGGCTGTGGCTGCTGTTGTTTTTCGTCCATGCGCTTCTCCTGAATTCCGCTTTCCAAAGTACCACATCGGACGCAGCAAACATGCGCAACGTCCCCGAAATGTCCTATTGACAGCGGGCTATATTAAGTCTAGTTTAGGTATGACATTTACTATAGTTAACGACCTATGGCGCGCACGACCGGACCTCTTATAGACACTGAACCAGCTGTTGCAGCGGAGCTCGCAACGGCTGCGGGCTCCGTCGCCGTATCCCCAAGAGTCTCGCAGCGCCCGTCGCTTCCGGAATCCCATCGAACAATCCCTATCCATGCGGGAATCGGATGGTTCAAGAAAGTGCTGGCGTTTGCCGGACCCGGTTACCTTGTGGCGGTCGGGTACATGGACCCCGGCAACTGGGCCACGGACATCGGCGGCGGCGCAAAATTCGGATACACGCTGCTGAGTGTGATCCTGATCAGCAACGTCATGGCCATGATTCTGCAAGCTCTCTCAGCCAAGCTGGGAATCGTCACTGGACGTGACCTCGCGCAGGCTTGCCGCGAATCGTATTCGCGACCGGTAGCGATCGGACTGTGGGTCGTGTGCGAAATTGCCATCGCGGCATGCGACCTTGCCGAGGTGCTTGGGTCCGCGGTCGCTTTGAAGCTGCTGTTCGGGCTTCCACTGATTGCTGGAGTGCTGATCACCGCACTGGACGTGCTGATCGTGCTGGCGTTGCAGGGCCGTGGCTTCCGGCTGATCGAAGCGTTTGTGATCACGCTGATTGCGAGCATTGCTTTGTGTTTCGCGTACGAAATCTTTTTTGCGCAGCCGATCTGGCGCGAAGCGGCCGGGGGCTTCATCCCGCGCTGGGAAATTCTGCGCAATCGCGAAATGTTGTATATCGCGATTGGAATTCTTGGAGCTACGGTGATGCCGCACAATCTGTATCTTCATTCGAGTATTGTGCAGACGCGCGCGTTTGCGACGGATGCCCCAGGCAAGCGCGAAGCCATCCGCTACGCGACGTTTGATTCGACGCTTGCGCTGGGCTTCGCTCTGTTTGTCAACGCGGCGATTCTGATTCTTGGCGCGGCTGCGTTCCACACGCGAGGCCTGCACGATGTTGCGGAAATCTCCGACGCGTACAAACTGCTAACGCCGGTTTTGGGAGCCAGCCTCGCCAGTACGTTATTCGCCTGCGCGTTGCTGGCATCGGGGCAGAATTCCACGCTTACCGGTACGCTCGCTGGCCAAATTGTGATGGAAGGCTTCTTGAATTTGCGGCTCAAGCCCTGGCTGCGGCGGCTGATTACGCGTTCGTTCGCCATCATTCCCGCGGTTATCGTGATCGGCTTTTACGGCGAAGGTAAAGTCACGTCGCTGCTGATCCTGAGCCAGGTGGTGCTCAGCTTTCAGTTGCCATTCGCGGTGATCCCGCTTGTGCAGTTCACCAGCGACCGTGTAAGAATGGGCGCGTTCGCGAACTCCCGCTTCACCAAGATCCTGGCGTGGACAGTAGCCGCCGCCATCCTTGGCTTCAACTTCGAACTCCTCTGGCTTACGCTACGTCCGGCGTGATTCCTTCGTGTTCGCCTGGCGGTTTTTCCTATGCACAGTGTTGTGCGAAACTCTTTCTTCTACCATGACCATCGTTCCGCGCAAAAAATCGCCCGTCATTCTTGTTTTGTTTATCACGCTGCTGCTGGTGGCGGCGGGGTCAGCTGTTTATGCATTTTTTCATCCGGGGCCGTGGATTGTGCCGGAAGAGGCGAAGCGGGTTGCGAATCCGCTGAAGTCATCGCAGGTGAATTTGCCTGCGGCGCGAAAACTTTATCTTGATAAATGCGCGGAGTGTCACGGGGACGCGGGCAAAGGCGACGGGCCACAGGGTAAGATGTACGATCCGCTTCCCAAGGACCTTACGGATGCGTCGCATATGAACGCGCTCGGGGACGGGGAACTATTTTACAAGATCAGCGAAGGGCATCGGCCGATGCCGGCGTTCAGAAAACGATTGACGGAAGAGCAGCGGTGGCAATTGGTGCTGTTTCTGCGGTCATTGACGGCCGCGCCGTCGCCTGCCCTTGCGTCCCCCACTAGCAACAACTCGAAATAGTCTGAACCTGGTCGCCGCGCGGACAGCGGATGGAAAAGAGAGATCCCTCGACTACGCAACCCAGCCATTTCGCGGAGCGAAATGGGGAAGAAAAACCGGCCTGCGCTGCTCGGGATGACGAGTTTCTGTTGGGCGAATTTTTGTGTAGATTGTCGAGATGGCTGGCATTCGCTTGGCGTCAGTGATTTTTATTCTGCTGGATGCGCGCGTGGCGCTGGTGTCGTTGATTCTGCTGATCATGGCGGCGGCAGCGCCGATCGTCTTTGGGTGGCTGGCAGTGCTGCCTTCGGAACGCGAACCGTTTGCTCCTCCTGGCGAATCGAGTGGCAAAAAGCTGCGTGATCCGTTCGCAATCTTTCTGCTGGTGAATATTTCGATCAGCCTGCTGTTGAGAATTCCGGGGCTGGATGCGGTTCCGCTTGCGTCGCGCATCGCTCGATTACTTCCTGCTGAATGGGGCGAAAACACACTTATGATTGCTTTTATTTGGTTTGGATTTATTCCCGGGCTTGCTGCCGCGTATTCCACGGTGCGTGCGAATCCGATTCGTTGGCAATTGCTGGTTGGTGGCGTGCTGACGCTGGTCTTGTGGCTGGCTGGGCCGTGGCTTTTGACCGCGATCGTTGGAGCAGCGTAACACTGTTTCAGTGAGCAGAGTTCAGAGGGTAGAAAAAGAAAGAGCGGCGGGATTCCCGGTAAAGACCGGGATGCAAAGAACGCAAAACCCGCCGCTATATATGACGGAAACCACCAGCGGACCAACGCCTGAGATTATTAGGCGCTGGCGGATTTTACTTGTTGCAGGGCCGAGGCTACTTCGGCGACATCGGGAACGACCGGGATATCGTAATTTTTAATCCATGCGACTTTTCCGTCCCTGTTCACGATAATGACAGAGCGGCCGGTGATACCTTTGTCGGCGAGGTAGACTCCGAATTTGTCAGCCATGGCGCCGCGAGGATTAAAATCCGCCAGTAGCGAATACTTGATTCCCATTTTTTCGGCGTAAGCTTTGTGCGACCAGGCGCTATCCACACTGACGCCGAGGACTTCTGCGTCCAGCGTTTCGAATCGCTTGATATCGTTCACGAAGCAGATGTGCTCCTTGGTGCAGGTAGGGCTCCAGTCAAGCGGATAGAACATCAGCACTACATTTTTCTTGCCCTTGAAATCTGAAAGCTTCACTTCCTTGTCGTATTGGTCCTTCAAATTGAAATCCGGCGCTGCTTGTCCGACGGCGATGGCCATGTGAATTCTCCCTTTGCAAATAATCGAATGTGTTCGCGGGCTGAATCGGTTTCCGCTGGAAATGATAGTGGATTCATATGCGATTGACAAAGTGCTTCGGCGCTTTAGTGAGGCAGCCGGTGGGTGTAGAATAGCGATATTGACCAACGAGAGAAAAGTGGCGCTTATGAGTGGCGAAACTGCACGCCGCGCTCCGATGATGAGCCTGCAGGAACTCTATCGCGTGTATACAACGATTGCGGCCAAGCCGGGAGAACCGGTGCCGCTCGCGGCCTTCAAATTGTCGAAGGAAGAAACCGAAAGATTATTTTCGGTTTTCGATGAGGACTATCACATCAGCCGGTTTTTCCATTTCAGCGAGGCGGGCGATGAAAAATATCTTGTTGATGGGGAAAGCGTCACGCACGTGGCGATCGATGCGGAGATTTCCTCTATCTTGTAATTTGTGCGGCGCAGCCCCTCGTTTTTCTCACGTAGACACCGCGTTAAGTAAAAGTTGAGATTCTTTCACGATCCTCCGGATCGCCTCAGAATGACATCTGCATTTTGGGTCGAATAACAAATAGCTATCGCTCACGAAAATTTGTGGCCAGACAAACTCAATGCGCGGCGGTCGGTTTCCATTTATTCAGGAAAACGAGAATGTCTTCTGGACCAAGCGCGTGGGCTTTTTCAAATTCCTGATTTTTCTGGCTGAATAAAAGTTTGCCGTCACTATCGAGGACTGCTGCCGCGGGAACGCCGCGTTCGAGGGGGATCTCATATTTTTTCGCCAGATCCAGATTTTTGTTGTACTCGCCGATGTCGATGTGTGCGACCACATAATTGCGATTCAGGGTAGGCGCGATCTCCGGCGAGTGGAAAGCTTCATCAAGTACATGGCAGTCGTAGCACCAGTTGCCGCCAAAAATCAGCAGCACCCGTTTGTGTGATTTTGCAGCCGTTTCGAGAGCTTCGGTAATTTCTTTCTGGGCATCAGCGTCGGCCGGATAAAGATCCTTTCGCTCCGCCGGTCCTTTGAGCCGGGTTTCGGCTTCGCGTTGTTCGGCGGCGATTTTCCATGTGGCGCCCTGCTCGATAAAGCCCTGGCCGACGGTCACGTAGTATTTTTTTGTGCCGCCATTTTCCACCACGCTAAGAGTTAGCTGCACCAGAAGCACGTGATAGCCAGGCTGAGGCTCCTGTTGTGATTGCACTTCGGCGGAAAGACTTTTGAGGCCGCGGCCTTTCCAAGAGTTCCAGTAGCTAAGCTCGCTCTTAAGATTCGAAGGCGCCTTGCCGGGAGCAATAATCTTTGCAGAGTCAGAGTACATCGCGGCTAGCGCGCCGGATTCTCCAGCCAGGACAGCCTTCCGCCAAGCCTCGATTTGCAGCACTGGCGAATTTGCAGCTTGCGCACGGCACAATGGAGAAGCGATGATCGCAACAAATGGAACCAGAAAGAAGGGTGACGCGAGCCGAATTCTCACAGGAAATGCTCCCTGAACTATCTTAACAACTTTAGACGCTTGCACATGCTTCTGGAAAGCAAGCGGCGATGAGCCAAGCGCTGGCCGGTGCGTACGAATGATAGACTGATGCCATGTACGCGCAAAAGTTTCTGGTGGACGTGGTGATTCGCGGAGAGCGGCGCGCGTGTCCGATGGACTGGCTGGATCAATTCTGCATGCGCAATTTCACCAACGCAGCGGAGTTTGACGACACGCTGCCTGTCGGTGATGGCGAAGTGGAAGCGAGCTTTCGCCTTACGCCGCAGCGGTTCGGCGACGGCCTGGCGGCATGGCTCACGCAACGCGGCAAGGGAGAAGGTCAGCCGGTGCTGGTCGAAACGCATGTTGCCAAGAAAAATCCCGATGTCGCGGCGCCGGGTGATTAAGCTGCGGAATCTTTTTTCTTGCGGCGCAAGAACGCGACGATTTCCGGTAGTGCGTTCATGGCGGCGGCTTCTCCAGCGGCGACCAATTCCGGCGTCTTGGTAAAATCATCCCAGGCAAAAGACGAAACGTCAGGCTCGATGATTACATTGGCTTGCTGTCGCCAGGTGACGTCGGTGTGTTTCTGAATGATGTTGAAAGAACGGCTGATAATGTCCACGGCGGTACGGGGATTTTCAATGCCGCCGGCTTCGAGATACACCGCGATGACAATATCGGCGCCCTGGATGAGTGCGCCTTCGACGGGAACGGGAGCGGTGAGAAAGCCGTCCACAAGTGTGCGGCCCTCGTATTGAATGGGCACGAAAAGTCCGGGATAAGCGCAGGAGGCGCGCAGCGGCGGGGCAAGTGCGCCATTCAAATAATAAATCGTGACGCCGGCATTGATGTCCGTGGCACTGATGGCGAGAGGAATTTTCAACTCGGCGAACGTCGTTGCGGGCGTCATGCGAGCGAGATATTTTTCCATGCGCTGGTTGGTGGCAAGACCGAGCCAGGAGGGAGTCCAGCGGCCAAAATCCGCGAAGGTTGTGGATTGCCCGATCTCCTGCATTTTTCCCAGTGAAAGTCCCGAGCAGAAACCGGCGCCGATCAATGCGCCCACGCTGGTGCCGGCTACGCAATCAATCGGAATGCCTGCATCGCGAAACGCGCGCAGCACGCCGATATGGGCAATGCCGCGCGCAAAGCCTCCGGCCAGCGCCAAACCGACTTTCGGACGAGCAGTGCGCTCGGCGTCATTGCCAGAGGCGAATTCGCGAAATTTATCTTTCGCGATGCGCAGCCACTCCAGAGCCTCGCTTACTTTGCGATCCAACATGCTGGTCCTATTTTAAGCTGTGCTCGGCAGCATTGGTAAGGTTTGACCGCGCGTTGCCGGTTTTGTAACCTCTTGACCTCAGGGTTTGTAAGTACAAACCCTGGCCCGTCCGAGCATCGCGGTCGCGGTCCAATTCGTAGCCGAAAGCGTTCGAATGAAGATTTCCATACAAAAAGCAGTGGTATTGGGCGCCGGCACGATGGGCGCGCGAATTGCCGCGCACTTTGCCAATGCCGGGCTGCCGTGCGGGCTGCTGGATATGGTGCCGCCGGATTGGAAGCCGGGAGCGCCGGCGTCGGAACGAAACCGTTTTGCGCGCAACGGGATTGAAGCGGCGAAGAAATCGCGGCCGGCCGCGTTCTTTAGCGCTGCATTGGCCGAAAGAATATCGATTGGAAATTTTGACGATGACTTGGCACGCTGTGCCGAAGCCGATTGGATTATCGAAGTGGTGGCGGAGAATCTGGAGATCAAGCGCAACCTGTTGACGCGGGTGGCGCAATTTCGAAAACCGGGAGCGATTGTCACCACCAACACCTCGGGCCTTCCGGTGCATCTGATCGCAAAGGGATTGCCGGAAGAATTTCAGCAACACTGGGCCGGAACGCACTTTTTTAATCCGCCGCGATATTTGAAGCTGGTGGAAGTTATTCCCGGGCCGAAGACCGCTGCGGCGGTAGTGGAAACACTGACAGATTTTTGCGATCGCAGGTTGGGCAAGGGAGTGGTAGTTGCGAAAGACACGCCGAATTTCATCGCCAATCGTATCGGCACATTTTCCATGCTGAATGCGTTACGACTGATGGGCGAACTGGGCATGACGGTGGAAGAAGTGGATGCGTGTACCGGGCCGGCAGTGGGCTGGCCGAAATCGGCGACGTTTCGAACGGCGGATATTGTTGGCTTGGATGTGCTGGTTCATGTAGTGAAAAACATTTACGAAACCGCGCCTGATGATGAGTCACGCGAACGCTACAAAGTACCGGTACTGGTGGAAGAAATGGCGCGGCGTGGCTGGCTGGGGGACAAAACCGCTCAGGGGTTTTATAAGAAAGTAAAAGGTGACGGAGAAAAAGAAATTCTCACGCTGGACGTGCGCACGATGGAATATCGCGCGCGGCAGAAAGCGCGATTTGCGTCGCTCGAAGCCGGCAGGACCATCGATGACACCAGGCAACGGTTGCGCGCTCTGGTGGGCCCGATTCTGGATGGGCAGAAGGGCGACAAGGCGCAACAATTTTTGTGGGGAGCGCTGTCGGAAACATGTTTGTATGCGGCACGCCGCGTGCCGGAAATCTCGGACAGCATTGTGGACGTGGACCGCGCGATGCGCTGGGGATTCGGCTGGGAACTTGGCCCGTTCGAATTGATGGACACACTTGGCCTTGAAGCGTTTGCCGCGCAGGTAAGGAAAGAAGCGCGAGAGCTGCCTACGCTGATCGAAAAAGTTTTGTCGAGCGGCCACAAGAGTTTTTATGAATCGGAGAAGGGGATTACAACTGTTTTTGATCTGAGTCCGGCGGGCGCCAAGAAAGTGGAAGAGCCTGCTGGAATTATTATTCTTAAGACGTTGAAGGAGGCAGGGCGCGAGGTCGAAAGGAATTCCGGGGCGAGCCTCATCGATTTGGGCGATGGGGTAGTGTGCTGCGAATTTCACGCCAAGATGAATGCCATTGGCGCGGACTTGATCGCCATGATTCACAAGGGGCTGAAGCGGCTGGAGAGTGATTTTGATGCCATGGTCATCGCCAATCAGGCGGTGAATTTTTCGGTCGGCGCGAACTTAATGCTGGTATTGGTGGGGGCGCAAGAACAGGAGTGGGACGAGCTACATATGGCGGTGAAGCAATTTCAGAACGTGAATCTGGCGATCAAGTACGCAAAAAAGCCAGTGGTAGCGGCGCCGCAGGGCCTGGCGCTGGGCGGCGGCTGCGAAATCAGTTTGCATGCAGCAAGAATTCATTCTGCTGCGGAGGCTTACGTCGGACTGGTCGAGACGGGCGTGGGATTGATTCCTGGCGGCGGCGGAACGAAGGAAATGCTGATCCGCGCGAACGAACGCGCGGCGGGTGGAGAAGATCTGGACCTGTTTCACGCGCTGAAGCCGGTATTTGAAAATGTGGCGATGGCAAAAGTGGGAACCAGCGCGGAAGAATGCCGCGAGCTGGGATATTTCCGGCGCGAGGATCACTACTCGATGAATACGCAGCGTTTGGTCGCCGATGCCAAGGAAACTGCGCTGGGATTGGCGCGATCCGGATGGAAGCCGCTCGCGGCGAGCTGGCAGGAGGGTGCACAAAGCACGCAGATCAAAGTGCTGGGCGAACAATTTCTTTCCGGAGCCAAGCTGGCGATTCACATGCTGGTCCGTGGTGGCTACGCTTCAGAATACGATGCGGTGGTGGCGCGAAAACTCGCCAATATTCTTGCCGGAGGACCGCTGACTTCTCCGCAGATGGTCAGCGAGCAATACGTGCTGGATCTTGAGCGCGAGGCGTTTGTGTCACTGTGCGGGGAAAAGAAAACGCAGGAGCGCATTGCACACACCTTGAAGACCGGCAAGCCGCTGCGCAACTGAGTATCTAAGATTCGGTGAGCGCCAATATAGTGGCCTGACAGTAGCACGGAAACGTATAAAATCGTATTGAAATATCGCTTCTACGTTGGGTATAGTGTGTAGAGAAGAGGCCGCGCCGTGCAACGATTGCTAGCCCCACGCGAAGCAGCGAATATTCTAGGAGTCAGCTACCCAACATTGAAGCAGTGGATTTATCGCGGAAAAATCAAGACCGCGAAGACGCCGGGCGGGCATCACCGCGTGCCGGAAAGCGAAATCGACCGGTTGATCCCGAAAAAACTGGAGCGCGGAGACATCGGTTTGCGACGAGGACAATTCCGCAAAATCAGCGGACGCAACCAACTCATTGGCCGGGTGGTGGCCATCAAGTACAGCGGGATTCTGGCGCAAGTAACGCTGGCGATCGGCGAACAGCATATCACCTCCATTATTACCGCGGACGCCGCGAAGGAAATGCGCTTGATGCCGGGCGAGCGGGCAGCAGCGTTGATCAAGTCCACCGAAGTAATGATTCTGCGCGTGTGACCAGGCAGCGCAAGTCATAGATAAAATGGCGCTCAAGAAAATATTCGGCAAAACGTTGCTGGCGATAGTTGCGGCGAGCTGTTTGGCGCAGGTGAACTTCGCGCAGAAGAAAACGGTTCGAGTGGCAGCAGCGGCGGATTTGCAGAGCGCGATGCCAGAAATTGCTCAAGCCTTCGAAAAGCAGGCCGGAACCAGCGTTGAAGTTTTATACGGCTCGAGCGGAAATTTCTATGCGCAGATTCAGAACGGGGCGCCGCTGGACATTTTTTTCTCCGCGGATAGCGAATTCCCGCAGAAGCTTGAGGAATCTGGATTTGCGGAGCCGCACAGTGCGGTAATTTATGCCATCGGCAAAATTGTGTTGTGGATTGCAGCGGATGCCAGTTGCAATCCAGAGCACGCTGGATGGAAATGCTTGCTGGATCCGGCGGTAAAGAGAATAGCGATAGCGAACCCAGCGCACGCGCCTTACGGGCGAGCGGCGGTTACGGCATTGCAGAAAGCCGGAATCTACGACGCCATCAAAGCCAAGCTGGTGCTCGGAGAAAATATTTCGCAAGCGGCGCAATTTGTGCAATCCGGAAACGCGCAAGCAGGAATCATCGCGTACTCGCTGGCGCTGTCACCGGCGTTGCAAGGGGGCAAACGGTGGATAATCCCGGCGGAACTGTATCCACCGATTGAGCAAACCGTGGTGGCATTGAAATCTGCAAAGGAAAAATCCGCGGCGCAGGAATTCGTCAAGTTTGCGACGCAAGGGCCAGGGCGCGAAATACTGGCGAAATACGGATTTCAGCCGCCGGCGCAATAAATATTTGGCAGGACGCAAAACCAGAGGGCAACGCAAAAAATGCAAGCATTGTGGTTGTCGGTGCGACTGGCGGCGAGTGCGGCGGCGATTTTGTTGCTGATCGGAATGCCGCTCGCTTACTGGCTGGCGCAAACCAAATGGCGCGGAAAATTTCTTCTGGAGAGCGTGGTGGCGCTGCCACTGGTGCTGCCGCCGACGGTGCTGGGTTTCTTTCTGTTGGTGGCGATGGGAGCGAATGGGCCGATTGGAAAATTGTGGGTGGCGTTGTTCGGCCACACGCTGGCATTTACATTTCTTGGATTAGTTGTGGCGTCAGTATTATACAGCTTGCCCTTCGCGGTGCAGCCGCTGGTCGCGGCATTCGAAAGCGTTGACGGACGGCTTCTGGATGCGGCTGCGGTCTTGGGAGCGGGACGCCGGCGCACGTTTCGAGAAATTATCCTGCCGCTCTCGGTTCCCGGCGTAATCACCGCGGCAGTGCTGAGTTTCACGCACACCCTGGGCGAGTTCGGCGTGGTCTTGATGGTGGGCGGAAATATTCCGGGGATTACGCGAACGGTTTCGATTGATATTTACGACCACGTGCAATCGCTGGAGTACGGTGCCGCGGACCGCATGGCACTTGCGCTGCTGCTGATTTCATTCGCCGTCTTGTCCACGATTTACGCTGTCAACCGGCGAGTGTGGATTCCGTGGCCGGTGAAGCGCGGTGAGTGATTCGTCGTCCATGCAAAACGCCGGCGTGACGCTCTCCGCGCGGGTGCGCTTCAAACGCCCACTTCGTCATCACGCCTCGTTCGAATTGGATGTGGATTTCCAGGTTGGCTCTGGCATCACCATTTTGTTTGGAGCTTCGGGAGCCGGAAAATCCACACTGCTCGATTGCATTGCGGGATTGCTCAAGCCGCGGGATGCGCGCATTACCCTGGGCCAAAAAGCGTTGCAGGACTCCGCTGCTGGAATTTTTCTTTCGCCGCAAACACGCAACATCGCTTATCTTTTCCAGGCACCAGCGCTTTTTCCACATATGACGGTCGAGCAGAATGCGGGCTATGGCCTGGCGCGGGCGGCGGGGCCCGAACGAAGAGCCGCAGTCTACTATTTGCTGGAGTTGTTTCGCGTGGCGCATCTGGCACGTCGCAAACCGGGAGAAATTTCCGGCGGCGAAGCGCAGCGAGTGGCGCTGGCACGGGCGCTTGCTCCCTCTCCGCGTGCGGTGCTGCTCGACGAGCCGCTGAAAGGATTGGACGCGGAATTGAAATCATCGGTGGTGGATGATTTGCGTGCGTGGAATCGCGTCAACCGGCTGCCAATTTTGTACGTGACCCACCAGCGCGACGAAGTGGATGCTTTGGGCGAGCGCGTGATTGCGTTGGACCGCGGCCGCGTGGTTTCCGAAGGTGTCCCGCACACGGTACTAAATGCTCCACGAACCAAACGCTTGGCACGCGTTGCTGGCTTTGAAAATTATTTGACGGCGGCGGTGCAGGAACTGCGCGAAGCGGACGGCATAATGCGAGCGCGGCTGACCGGTTCCGGCGCGGAGTTGGAACTACCGCTGGGCTATGCGGGGGTGGGCGATCGCGTGGTTGTGGCAATTCGTGCCGGAGACATCTTGCTGGCAATCGAGAGGCCCACCGGGCTCAGTGCGCGAAATATTTTAGAGGGAACGATTGATTCGGTGGAAGTTCGCGGTGCGACGGTGGTGTGTCGCGTCAATGCCGGCGCAATGTTTTTGGTGCATGTGACGCCGGGAGCGTTGCGTGCACTGGAAATCGCGGCTGGCAAGCGTGTGTGGCTGGTGATCAAGACACATTCGTGCCAGTTGGTGGAGGAGTGATGTGCACCGCGTCTTCGCCGTTGTAGCGGACGCCTTCTAAGGCGGGCGCCGTTGATTGGTCAGCGCGCCGGAGCTACGAGCGAGCCAGCCGCAGCAAATTTTAGTTCGTCGGCGATCAGCTCGGTGCCCTTTGGAGTGGCATGAATCACCACGCGCTGGCCAACCGCTACATCCGCAAATTTGGCGGGCTTACCGTCATTGGTGACATATGCCGTGGTGGCGGCGAGCTTTACTTCCACGGATTTTCCATCTTGGGTTTTGACAATGACCGATTCCGGGCTGATTTTTTCGATGGTGCCGATGACGTGTTTTTTGTCGCCATGCGCGAAGGTGGGCAGCGCGAGCAGGACTGAAAGTAGAAGTACTATCCAGCGAAATTTCATGTTTTTGGCTCCTTGTAGTTATTTTACCTCGGAACGCTTTGCGAGTTCTTAACGTTGAGATCCTTCAGCGATCCTTGTCGGATCGCCTCAGGATGACGATGTGGTGGAGAACCGGAAGGCAGGCACAGACCGCAAAGTGTCGAAGGCGGCAGCAAATTGTTAGAAACGCGAGCTAGTGATGATGGTGGTCCGGTTTTACGGCCGGCTTGGCCGCTCCGCCGTCTAGGAAATTGTTTTCTTCCTGCTCTTCCTGGCGGTCGTCCGGGCCCTTTGGATTGTACTTTTCCATTTCGAGTTTTTCTTCGGCGCTGAGCGCAGGCAGATGACGAATGAAGTGAACGAGTTTCCACGTGTCTTCGACATCGTGATCATGTTCCGATCCAGCGCCGCCGAACGCTGGCATGCCAGTGAGGCGCACGCCATTTTCGATGATCCAGAAAATATCGCCGTCAGCGAGTTTTTGCGTTTCTTCGGCGCGCAGATCGGGTGGTTTGGGGTACAATCCGCCGCCAAGCATGGTGTCGCCGCTGCCGTCGTTGCCGTGGCAGATGGCGCAATGATCCGCGAAGTGTAGACGCGCTTCACGTTGCACATTCGGCGAATCGGGGACGTGGTTTCTTGTGTTGTGTGCCCCGGAAGGTGCGGCCATTTTTCGCGCGCTGCGGGCGATGGCGGTCTCAAGAGCGCTGGGCTTGGCGCGCGAGCTGAGCCCAGCGTGCAGGACGCTGACCGCAGCCGCGGCGATTAAACCTAGCGCGACTACAAGAACCAGAAGCAAAAGAGTTCCGCGTTTCATCGCAACGCAAATGGTAACGCAACGAAAGGGGTCGTAACAGGCCTAGAAGAGAAGAGAAACTCCTGCCTGGGGCAGGTAGGCTCACTCCGTGGGCTCCGGTCGGAATGACCCTGCGCGATTGTCGAATCCTCCGCGACGTGCGACGCGCATAGAAAAGCAGATTCCTCGTCCGCAATCGGCGGACTCGGATTGACAAATTGGTGCGGCGCGCGTCATAAGCGGGCGGCGGTGCGGGCGGCGACTTTGTGATCTTCACTTTCGATGATCAACACCAGGTCGTTGGTCAGGGGAACGCCGGCGCTCTGTATTGTGAACGTGTAATTCCATTGAAATCGCGGGGCGAGTTCGTCTTCGGCCTGCTTGGCGAAGGGTGCGAGCCGGGTCACGCTGGCGTTGGTGCGTTTGCTGCTGTCGACTGGGCGCAGGGCGACGCCATCCTTCCAGTAAAAATGCAGGCGCAATGCGCCGATGATTTCTGGAGTGAGAGGCGGACGGACAGCGGTGTCCTTGAGATCGCGGGAGCAGGGATAGTCCAGCACATGAAACGTTAGATGAAGTTCGTCGGGAAATTCGGTGACAGGTTTGTCGTTGAGTAGATACGTGGTGCCATCATCGGTGTCTATCCGACGCAAGCCATCGAAAAAATCGGGAGCGGTGACGCCTCCGGAGAGACGAAAGCAAGAGCCGTTTTCGAGATGGCCGTCAGTGGCGAAGAAGACGCCACCATCGAGATTCCAAACGGTGCGCTTGGGAACTTTGGGAAATTTCTTCTTCTGGGGAGTCTCGGGCTTGTTGATGCGGTCTTCGATGCGCGATTGCGGCGGCGGGCATGCGTCCGCGCTGTAAAGAAAAATACCGGTCGAGGCGGCGCACAAAAATACTGCGCACGACATGGACTTTGCGAAAACCGCGAGCATCAGTTTGTCCCAGGTTTTGAGTTTACCGCGGGGAGGGGATTGCGCATGCGGAAAGAGATCTCGCCGACCTGGTAGATGGCTTGGTCGCCGGTGACGGATTTGGGTTGGATTTTTCCGGCGAGGACGGAATGGATGGCGTCCTCGAGTTGTGCGAGGACGGAAGGCTGGGCGGTCGGGACGTTGTGCGCGCCCAGGACCAGTTTAATTTCGGGAGCGAGTACGGCAAGCTTTTTCACGGAGGCGAGGAATGCGGGGAAATCCGTTTCGGGGCGGTAGAGCCAGATTTCCCCGGGATAGAAGGTGTCTCCGGTGAAGAGCAGACCGTTGGCGCGGTCGATGAGCGAGATGGAGTCGGGCGTGTGGCCGGGCGTCGAGATGATTTCAATGGTGCGGCCGCCGAGATTTACTTTGAAGCCGTTGTGGACGAAGAGCGAGATTTTCCAGGGCTTGGCCGAGTATTTTGCAGGATCAAAACCTTTTGGCAACGCGCCGCAGAGTTGGTCTTTGGTGATTTCGGCTTGCGCGTCTGCGCGGGAGCCTTTAGCGCTCGCGCGAGTGAAGGCGGTGTCCATCCCGTAGATGAAAGGGAATTGCCAGTTGCCGCCGACGTGATCGTTGTGGGTGTGGGAATTGAGTACCACGATGGGGCGCGAAGTGAGGCGCGCGACGATGGCTTTGATGTTGCCGATGCCCATGCCGGTGTCGAAGAGCAGCGCTTGCTTCGTGCCTACGATGAGAAAGGAGATGACTTCTTCGCCTTGATGCGGTTCGTAAATCGCGAACGTGGCTGGCGCTACTTTGTAAACTTCAAACCACGGGTCGTTGAGCGGGACTTGTTCGAGCGATTTGTATTCAGGGCGCGGGAGATTTTTGCACCATTCGGGTTTTTCGGTTTGCTGCGGCGCGAGGAAAGAAAGATTTAACACAGAGTGCACACAGGCCGGAGCACGGAGGGCGCAGAGACTTAGGAAAGCGATGCTGGCGGTTCGGCAATTCATTAGGCTCACGATTATTTAGGTTCCTTCGCTTCCAAAATCCATGGTATCTGGGCGGTGAACTCCAGTTGTACCAGTTGGAGTCCATTAAACGGCTCGCGAATGAGGTGTACCAGCGACGTGAATCCCAGACTGAAATTGTCGGATTCGCTTTCCAGATCAGGCTGCCAAACATTTTCCGAAACTTGTTTCGCAGCATCGGCACCGAAAATAATTGAACCGACGAAGTGAAACCAGCCACCGTAGAGATGCTTGCCCGATTCTAGGCGAGCCATATGGTAAATTTCCGCTTCGCGGTTCGACGCTATTCCGAGAGATTCAAACAAAGCGAGCGTAGCCGTCGAGTAGGTTTTATTTCTTTGCGCAGCGAAGTTGCGGCACGGCTCGCATCCGCACTCCTCCGGGCTTCCCGCAGTAAGTCTTGCATAAGCTGTTCTCGTAGCTGTCGCATCGCTGCTAATCTTCCAGCGGCCGTATTCGAGTGACTTCAGGACATCGCTCATGGGTGGGTTTTGTCTGCGGTTGATGGCGCAGAGACGAAGATGGATTTGGGGAGCATCATGTGGACGCCTTTGTTGCCGTCGACCAGTTCGGTGATATGGAGATCGGCGGCGACGCTGGAGAGCATATAGGCGTCGTCGCGGGAGAGATGTTTCTCGGTCATGAGGAAATCGATCATTTCGCGGACGGCGAGCGTGGCGCAGGCGTTCAAGTCATCGTTCAGGCCCATGGTGATGTAGTGGGTAGGCGTTTCGGCACGCGGCCATTTTAGATGCATGTCCTTGCGCACGATGAATTGAAACGTGCCGATGAGCGAAGTTTCAAGCGCGGTAATGTCCACTTCGCCGTCGCCTTGGCCGGCGTGGCCGTCGCCGACTTCAAAGAGCGCGCCGGGGGCGTGCACGGGAAGATAGAGGGTGGTGCCGGCGACTAGGTCCTTGTTATCGAGATTGCCGCCCATAATCCATGGCGGAGCGCTGTTGAAGCGGCCCGCGCTTTCCGGCGGCGCGTCGCCCATGCTGCCGAAAAAGGGATGCAGCGGAATCTCGATGCCCGGCGCGAATTTTGCGACCATGCGCTTTTCATTCAGCGGAATAATTCTTATTTTCGCGTAAGGATAATCGTCCGGCAGATAGCCGCGGCCCGGCCCGAATGCATTGTAGGCGTAAGGAATCGCCAATTTGATGGCGAGAATTCTCACTTCGAGCACATCGCCGATTTCCGCGCCTTCGATGAAGATCGGGCCGGTCAAAATGTGGCCGCCGGGGCCTTTGTCTTTCACCTGGTCGGTGATATCGCGCAACGATTGCTCGACCTGATCGGGCGGCACGCCCGCATCTTCGAGCCGCTTCGGACTATTCGTGATCAGCGTCTGAATCTCGACCGTGTCGCCGGACTTGACGCGCAGCACCGGCACAGCCTTTGCGTCGTAGTAGCCCCACGCAACGGTCTTCGGTGTCGGCTTCAGCTTCTCCTGCGCCGCCGTCCGCTGCGCCGTGAAAGCCGACAGCGAAGTGAGAACCGCGACGACAATCTTCGTGGGTCGGATAGTCATTTGGGTTCCGATCGCAAGTGGATCACGTACGATTGTTTTAGACAAATCAACCCGCGAGACGCAGCAAAGCTATTCGGCATGGTCACTTGGAGTCCCACTTGGGATGCAGCCAGCGATGTTCCATCAACTCAGCTATCTCGCGCTTACGGTCTTGGGTAATTCCAAGTCTCTGCTCAACGGCAAGCGGATGGTCTGTCCGTTCGAGTTCCATAAACGGCTTAATGCCTGCGTTACGAGTGTGCACGTGTGTTTTTAGCAGCAGCGTATCTGGATAGATCTGAATCCTTGAAGAGAGCCAGCCGAAATACGGTGGTTCGTCAATTCTGCGCGAATCTTCAAATAGAGGTTTGTGGCGCTCAAAATTTGTTTCGCTTAACGAAACCCATACTCCCCAGATGAGGGGTTTATCGAAATCCAGAATTGGTATTTCCAGACACCCTTGAACGAAGAAATCTTCTCCTGACAAAACGCAGGAATCTTTCTTCAGTGTAGAGTTTTTCGCCCGGCTAGTGTTATCGGTGACACACCAAGGCCATGGGGTGTCGAATCCCCACCCTTCTGGGACTCCACTGTGAGTCTGCCCACACTGAGAGCACGTCCAACTCTCCTTATTTCCTCCGGATGGCAACGGATAGCGAAGTGGTTCGATCATCGCTTTACCCACCCGCTCTACTGAATAGAGGTTTACGTTTCATGGGTGGGTCATGTCTTCGGGTTTGACTAGGGCGTCGAATTCTTCGCCGGTTAGGAAGCCGAGTTTTAAGGCGGCTTGGCGGAGGCTGGTGTGTTCGTGGTGGGCGGTGTGGGCTGCCTTGGCGGCGTTGTCGTAGCCGATTTTTGGAACGAGGGCGGTGACCAGCATAAGGGAGTCTTTGACGTAGTGGTCAATGATGTCGCGATTGACTTCGATGCCGTGGACGCAGTGATCGACGAAGGAGTTGCAGGAGTCGGCGAGCAGTTCGACGGAGTGGAGATAGTTGAAAATCATGACCGGCTTGAAGACGTTGAGTTCAAAGTTACCTTGCGAGCCGGCAAAGCCGATGGCGGCGTCATTGCCCATCACCTGGACGGCGACCATGGTGATGGCTTCGCACTGCGTGGGGTTGACCTTGCCGGGCATGATCGATGAACCGGGCTCATTTTCGGGCAGGGTGAGTTCGCCCAGGCCGCAGCGCGGGCCGGAAGCGAGCCAGCGAATGTCGTTGGCGATTTTCATGAGCGAAGCCGCGAGAGTCTTTAGGGCGCCGCTGGCGAAGACGATTTCGTCGTGCGCGGAGAGGCTGGCGAATTTGTTGGGATGCGAGCGAAAAGGCAGGCCGCTGAGTTCGCTGATTTTGCGCGCGGCGCGTTCGGCAAATTCGGGATGGGCGTTCAGGCCGGTGCCGACAGCGGTGCCGCCGATGGCGAGGTCGTAGAGTCCATCGAGCGCTTGTGCGATGCGGGCGAGGTCGCGGTCGAGCAGGCTGACCCAGCCGGAAAATTCCTGTTCGACGGTGAGCGGCGTGGCGTCCTGCAAATGGGTGCGGCCGATTTTGACGATGCCCGCGAATTCTTTGGTTTTGGCGTCGAGAGCGTCGCAAAGTTTTTTTACTGCGGGAAGCAGGCGGCGGGCGGTTTCCGTGGCGGCGGCGATGTGCATAGCGGTGGGAAACGTGTCGTTGGAAGACTGCGACATGTTGACGTCATCGTTGGGATGGATGGGCTTCTTGCTGCCCATTGTGCCACCGGCGATTTCGATGGCGCGATTGCCGATTACTTCGTTGACGTTCATGTTGGTTTGCGTGCCGCTGCCGGTTTGCCAGACGCGCAGGGGAAAATGCTCGTTGAGCTGGCCGGAGATGACTTCATCGGCGGCTTGCGCGATGAGTTTTGTTTTTTCGCCGGGGAGCTTGCCGAGATCCTGGTTGACGAGCGCGGCGGCTTTTTTGAGGATGCCGAAGGCGCGGATGAGTTCGGGCGGCATGGTGTCTTTGCCGATAGCAAAGTGGATCAGGGATCGGGCGGTTTGTGCGCCGTAGTAGCGGTCGGCGGGGACGTCTATTTTGCCCATGGAGTCGGATTCGCTGCGGGTGGGCGCGGTGGAGGCCACAGACTTTACGGCATCAGACATGAACGCTCCTATTAGTGGAGAATAGAAAACATAACACAGAGTCGCCGATCGGCGAGCGCGGCGAAGCGAGACTTGCATTGCTAAATCGGCAGCGATAGGCTTCGCAATTCGATGACCTCACATGTTTACGTGATTGCGGGGCCTAATGCAGCGGAGAAGACTACGTTGATCGCGGGGCGTCTTTCGCCCGTTGCGCCCGAAAGCGTTGCGATTACGGCTGGAAGGCTGATGTTGCAAAAGATCGAAGCGCTTGCAAAGCAACAGGCTGACTTTGGGTACGAGACGACACTGGCCGGTCGCGGGCACCTGAATTTGATTCGGGACTTGAAGCGGCGAGGATATGAGGTGCACTTTTTTTATCTCTGGCTTCCGAGCGTAGAGTTGGCGATATCAACGCGCGTGAAGGAACGCGTATTGCGCGGCGGACACGATATTCCGATTGGAGTAATACGAAGGAGATTTGACCGTTCATTCCGGAATTTTTGGAATTACTACCGCCCTGCCGCCGACGAATGGACACTTTTCGATTCGGAGCACAGGCCTGTGGTTGTTGCATCCCAGGCTAGGTTCGTGATTCAAATAGCGGAGCAGACCATGTACAATGCAATTGTAGGTTCCATATGAGCACTGTCTCCCCTGAAGTTCTTGCCTTACCGATCCAAGAGCGAGCTGCCTTGGCCATGCAGGAGGCCTTTAAGAAAGCGGTTGAGGAACATGTGCGCGAGGGATTGCCAATGTATGTGTGGCGTGATGGAAAAGTAGTGGCGGTACCTGCCGAAGAGTTACTCGAGAAGTCCTGAACAAATTCTACTTATTGGGAATTAAGGTGTTTTGGCTGGCGGCACAGCGCCAAACGCCATTTTGCTTGATCCAGGTATCGGTGAAACGCACGCGATGAATGTAGCTTTTCCCTTTGCTGGTGCCGGTTTCGCGATAGATTCCGGAAACGACGGCTGCGTTGCCGTAGATCACTACTTTCAGGCCCTCGTCGTAGAGGTGGTCGGCCTGGTACGCGGTTTTTGTGACGTCGCGTAGATATTCGGACTTATTCATTATGCTGCCGTCGAAGTCGATGTAGGTGAGTGTGTCCGCGACGATGGCGGTGACGGCCCCGACATCATGGTGCGCCTCGGCTTGGTTCCAGGCGCGCTCGAGTTGACGGACTTGAATTTCATCGTTGCTGGCGGTGGACTTTTCCTGCGCGACAAGGACAGCAGTGAACATCAGGGCGGCGGACACAGTGCATAACCAAAGGCGTACCGGAGGTCTCAATGGAGCTCTCATTTAGGCAACCTCGATGGAAACTGGAACCTTGGGCTGATGCTAGCAAATACCCGACGCGCAACGGTGGGCGATTTCGAGCGGAGTGACGAAGGGAACAAGAGCCCTGCGCCGGACGACGAGAGCAGCGAGAAGAATGTATAATTTAGGAGCAGGGGAACTGCATCCAATCCAGATATGGGAACCGGGAAAAAAGCGATAAAGGCGAGCCGCAGTGTGAGAACGCAGCGCAAGCTGCGGTTTTTGCGCACGCGTGCGCGCGAGCTGAAGATGATCGGCAAGGCGCTGCTTTCGACCAGGCATCCGGTGCTGGTGCACATTATTCCGATGCGGCGCTGCAACCTCGATTGCGGATACTGCAATGAGTACGACCAGGTGTCGAAGCCGGTTCCGATTGATGAGATGAAGCGGCGCCTGGATTACCTGGCGGCGATGGGGACTTCCATTATTACCATCAGCGGCGGAGAACCGTTGATGCATCCGGAGTTGGAAGAAGTTATCCGCCACATCCGCAAGCACGGCATGATTGCCGGGATGATCACCAACGGATTTTTGTTGAGCAAAGAGCGAATCGCCAGCTTGAATGCGGCGGGGCTGGAGCATCTGCAGATCAGTATTGATAATGTGACGCCGGACGAAGTTTCGAAAAAAAGTTTGAAGACGCTGGATTCACGGCTGGAATGGCTTTCGCAGCACGCAATATTTCAGGTGAACATCAATTCGGTTCTGGGCAGCGGCGTGAAGAATCCGGAAGATGCGCTTACCATTGCTCACCGCGCAGTGGCTTTGGGGTTTACGAGCACGGTGGGAATCATTCACGACCATAACGGGCAGTTGAAACCGCTGGATGCGCGGCAAATCCAGATATTTGAAGAGATCATGAATCTTGGGAAGCGGTCGTTTTCGCGGTTCAATGAGTTTCAGCACAATGTGGCGCGCGGAAAAGAACACAATTGGCGCTGCCGTTCGGGCTCGCGCTATTTGTACATCTGCGAAGACGGCCTGGTGCACTGGTGCTCGCAGCAGCGCGGGTATCCGGGAATTCCGTTGTCGAAGTACACGCCGGAAATGCGCCACCGCGAATATTTGACGGAGAAGTTTTGCGGGCCGCGGTGCACGGTGTCTTGCGTGCAGCAGATTGGAATACTGGATAACTGGCGCGATCCACAGAATTTGAAGCCGATGCCGATGTCAGCGCCGGCGGATTTGGTGCAGATCGGAAAGTAAGGAATGAAGAAGTAAGGAAGTAATGACTTAACCAAGCGAAGAAAAGGGCGCTCATCGGATGCGCCCTTTTTCTTTTTGCCTCGTCGGAGAAATCTGTGGGTCACTGATACGCTCCAATGGCGGCCGCGAGCTCGGCTCGCGCAGCCCGCGAACCCGATGCGGGATAGCGCGGCTTCAGCGTTTTGCGTTCGTAGCCAGTTGCCCTTCGAACCAGTTTGCCCTCTCCGGTAAATGCTACGCCGTTTTGCAGGAGTCATCCGCACCTCGTGCCGATGAACACGCAATCTGGGATACTTTGCGATCCCGCAAGCCTGGTTCTCTACGGCCGATGCCAAGCCAGTTCGAGACCTCATGCGCGATCTAGAAAGGGTGAATGGCGGCGAACCTTGAGCGAACCGTTTTCGCCATTCGAATCGATGTATAATCCACACATGCAAGGAATACCCTGGCGCACAATTACGCTCGGCTCGCTGTTGCTCATCTCGATCTGCTCAAAAGGAGGACAGGAAGTGCAATCTCCGCAACCTGAAAAGTCGAAGCCGCCCGTCAAAATGGAGCAGCGCGGGCGCATCCTTGGAATCGGCGGTGTCTTCTTCAAATCCGCTAATCGTGATCAGATGCGCGAATGGTATTCGAAGCATCTTGGACTCGCTGACAAAGGAGCAGGCGTGATGCTTCCGTGGCGCGAATACGACGACCCGCAGAAGGAACACGTTACAGTTTGGACTGTTTTTCCCGCCTCCACTAACTATTTCGATCCCAGCCA
>WNFA01002004.1_pt1 | contig 24747 bp, 21 predicted proteins | sample 5400481 | NCBI WGS metagenome assembly WNFA01 (sample SAMN13153340, study PRJNA577476) | soil metagenome | isolation source: 120 cm saprolite under Douglas fir tree site 2 hole 1 replicate 2 | place: USA:California | collected 2015-04-18 | reverse complement strand
GAATCGCAGATGCCGACCGGTTCGTTCAAGGACCGCGGCAGCGCGGTGATGCTGAACCACCTGATCGAGGTCGGCGTTGGTGCGATCCATGAAGACTCCTCGGGCAATGCCGGTTCCTCGATCGCCACCTATGCGGCGGCAGCCGGCCTGCCGTGCCGGATCTATGTCCCGGCGACGGCGCCGCGCGGCAAGGTGGTGCAGATCGCCGCCGCCGGAGCCGAGGTCCGGGCCATCCCCGGCACCCGTCAGGCTGTCACCGAGGCAGCGCTCGCGGCGGTCGGCGAAAGCTTCTATGCCAGCCACAACTGGCAGCCGTTCTTTATCGAGGGGACCAAGACGCTCGCCTATGAGCTGTGGGAGCAGCTCGGCTTCAGCGTCCCCGACAACATCCTCGTGCCGACCGGCTACGGCAGCAACATTCTCGGCCTCGAGCGCGGCTTCGACGAACTCGAGCGCCGCGGCGAGATCACCAGGCGGCCGCGCCTCTTCGCCGTCCAGGCCGCGAATTGCGCCGCCTTTGCTGCTTCCTGGGCGGCGGGTGCCGAGGGCTACGTGCCGTTCACCTCGGGCATCACCGCCGCCGACGGCATCGCCACGGTGAAGCCGGTGCGCACCGCCGAGGTTCTGAGGGCGCTGCGCCGTTCGCGGGGCGGAGTCGTCGCCGTGCCGGAAGCCGAGATCGCCCCGGCGCTGGCGGCCCTCGGCCATCTCGGCCTCTTTGTCGAGCCGACTGCGGCGACCGGGGCCGCGGCATGCTCGCTATTGTTGCGCGACGGCACGATCCGGGCCGACGAGACGAGCGTTGTCGTCCTCACCGGCCACGGCCTCAAGGCAACCGACAAGATCGCCGAGCTTCTGGGGGTGTAGAAAGAGAACCCCTCTCCCCCACCGGGGGAGAGGGATGGGGTGAGGGGGCGGGCTCGCGCCATTGATCGCCGATAAGCACCCTCACCCGGCTGCCGCTGTCGCGCCAGCCACCCTCTCCCGCGGTGCGGGAGAGGGGCTTACGCGGGTATTGCGGCGAGGTCGAAGGCGGCAGCCATCAGCGCGCGGGTATAGGGGTGCTCGGGCGCGTTCAACACCTGCTCGGCGCTCCCGGACTCGACGATCTGACCATCCTTCATTACCAGGATCTCGTGCGCCATGGCGCGCACGACCCTGAGGTCGTGGCTGATGAACAGGTAGGCCAGCCCATAGCGCGCCTGCAATTCGCGCAGCAATTCGACGATCTGCGCCTGCACCGACATGTCGAGCGCCGAGGTCGGCTCGTCGAGCACGAGGAAGCGCGGCTGCAACACGAGCGCCCGGGCGATCGCGACGCGCTGGCGCTGGCCGCCGGAGAATTCATGCGGGTAGCGGTCGGCCGCGGCGGGATCGAGCCCGACCTCCTGCAACGTGGCTTCGATCAATTGCCGCTGCTCCGCTTCGCTGTCTGCGAGGCGATGGACGCGCAACCCCTCGCCGACGATCTGGGCGATCGAGAGGCGCGGCGAGAGGCTCGAATAGGGGTCCTGGAATACCACCTGCATCTCGCGCCGCAGCGGGCGCAGCCGCTTCTGCCGCTCGTGCGCGATATCGCGCCCGGCAAAGCGGATCCCGCCCTCGGCATCGAGGAGGCGCAACAGCGCCAGGCCCAGCGTCGTCTTGCCCGATCCGCTTTCGCCGACGACGCCCAGGGTCGTGCCGGCGTGCACCGCGAGCGAGACGCCATCGACCGCCTTGACGTAACCCTTGATCCGCTGGAAGAGGCCGCGCCGGATCGGAAACCACACCTTGACCTGGTCGCCCTCGACGAGAACCGGGGCCGCCGGATCGGCCGGCGCCACCCGGCCCTTCGGCTCGGCCGCCAGGAGCCGGCGCGTATAGGGGTGCGACGGCCGGGCGAAAATCTCGCGCGTCGGCCCGCTCTCGACGATCTCTCCCTGGGTCATCACGCAGACCCGCTCGGCCATGTGGCGGACGATCGACAGATCGTGGGTGATCAGGAGCAGCGCCATGCCGAGCCGATCCTTCAACTCGCGCATCAGGTCGAGGATCTGCGCCTGGATCGTCACGTCGAGCGCGGTCGTCGGCTCGTCGGCGATCAGGATGTCCGGTTCGTTGGCGATCGCCATCGCGATCATGACCCGCTGGCGCTGGCCGCCCGAGAGCTGATGCGGATAGGCATCGAGCCGGTTCTCGGCATCGCGCAGGCCGACCAGGCGCAACAGTTCGAGGGTGCGGGCGCGCGCCGCCGCCGGCGCCATGTGCTTGTGGATCAGGAGCGTCTCGGCGACCTGTTTTTCGAGCGTGTGCAGCGGGTTCAATGAGGTCATCGGTTCCTGGAAGACCATCGCGATGCGGTTGCCGCGCATCTCGCGCAGCCGCGCCGGAGCGGCGCCGACCATCTCCTCGCCGGCAAACCGGACGCTGCTTTCGGGGCTATGGGCGGCGGCGGGGTAGGGGAGGAGCTGCAGGATCGACAGCGCCGTCACCGACTTCCCCGAGCCGCTTTCGCCGACCAGCGCCAATGTCTCGCCGCGATCGAGGGTGAACGATATGCGCCGTACCGCCTCGACCGGCGGCGCCCCGCGCCAGCCGCCGAAGGTCACGCTGAGGTCGCGGATTTCGAGGAGGCTCACGGCCGACCCAAAGCCCAATTATCGTCACCCCCGTGAAAGCGGGGGTCCAGGGCAACCGCACGAGCTTTGGGCCCCTGGAAGCCCGCTTTCGCGGGAATGAAGGGAAAAACATCTGATCGGTGGCTCACGGGGCCACCTTGCGCGGGTCGAAGGCGTCGCGCACCGCCTCGCCGATGAAAATCAGGAGGCTCAGCATAATCGCCAGCACGAAAAAGGCGGTGATGCCGAGCCACGGCGCCTGCAGGTTGGCCTTGCCCTGCGCCAGCAGCTCGCCCAGCGAGGCCGAGCCCGGCGGCAGGCCGAAACCGAGAAAATCGAGCGACGTCAGCGTCGTGATCGAGCCGTTGAGGACGAACGGCAGAAAGGTGATCGTCGCCACTGTCGCATTCGGCAGAACATGGCGAACGATGATGACGGGGTCGGACACGCCGAGCGCGCGCGCGGCGCGGATGTAATCGAAATTACGCGCGCGCAGAAACTCGGCGCGCACCACGCCGACGAGGCCGGTCCACGAAAACAGCAGCATCAGCCCCAACAGCCACCAGAAATTGGGCTCGACGAAGGTGGCGAGAATGATCAGCAGGTAGAGCACCGGCAGGCCGTCCCAGATCTCGATAAAGCGTTGCAGGCCGAGATCGACCTTCCCGCCGAAATAGCCTTGCACCGCGCCGGCGGCGACCCCGACGATCGAGGAGAACAGGGTCAGCGCGAGGCCGAACAATACCGAGATGCGAAACCCGTAGATCAGCCGCGCCAGCACATCGCGGCCCTGGTCGTCGGTGCCGAGCCAGTCGGTGCGCGAGGGCGGGGCCGGGAAGGGGCCCGGTGCGTCGGTGATCGTGCGATAGCTGAACGGGATCAACGGCCACACCATCCAGCCCTTGGCGGTGATCAGCCCGATCACCGCCGGGTCGCGATAATCGGTCTGGCTCGGAAAATCGCCGCCGAAGGTCGTCTCCGGATAGTCGTGCAACACCGGTATGTAAAGGCTGCCCGCGTAGCTGACCAGGAGCGGGCGGTCGTTGGAGAGAAATTCGGCGAACAAGGTCGTGCCGAACAGCGCCAGAAATATCCACAGGGACCAGAAACCGCGACGGTTGCCGCGGAAATTGTCGATACGACGCCGGGTTAGCGGCGTAATCCGGCGCCCGAGAAAAAGGTCGCCCTGCGCGCGCACCATGAGGCTCGGGCCCGGAATGCCGGTGGTGGTGACCATCCCGGCCGCATCCTTTGGCGGTGCTGCCGCCACAGGCGTGTCCTTCGACTGCGGCAGGTCGTTCATGGCTGCCCGGCGGCCCTACGAAGGCTGCGTGGGCGCCGTGCGTCCTTCGAGACGCGCCCCTGCCGGGCGCTCCTCAGGATGAGGTAGGTTTGCCTGGCGTATCAAAAAGCCAACCTCATCCTGAGGAGCCCGCGCAGCGGGCGTCTCGAAGGACGCACGGGCCGTCACCCGATAACGCCCGGACGGGTCACCCGATCCGCCGCCGCAGCAGCTCGACCTTGGGCCGGGCGCCGGCCCGCCGGCCGCCGAGATGGTCGGCGACCAGGATCTCGGCGATCTGCACCGCATTGAGCGCGGCGCCCTTGCGCAGATTGTCGGCGACGATCCATAAATTGAGGCCGTGCGGCACGGTCGGGTCGCGGCGGATGCGGCTGACATAGACGGCGTCCTCGCCGGCGGCTTCGACCGGGGTCACATACCCCTCGTCGGCGCGGTGATCGAGGACGATGACCCCGGGCGCGTCCTGTAATGCAGCGCGCGCCCGGTCCTCGGTGATCGGCCGCTCGAATTCGACATTGACCGCCTCGGCGTGGCCAATGAAGACCGGCACCCGCACGCAGGTGGCGCTGACGGCGATGTCCGGGTCGAGGATCTTGCGGGTCTCGACCGCCATCTTCCACTCCTCCTTGGTCGACCCGTCATTCATGAACACGTCGATGTGGGGGATGACGTTGAACGCGATCTGCTTCGTGAGCTGCTCCGGCTTGATCGGGTCGTTGACGTAGATCGAGCGGGTCTGGCTGAACAGCTCGTCCATCGCCCCGCGCCCGGCGCCCGATACCGACTGATAGGTGGCGACGACGATCCGCTTGATGCGCGCCAGATCGTGCAGCGGCTTCAGCGCCACCACCATCTGGATCGTCGAGCAGTTCGGACTGGCGATGATGCCGCGTTTTTGGTACAGCGCGATCGCCTCGGGATTGACCTCCGGCACGACCAACGGCACATCGGGCTCCATGCGGAAGCACGAGGAGTTGTCGATGACGATCGCCCCGGCCTTCGTCGCGCGCGGTGCGAACACCGCCGCAACCTTGCTGCCCGGCGAGGACAGCACGATGTCGATGCCCTTGAAGTTGAAGGTGTCGAGCGCCTGGACCTGGAGGATGTCGTCGTCGCCGAACGAGACGTCCTTGCCGACCGATCGCGACGAGGCAAGCGCGACGACATCCTCGACCGGGAAATTGCGCTCGGCGAGGGTGGTCAGGAATTCGCGACCGACATTGCCCGTCGCGCCGACCACCGCTACGTTGAAGCCCATCTGTGAACCCCCAGGGAGTTGGAGTGGGGTTGGGGAGTCGGATTGGGAATGCTGCAGGCTGCTGACTTACGATGCCGCCGGGCGCATTACAAGCGGCCGAACGCCGCCCCGCCCGCTTTATCGCGATGAGCTATCCCGAATTCTGGGCGCGTTACCTGAACGCTCACGCCGACCCGCGGACCCGCGCGCTCCATTATCTCGGCACGCTCGGGGCGGCAGCACTTTTGGTACTGGCCGCGGTCGGCGCCGAGTGGCGGTGGCTGGTTGCCGCGCCGTTCGTCGGCTATGGCCCGGCCTGGCTCGGCCACGCCGTTTTCGAGCACAACCGCCCCGAGACTTTTGCGCATCCGGGCTGGTCGCTGATCAGCGATCTTCGAATGCTCGGGCTGTTTCTGACCGGCCGGCTCGCCGGCGAAATCGAGAGGCAAAGATGGCGACAGTCCCGCTGATCGACGAGACCGCGGCGAGCGCTGAGGTTCGCGCGGTGTTCGACGACATTCGCGCGACCCGAAAGGTCGACTGGATCAACAATTTCTGGAAGGCGCTGGCGAACCACCCGCCGACCTTGCGGCGCATCTGGCAGGGCCTCAAGGAGGTGATGGCGCCGGGCGCGCTCGACCCGCTGACCAAGGAGCTGATCTATCTCGCGGTCAGCATCAGCAATGGCTGCGCCTACTGCACCGCCTCGCACGGCGCGACGGCGAAGCGCCTCGGCATGAGCCCGGAGATGCTGGGCGAGCTGATCGCCGTCGTCGGCATGGCCAACCAGACCAACCGGCTGGCTGACGGGTATCGCGTTCCGGTAGACGAGAGGTTCGAAAATCTGTTCTGATGGAGGCGCATGCAGCCGGCGCTTCCGTCGCATTCCCGACCAAGGCGACAGGCTGCTGGGAAATTGTCGGAGGACTCAATGAATAACCCGTTCGATCGCGAGGCCGAAAACCTCGGCAATGTCACCGGGCTCGAGCATGTCAATGTCGAGATCCCCGATCAGGGGCTGGCGAGCGATTTCTATCTGATGGGGCTGGGTCTGACCCGCGACCCCTACCTGTTTCCCGGCACCAACAACATGTGGGTCAATGTCGGTAAGAACCAATTCCACCTGCCGTCCGGGCCGCCTTTGGTGTTCCGCGGCCATATCGGCGTCGTCTCGCCCGACCGCGAGGCGCTGCTCGACCGCCTGACCGGGGTCAAGAAGCAGCTTGCCGACACCAAGTTCAAGTTCAAGGAGCATAACGAGTACGTCGAGGCAATGTGCCCGTGGGGCAACAAGATCCGCCTCTACAGCCCCGATGAGGAGCGCTTCGGCAAGATCAATCTCGGTATTCCGTATGTCGAGTTCACCGTGCCGGAAGGGACCGCCAAGGGTATCGCGCGCTTCTATCGCAAGGTGCTCGGCGCCATCACCTGCATCGAGAAGAACGGCGACGGCAAGGCCGCGCATATCAAGGTTGGCCCCCATCAGGAGTTGATCTTCCGCGAGACCGACAAGAAGCTGCCCGAGTTCGACGGCCATCACCTGCAGGTCTACGTCGAGGATTTCGGCAAGCCGCACGAAAAGCTGAGAAAGCTCGACCTGATCACCGAGGAAAGCGATCGCTGCCAGTACCGCTTCGAGGACATCGTCGACCTCGACACCGGCAAGGTGCTGTTCACGCTCGAGCACGAAATCCGCAGCATGACGCATCCGCTCTATGCGCGGCCACTGGTCAATCGGAACCCGGCGCAGACCAACCGCAACTACATCATGGGCGGCGATGCCTGGGTCTCTACCCTGCCGGACACGGTGGGTCCGAGTGGGGCATCGCCCGATCCGCTCAAGGCAGCCAAGGCGCCGACGCTTGCCAAGATCCGCGCCCGGCGAATGCAGCAGCAGGCGATGTAGCAATGTGGAAACCCTCTCCCCGTAAACGGGGAGAGGGCAGGGTGAGGGGCCGTGTTCGGACCGCGGCCGTCCCGGCCGCATCTTGCGGGCGAGACGCCCGCGGTCCTTATTTTACCGGAGGGCTCCATGCCAGGCTTGCTCGAGGGCCGTGTCGCGCTGATCACCGGCGCCGGATCGGGGATTGGCGAGGCCATTGCGCTGGCGATGGCTGGGGCCGGTGCGCGGATCGTCTCGGTCGATATCAATGTCGGCGCGGCGGTGCGCGTCGCCAAGGCGGTCGGCGGCGATGCCGTGGGTCTCGCCTGCGACGTGACCGACCGGCCTTCCTGTGACGCGCTGGCCACCACGGTTCGGCGCGACATCGGGCGGGTCTCGATCCTCGTCAACAATGCCGGCATCATTCGCCGCGGCCAGGTCACCGACCCCAATACGCGGCGCGACTGGGACGACACGCTGGCGGTCAATCTCGATGGTCCCTACAACATGGTGACCGCGTTCTTGGGTCAGCTGCGCGAGACCAAAGGCGCCATCATCAATATCGGCTCGATCCAATCCTTTGTCGCGCTGCCGAATTCGGCCGCCTACACCACCTCGAAGGGCGGCGTGCGGCTGCTGACCAAGGCTCTCGCGCTCGAATTGTCACCGCTGGGGATCCGGGTCAACGCGATCGGCCCCGGCTTTACCGCGACGCCGCTCAACGCCGATGCGCGGCAGAATGCCGAATACATGGCCAATTTCACCGGGCGCATCCCATTGGGCCGGATCGGCACGCCCGAGGACATCGCGCAGCCGGCGGTGTTTCTCGCCTCGGACATGGCGCGCTACATCACCGGCGTCACGCTGCCGGTCGATGGCGGCTATCTCGCCCGCTAGGCGACGCCGAACCCGGGCCGCTCTTGCGCCGGCAAGATCCGTCAGCGCGCCGGCGGCGGATCGACCCATTGAATGGCGGGCTTTGCCGGGGCGTCGCTTTTCGCGGCCTGCCGATCCGACGCAGTGGGTTCAGCGGTCGCGCCGCTCGGCGTTGCCGGCGGTTGCGGGGCCGCTTCAGTAGCGGCGGCGCTCGTGCGGCTGGGCTTGGCGTGACGCTCTGCCGGCCGCATCGGCTTTTCCGGCTCGGTCAATTGCGGCTCCGCCGCCCCCGTCGGGTTCGCAGTCGCGCTGCTGCTCCCGATCGGTTCAACCGGCCGCTCCGACCGGGTGCTCGGGCGGTCACGTGGCCGGACGGGGCTTTCCGAGTGTCGATTGGCCGAAGCTGTGGCGCTGTCCAACCGCTCCTGCTCATCCGCTGACACCAGGTCTTCGAGCTCCTTGATGCGGTTGCGATAGCTCTGCTCGATGCAGTGGGAATCGTCGCGGCATTGGCGGCGCGCATTGAGGAAGTGGGTCTCATGCTGGTGGAACGCGTCTTGCTTTTCCTTGGCGATGTTGCCGATTTTCTGGCGATAGAGCGTTGCCAGCTGCTGATCGAGCCGGGCCAGAGCGGGTTGCTCGCAAATCAGCAACTCGTCCCGGTAGCGTGCCTCCCGGCAATCGAAGCTCTGTGCGCTGGCGGGCCGCAGCGAAGCGGCGGCGGCAAAAAGGCCTGTCGCAACAACAATAAAGCGCAATGCGGCAGGCGAGCGGTTTCGTGAGAGGGGCATGATGGTAACGGTGCGAACAGTTGGTGCCGAGCTTCACTGGCACAAACACCGGCCTGGGCGCATTTGACGCCGGATCGATGATCGGTCGAACAGGGAGGCTGCCGATCCACCCGGCGTGGTGCTAAAACACCCGCACGAAGCGCCCTTCATGGGGAGGCCACAATGCATACCGGCGTCTACCGTTTTCCGCCGATGGACAGCGTCATCTACGGCCGCCCCTTTGCCGAGGCGCTGAAGGAGCAGGTCGAGGCGAGCGGCGCCGACTCGGTGTTTCTGCTGGCAAGCGGGACGATCAACCGCGAAACCGACCTGGTCGGGGAGGTGCGCCGCGCGCTCGGCAACCGCCTCGCCGGGGTGCACGCCCGGATCGGCGCGCACACCCCACGCAGCGACGTCGTCGACGCGGCAAACGCCGCACGCGCCGCCGGCGCCGATCTGTTGGCGACGCTGGGCGGCGGCTCGGTCACCGACGCGGCGAAAATGGTCGCCTTCTGCCTCGCCAACGGGATTACCGATCCGGCGCAGCTCGACGATTACCGGGCCGTGGTCGGCGCCGACGGCAAGATCCAGCGCCCAGAAGCACAGCCGCCGGCCATTCGCACAATTGCAATCCCGACGACGCTGTCGGCCGGTGAATACACCGCCTCGGCCGGCTGCACCGACACGGTGCGGCAGGTCAAGGAGAGCTATGGCCATCCGTTGATGATGCCGAAGATTGTGGTGCTCGACCCGCGCGCCAGCCTCCACACGCCGGAATGGCTTTTCCTGTCGACCGGCATCCGCGCCGTCGACCACGCGGTCGAGGATATCTGCTCGCCGCAGTGCCAGCCGCTCTCGGAAGGCGCGTCGTACCATGCCTTGAAACTGCTCGGGCGCGGGCTGTCGGGGGTCAAGGCGGACGCGCTCGACCTCGACGCGCGGCTCGACTGCCAGCTCGGTGCCTGGATGTCGATGGTCGGCTCGCAGACCGGCGTGCCCAAGGGGGCGAGCCACGGCATCGGCCATGTGCTGGGCGGCACGGCGCATGTCCCGCACGGCTACACCTCGTGCGTGATGCTGCCGCATGTGCTGCGCTTCAACCTGCCGGTCAATGCCGAGCGGCAGGCCCTGGTCAGCGAGGCGATGGGACGGCCGGGCACCCCAGCCGCCGATGTGGTCGCCGGCCTCATTGCCGGGCTCGGGCTGCCCGGGCGTTTGCGCGATGTCGGGGTCAAGCCGGAACAGCTCGACCGCATCGCCGAGCTGTCGATGCATGACCGCTGGATCCACACCAACCCGCGCAAGATCGACGGTCCGCCGGTCGTCCGCGAGCTGCTCGACGCGGCGTGGTAGGACACGGTTGCATCTTTGCATAAAGCTGCTTAGATGTAGCGCATGAGAACGACGGTCGACATCCCCGACGAATTGTTTCGCCGCGCAAAATCGGAAGCCGCGCTGAGTGGGCGCAAGCTCAAGGATCTCGTCGAGGAGGGGCTACGGCTCGTGGTTGAACAGCCTCCTCGTGAAGAAAAGCCGGATCTGTCTCGCCCCAAACCCAAACCCTCGGCCCACGACTTGCTGAAGGACCTCTGCGGGATCTACAAGGATGGACCTTCCGATCTTTCCACGAATCCGAAGTACTTCGATGATTTCGGGAGATGAGGACTGGGACACTGCTGGATACTGGTCCGCTAGTCGCCTATCTGTGGTCGGCCGATCGCTATCATGAATGGGCGGTCGACCATTTCGCGTCACTCGACCTGCCCTTCATCACCTGTGAGCCCGTGATTACGGAGGCGTGTTTCGTCACGGCGCGAAATCGCGTGTCGCCGACGCATGTACTCGAAACCGTGACGCGCGGCGTCGTGCAGGTCGGCTTGCAGATCGGCAACGAATTGGCAGCAATCCGCGCGCTGATGGAACGCTACGCCAACGTCCCGATGTCGCTCGCCGATGCCTGCCTGGTCCGATTGGCGGAGATCACCGGGCTGCCGATTTGTACGCTCGATAGCGACTTCGCGATCTATCGCGCGCATGGGCGTCGCGCGTTGACCCTGATCGCGCCTAGCCCCCGCTCGCTGCACGAGACATAGCTCCGCCTCGCGACCCTGCGCGGCAATAGAGCGCAGACTGACGCGAGGCCGTAACAGCTTAAGATTGTATTCACTGTTAATAACCCTAATAGCGGGAATATCGCTCGCGACCGTACGCATTTGGTCGCAACGATGAGGAGCCAATCCGAATCCCGGGTCGCTCCGCCCTACGGTTGAGATTTAGCGAAGGCACTTCCCATGGCTGAATTGAGCGTCGATGCCGGCACAACACCGCGCATCATCGGGCGGCCGCAATCCGCGCGCCCGCGGATCCGTCCGGGTATTTTCGTCAATGCCAGATTGTTCAGACTGCTGATCGGCGTTGGGCTGGTGTGCTCGGCGGCCTGGTACATCTATCTTTATGCGTTCAACAAAGTCAGCATCGCCGGCGTGGTCAATGCGCCCCTCCTCACGATCGTCTCGCAGATCGACGGGAGGATCAATCAGGGCGCGGCCGTACAAGGCGAAGCGGTCACTGCCGGGCAAGCCCTGGCCCTGGTAATCAACGACCGCGTCGACGACCGCACGGTTGTCGATCTTGGCCGATCGCTCGATGGTGCTCGGGAGAAGCTCACCGGCCTTCGCGCGAGTATTGATGATCTCAGCGGAATTGGAGGGACGCTTGCCCGGCGCGGCCGAGAATATCAGACCGCCCTGGCCGACCGCCTCGAGCAGGAGGTGAAGGAGGACGAGGCCGCGCTTGCATCGGCGCGCCTCTCCGAGAGCCAAGCGGGCGATGCGCTGAAGCGCGGCGGGGTGCTGATCCAGCAAGGCACGATTTCCCACGTGGCCTATGACAGCCTCTCTTATGCCTATCAGCGGGCAGCCGCCGAGGTAGCGCGGACGGCGGCGCGGCTCGCCAAGATCCGTCGGGACCTCGCCTCGGCGCGGGAGGGCGTGTTCCTCGGCGACAGCAATTCATCCGACGTACCCTATTCGCGACAGCGTCTGGATGAGGTCACTATTCGGCTCGCGGGCCTCCATAACGACGAGCGCACGATGCTCGCGACAATCGCCGAGTTCGAGGCGAAACACCGTGCCGAGGTGACGCGCAACGCCAGAATGTCCGCGCAGGAGCTTGCTGCGCCGGTCGAGGGTGTCGTCTGGCGGTCGACCGTCGCTGAGGGGACCGAGATCCTCCGCGGGGCGCCGCTATTTCAGCTTATCGACTGCCGACACGTTTATATCGAAGCGACCACCCGCGAGCGTTTTTTTGAGGCGCTTCGACCGGGAGACAGGGTGCGGGTGGCACTGGAGGGAAGCACCTCGGAGCTCCCCGGCTCGATCCGCGACGTTGTCGGCCCGGGCGCGTCGCTCGATGCCGGCCCCAAATTGTCGGTGATCAACCGCCGCAACGGCACCGAGGCTCAGCTCATCATCGACGTCGATGCCGCCGCCTTGCCGGTCATGCCGGGGACGACCTGCAATGTCGGGCGGAGCGCGAAGGTCTATTTCCAGTGATCAACCAGTTTCTCGCCGTCGCCCTCCTGGCGGCCGCCTATGGGGTGTTGCTGACGGTGACGAATTTAGCCGGCGCCTGGCGACGTCCCGCCATATGCGCCGCCGCGGCGCTTGGCACCGGCGCCTATATCGCCTGGCGCTTCGCGACTGCCGATGACGGGCTCGCCGCTGGCGGCGCGCAGCGCTTGTTCACGATCGTGTGTCTCGTCTTCGAGACCATCTTCGTCGCCGAGTTCTGGACGTTCCTGCTGCTGGCCTCGCGCAGTCTCGACCGCGGCCCGCAGGCCGACCGCCACGAGGCGGCGCTGCGCGGCACGACGCTCGATGCGCTCCCCGAGGTCGATGTTTTCATCACGACCTACAACGAGGAACTCGAGGTCCTCGAAAAGTCGATCGTCGGGGCGCTGGCGCTCGACTATCCCAAGTTCCGGGTGCACGTGCTCGACGACGGCAGACGGCAATGGCTGAAATCTTTCTGCGAGCGCGTCGGTGCGAACTATATCGCGCGACCCGACAACACCCACAAAAAGGCCGGCAATCACAACTATGCGTTGGCCCGAACCGAGGCGCCGTTCATCGCGGTGTTCGACGCGGATTTCGTCCCCTACCGAAACTTTCTGTGGCGCACGCTGGGCTTTTTCGCAGAACCGGAAATCGGCATCGTGCAAACTCCGCAAGCCTTCTTCAACGCCGACCACTTCCAGAACAATCTGCTCCTCCAGAAGGCCATGTCGGACGAGCAGCGGTTTTTCTTCAGCCACATCATGCCCTGCCGGGACGCATGGGGAGTGGCGTTCTACTGTGGATCTGCGGCGGTCCTGCGGCGCGAGGCGATCGAGGCGATCGGCGGGATCGTGAGTGGCCACGCGACCGAGGACAACGTCACCTCGATCGCGATGCTCGCCAAGGGATACCGCACCGCCTATCTCAACGAGCAGTTGAGCTGGGGCTTGGCGCCGGAGAGCAGCTGGGCCTTTCTGGAGCAGCGCAAGCGCTGGTGCGTCGGGGGCGTGCAGACCCTGTTTCGGCGCGACGGGCCGCTCGGTCCGCGGATGCGGCGCTGGCGGGAACGCCTGTGGTTCCTGCCGCTCCATTGGCTTCTCGGGTTCATCAACCCGATCTACTTTATCGCGATGGCGCTGATCCCGTGGTACTGCGACCTCAGCCCATTTTTCGGCATATCTCCCGAGCACAGCCTGCCGGCCACATTCCTGATCACGCTGGTCTATGCGCATACCCTGCTGTGGCTCGGGCGGGGAACTTGGTTGCCGATCATGTCACCGGCAATCAACCTCTTTCAGTCCTGCACATTGGCGCCTCTTGTGCTCAGCACTCTGCTGAAGCCATTCGGCCGGCCGGCCTTGCGGTTCGTCGAGGTAACGCCCAAGGGCAAATTGGCGGTTGCCGGACGGATCAACTGGGCCGTCATGACACCGCTGCTCTGCGCGTTCCTGCTCCTGGTCATGGGAATGGGAAAGACGATGGCGCTCGACAGCTATGCGCGCGACGTCGGCGAAATCGTGACGAACAGCATCTGGGCGATCATTTTTGCCCTGCATTTGGCGATCGCCTGCGTCGCGGCGATGGAGCTGCCCTATCGTCGCAGCGAGGAGCGCTTCGAGATCTCGGCGTCGGGAGTGCTTATCTCCGAAAGCGGCGAGGAGATTGGTTGCCGAGTTGTCGACATGTCGCTGCTCGGCGCCAGGATCGATTACGACGTGCCGCGGGGTCGCTGGCGGCTGCGAACCGAGGGCGAGACGCTGGAAATAGAGACGATCTGGTCTTTCGGCAACGCGTCCGCGTTGCGGTTTGTCAACATATCTGACGAGCAGCGCCGCCGGTTGATCGCCCGTCTCTACGTCACCAATCGCACACCGCCGATCATCATCCGATACCTCCTGCTAACCCATCGGGCGCTGAAGCGGCTGGTTTATCCATAACGTCCGGGCTTGGTCGCCACCCCCCCCGCCGGCAGGCGCGAACGTCGGTCCAATTTAGGTGAAGGCCGCCGAGCCTCGTTGGCGGGAAACACCCTATCGGGATGGATCCCGGCCTCGGCCGGGAGTCGGCTGTCCCGTATCGCTAGCGGAATCTGTTGACAGAAACTTAAAATACTCTCTTAAGTAGTATAACACCTTGTAGCACACGGATAACGGTGATATTTCTCAGACTGGTCGGGCTGCAATCTGCGCCGGCCCTTAACCACCGTCCCAGGGCTGAGCCGAGCCAGCTAAGCCGATCCAAGCCCCTGAAAGAAAACCCGTTGTCATCGACGGCTTTGGCCACGGCCCCACAATCCAGCGTCCGGACTATCCGGGCCAGCACCGTCGTCATCAGCATTCTGATTGTTGCGATGTGGGTACTGGTCGGCTTCTCGGTCGTTACCGCGCGGCAAGCCGCGCTCGACGCCGCCAGTTTGCAGGCCCGCAACCTGATGATCGCGTTCCGAGAGGAGGTCGCTCATATCCTGCGTGGGGTCGACGGTGAAATGGACCTGATCGCGGAGAAGATGCGGCGCGAACGCGGCAGCTTCGACCTCTACGCTTGGGGCCAGGAGCGCGTGCTGGTTTCGCTCGGAACTGCGCAGGCCAGTATCATCGACCCCGATGGAATGCTCAGCCAGACGACAATTGAACCCCATCCCCGCTCGATCGACCTGAGCGACCGCAGTCACTTCCGCATCCATCTGGACGGAGGATTTCACGGCTTGGCGGTTGGCCAAAGCATCATCACGCGACTTTCAGGGCTCCCCGCCCTGCCGATTTCACGCCGCGTCGAGGCCGAGGACGGGACCTTTCTCGGCGTCCTTGTCGTCCTGATCTCGCCCGGCACCCTGACGACACTCCACAAAGCGATTAATCTCGGGCCGCATGGCGTCATGACGCTGTCCGGGCTCGATAATGTCATTCGTGCGCGCTTCAGCACCGACAGTCCGGATGGGACCGATAGCATCGGCAAATCGATTTCCGGAGGGCCGCGGCCGGCCGTCGTCGAGGAGAATGCCGACGGGTGGTTCGTGCGGACCAGCGTGATCGACGGCATCACCCGGATCGTTACCTATGGCCGCGTCGGCAGTTATCCGCTCGTCGTCAATGTCGGCCTGGATCTAGATCAGGAACTTGCCGGTTGGCGTTCGCTCGCCGCGATGATCGTTGCGATGGCGCTCGGTGCTACACTGCTGCTGATTGGGCTCGCCGCCTATCTGATCCACCGGATTTTCCGAGACGCGAGAACGGCCCGCGCAACGACGCTGGCGATCACCCATACGGCCGAGCACGACTTTCTGACCGGCTTGTCCAATCGAATGCTGCTGAGCCAGAAAATCAGCCAGGCAATCGCCATGGCAAAGCGGCACGGGAATAAGGTCGCGGTGCTGTTTTTGGATTTGGACGGCTTCAAGCACATCAATGATTCCCTGGGACATCAGATCGGCGACAAACTTCTTCAATCCGTTGCCAAGCGCTTGGTAGCGTGCGTACGCGGCTCGGACACCGTAAGCCGGCAGGGCGGCGACGAGTTCGTTGCACTACTTGCAGAAGTGCAACGACCGGAAGATGCCGCCGTTATGGCGCAAAGGATGCTGCAGGCGCTGGCGGAGCCCCACTCCATCGACAAGCACGATCTTCACATCACGACAAGCATTGGCGTGAGCATTTATCCCGATGACGGTCTGGATTCGGAGACGTTGATCAAGAACGCGGACACCGCGATGTACCAGGCAAAGGAAAATGGGCGCCACGGTTATCAGTTTTTCATGCCGGCGATGAACGTCCGGGCGGTTGAGCGGCAATCCATCGAGATGGGTCTGCGCCGCGCCTTGGAGCGGGGCGAATTCGAGCTGCACTACCAGCCGAAGATCAACCTGAGGACGGGAGCGATCAGCGGGGCTGAAGCACTGTTACGCTGGACGCACCCCACTCGAGGAGTGGTCTCTCCGGCGGAATTCATTCCCGTGGCGGAAGACTGCGGTCTCATTCTGCCGATCGGTGCCTGGGTCCTTCGCGAAGCCTGCCAGCAAGCCCGAGCCTGGGTGGGTGCGGGCCTGCCCGCAGTGACGGTGGCCGTAAATGTCTCCGCGGTGGAATTTCGCGACGAGAACTTTCTGGAAAGCGTGTTCGCAATCCTCCGCGAAACGGGTCTGGATCCGAAATCGCTCGAACTGGAGTTGACCGAAAGTGTCCTTATGACGCGTGTCGAGTCGACGGCCGCCATTCTCCAGGCTCTCAGGGAAAGAGGGGTTCAGGTGGCGATCGATGATTTCGGTACGGGTTATTCGAGCTTGAGCTATCTGCGAAAATTTCCTGTCGATGCCCTCAAAATCGACCAGTCGTTCGTCCGGCAGATATGCGGTGCGGGCGAGGATTCGGCGATTGTCACCGCCGTGATCAGCATGGCTCGCAATCTCAAGCTGCGCGTCATCGCCGAGGGTGTGTCAACGCTGGAAGAACTGGAATTTCTTCAGGCCAACGAATGTGACGAGGCGCAAGGATACTATTTTACCGCGGCGATCCCTCCCGAGCAGTTCGCGAGACTGCTCAGAACCGGCATGCCAGAACCCCTCGTCCCCGTTCACAAGCCGCTCGTGATGTCATAGTCCTGGGCGGCCTTGCTGCCGTGTGCCAGCGCGAGGAGCCGGCTGGTTTATCCGTGACGTGCGGGCGTGGTCGCCCAGCCCTCGGGGCGGGCAAGCGCGAACACTGGTTTTCCCGCCTCTCGCCGTCCGAAATTAGGCCGCAGCGCAGCGCTACCCGTCGGCCGCCGCGGCCAGGTGCTCGGACGGCTTTCTAGTATCGCTGTCGGCAGCGGCGAGCCCGTCAGCCGGTTGCGGCGGGGTGACAGGGAGTTCCGCCCCAAAATCGCGCCGTCCCGCGCTCGGCGTCGACAATTCGACCCGGTTTCGGCCGCCTTCTTTTGCCCGGTACATCGCTTCATCCGCAGCTTTCATTACCAATTGTGGGTTATCGCCGGCGTCAGGGAATGCCGCCACGCCGATCGAGACGGTAATTTTCGGAAGATTTCCGTCGGCATGCCGAACGACGAGCCACTCGACCTTGTGCCGCAATTCCTCGGCTCTGCGTGCCGCTGTCTCAAGGGTCGCTCCGGGCAGAATGACAACGAATTCCTCGCCGCCGAACCGGCACGGAACATCCTCGTTGCGGAAGGTGGTCTGCAGGCAGTCGCCGACGGCACGCAACACCGTATCACCGGCATCATGTCCATGGTTGTCGTTGAATTTTTTAAAGTGATCGACGTCGATGGATACCAAGCCGACGGCTTGTCTGGTCCGCCTCGCCCTTGAAAACTCTCGGTTGCAGGTCTCCAGCATATATCGACGGTTGAAAAGTGCGGTCAGGGGGTCGCGGATCGACTGCTCGCGCAACTGGTCGCGCAATTTGACATTGGCGATGGCGAGACTGATCTGTTCCGCGCAAACAAGACCTAATCGACGCTGCTCAGCGATCTCTTCTTTGTGAGGCTTCTCACCGCCTAACGCTCGATCGTAAAATTCTAAATGAAGCAGGCCGATTGTCTCGCCATGGGCCAAAATTGGAATGCAACAATATTCGCTCGGTTCAGCGACATCGATGTGCGCGCAGGGGAAATTGATCTCGCTCTCACCGGAGGAGTAGATTCGGCCGCGCCGCAAGCCCCAACAATCCTCGGGATGCATTGCCGGCATCATCTTTGCGCCATTCCAGGCTTTGGCGCTTTCCAGGACATCGCGCGAATTGGCATAAATGTAAAGACTTCCGCCACAACCGGGCAGCAATCTGGAAAAAAATTCTCCGACCATGTCGTAAAGCTCGTGTAAGGAGTTACACGACTGAAGCCATTCGTTGAGTTCCGAAAGCAGTCGCGTTTCCCGATTGAGCTTATCTCGCTCGAGCAACTTGGTACGAAGCACGCTGATCGCCTGCTCCATCTCGGCAAGTTCGAAGGCACGCGGGCGATCTTTATCATCGCTGGCAAGGTCGCCTTGGGCCAGTCGGATCATCGCCCCCTTGACGCTCAAGAGAGGAGGCAGCAGCCCGCTCCGAACCAGCATCACGCCGCCGCACAGAGCGATAAAGGCGATGCCCGCCAACACCCCGAGAGCCACCATGAAATCACGATCGTCGGATTCCAGCTTGCTGCGGGCGCGGCCGATCTCCTGTTCGTAGGCGCGGGCAACAATGCTCAGGCTCTCGTTGAGGGCAGTCCTGACGTTGCGGTTTGCGTCATTGTCGCCAAACGCCCGGGCGGCCGCCGTGCTCTCCTCCCTGCCGAGCCGAACCAACTCGGTGCGGAACTGCACGAATTGATCGATCCGCCGCGCCAGCTCCTCGACATTGGATTGCTGCGAAGTGAGCGCTTCTGCTTTCCAGCTTCGCGCAATCTCCTGCAGCTCGGGAAGCTTGCGCATCAGATTTTTGGCGAACGGTTCGGCGGCTTTCCAGTCCGCGGACATGTAGATGCCGCGCGATTCCATCACGACGGCATAGACCAGGCCGTTGATACGTTCGAGGTAGATTGTACCGCGAGCGGCACGATCGAGCGCGGCATTGTCGCGCGTCGCGTGCTCCATCGTCACCAAGGCAAAGATTACTACAAGCACCGGGAGCAGCCCGAGGAAGCCGATGATCGTGTAGAGACGGGTTTTAAGGCTGTAGCCGGCGCTGCGCGGCATGGGCTTTCGCAACGTCATTCGGCGGGAAGTAAGCATCGTTTGCCACCAAGCCGAGCTGGCGATCCCGAGGGTGGTCGGAAATCCGCCTCGGCCCCTGCGCGATTGAATGGTCGGACGCGGGAACGGCCTAATCCGACATGTATCGTAAAACGGGTATATATTTAATACAACATCTTTAAAGTTGTGTTGCGTTGCGGACGCAACGGGCGGGATCGCCCGCGCTCCGGAGTGGTTAGGCCACCTTTTCCAATTCGCGCAGGATCGTGTCGCCCATCACCCGGGTCGACACCCGGGCGGTGTTGGGCTGCAGGATGTCGGCGGTGCGCACCCCCGCGGCGAGTGCACGGCGCACCGCGTCCTCGACCAGGCTTGCCTCGTCGGCGAGGTCGAACGAATAACGCAGCATCATCGCGAAGGAGAGGACGCAGGCGAGCGGGTTGGCGAGGTTCTTGCCGGCGATGTCGGGGGCGCTGCCATGTACCGGCTCGTAGAGCGCCTTGCGCCGTCCAGCCGCATCGGCCGCACCGAGCGAGGCTGACGGCAGCATGCCGAGCGAGCCGGTCAGCATCGCCGCAAAATCCGACAGGATGTCGCCGAACAGATTGCTGGTGACGATCACGTCGAACTGCTTGGGGTTGCGCACGAGCTGCATCGCGCAATTGTCGGCATACATGAAGGAGAGCTCGACTTGCGGGTAGTCGGCGTGCACCCGCTCGGCGACCTCGCGCCACAGCCCGCCGGATTCCATGACATTGGCCTTGTCGACCTCGCAGAGCCGGCGTTGCCGCTTGACTGCGAGGTCGAAGCCGGCGCGCAGCACGCGCTCGATCTCCGCCTCGGTGTAAACCTCGGTGTTGATGCCGCGGCGGGTGCCGTCGGGCATCGTCTCGACCCCGCGCGGCTCGCCGAAATAGATGCCGCCGGTCAATTCGCGCACGATCATCAGATCGAGACCGGCGACGAGATCGCGCTTCAATGCCGAGGCGTCGGCCAGCGCGTCGAACACCACCGCCGGGCGCAGGTTGGCGAACAAATCCATTTCCTTGCGCAGCCGTAGGAGACCGCGCTCGGGGCGCAATTCGAAGGGCAGCGCCTCCCATTTCGGGCCGCCGACCGAGCCGAACAGCACCGCGTCGCTGGCCATCGCCTCCGCGAGCGTGTCGTCGGTCAAGGGTACGCCGGACGCCTCGTAGGCGGCGCCGCCGACGAGGCCCTCGCCGACGTCGAAGCGCGCAATGTTGCGGCGATCGAAAAACTCGAACAGCCGCATCACCTCGCGCATGATCTCCGGGCCGATGCCGTCGCCCGGAAGCACCAGCACCTTGCGGTTTGCACGACTGCTCTGGGCCATCTCTTAGCCTTTCAGAAATCTGACAGGTCATTCCCGCGAAAGCGGGAATCCAGGGTCCGTAGGCATCAGCGTTGGCCCCTGGGCCCCCGCTTTCGCGGGGGTGACGATAACGGGTCGGCTAGGCCCCGGTCTGGGTCATGCCGAACAGCCACGGCCGCGACCGGCGCGCCTCTTCTTCATAGCCGGCGATTTCCGCGGCCTTCTGCTCGGTCAGCCCGATATCGTCGAGCCCGTTTATCAGGCAATGCTTGCGGAACGGGTCGATCTCGAAATGCACGACGCCGCCATCGGGGCGCGAGATCGTCTGCTTGTCGAGGTCGATGCTCAGCACCGCGTTGGCGCCCTTCCGGGCGTCTTCCATCAGCTGGTCGACAATGTCCTGCGGCAGGGCGATCGGCAACAGGCCGTTCTTGAAGCAGTTGTTGTAGAAGATGTCGGCAAAGCTTGGCGCGATGACGCAGCTGATGCCGAAATCCATCAGCGCCCAGGGCGCGTGCTCGCGGCTCGACCCGCAGCCGAAATTGTCGCCCGCGACGATGATCTTGGCGTTGCGGTAGGGGCCCTGGTTCAGCACGAAATCGGGGTTTTCCGAGCCGTCGGGCCGAAAACGGATCTCATCGAACAGATATTTGGCAAGCCCGGTGCGCTTGATCGTCTTCAGATAGCCAGCAGGGAAGATCTTGTCGGTGTCGATATTGATCATCGGCAGCGGTGCCGCGACCCCGGTCAATTTGGTGAATTTGTCCATCGAACTTCCTCTTAAGGTGAGCCAGCGTTATTTCGCGGCTACGGCCTCTCTCTTCCCGATCGTACTCCCGGCCGCCGTCGCAAGGGCATGACCGACCCACTGATCCAAGTCATATGTGAACGACGTTTCAATTATATCGGCGACGAGCACGGCCGAATCGTGGGCGGACCAGCGGCCCTGCGGATTGGCACAACTGGTTAATTGGTGCATGAATTCGTTGATCTTCCAGACGCGGTCGAGGTCGGCCTCGGCAACCGGACGGTCCAGAAGGAGCGCCCTAATCGCAACGGTGAGATCATGCGCAAACACACATAAGAAGGCCCGTCTCGCGTCGGCGTCCAGCTGCTCGAACGCGGCGAGAATTTCTTTCGTATGCAGCGGCGAACCCTTCACCACGGTCCCGTCGGCATATTGAACCGTCGGTCCGTAGAGCCTTCTAGCCGGCTTGCGTTCGCGAGACTTCATGGGATCTCGTCACGCGGCAGATCATTCACCGAATAACCGCGCTCCTCTAACACCTTGATGCGGGTGTTGCCCTGGAAAACGCGTCCATCCATCTTCACTCTCAAACCCTCTTCGTTTTCCGGACGCGGCCGTAGCGATTCGACAATCTCTTCCGTCGTTCTACTTGGCGCACATCGGCGAGGTGGCCGGTGATGGCGGCGGCGGCGGCCATTGCCGGACCCATCAGGTGGGTCTTGGCGTTCTTGCCCTGGCGGCCCTCGAAATTGCGGTTCGAGGTCGAGGCGATGCGCTCGCCATTTTCGGCGCGGTCGTTGTTCATCGACATGCAGTTCGAGCAGCCGGGCTCGCGCCATTCAAAGCCGGCTTCGAGGAAAATCCGGTCGAGGCCTTCCTCTTCGGCCTGGTGCTTGACGAGGCCCGAGCCGGGGACGACCAGCGCCCGCACGCCCTGGGCGACGCGCCGGCCCCGGGCGATCGCCGCGGCGGCGCGCAGATCCTCGATCCGGCTGTTGGTGCAGGAACCGATGAACACACGCTCGACCGGGATCTCAATGAGCGGCGTCTTCGGCTTCAGCTGCATGTATTGCAGCGCGCGCTCGACCGCCGCCCGCTTCAGCGGGTCGTCGATGTCGGCCGGGTCGGGCACGCGACCGGTGATCGGCGCGGTCTGTTCCGGATTGGTGCCCCAGGTGACGTGCGGCGCGATCTCGGAAGCGTCGAGCGAGGCTTTTTTGTCGAAATGCGCCCCGGCATCGGAGGGCAGGGTGCGCCAGTAGGTGAGGGCCTGGTCCCACGCGGCGCCCTTCGGCGCATAAGGCCGGCCCTTGACATAGGCAAAGGTGGTCTCGTCCGGCGCGACGAGACCGGCGCGCGCGCCGGCCTCGACCGTCATGTTGCAGACCGTCATGCGGCCTTCCATCGAGAGGCCGCGGATCGTGCTGCCGGCATATTCGATGACATGGCCGGTGCCGCCGGCGGTGCCGATCTTGCCGATGATCGCGAGGATCACATCCTTGGCGCTGACCCCGGCGCCCAGCGTGCCGTTGATCTCGACCAGCATGTTCTTGGCGTGGCGCTGGCCCAGCGTCTGGGTGGCGAGCACGTGCTCGACCTCGGAGGTGCCGATGCCGAAGGCGAGCGCACCCAAGGCGCCATGCGTCGCGGTATGGCTGTCGCCGCAAACGATCGTCATGCCCGGCTGCGAGAGCCCCTGTTCCGGGCCGATGATGTGGACGATGCCCTGGTTGATGCTATCGATCGGGAAATAGGGGACGCCAAAATCGCGGACATTCTGCTCGAGCGTGTCGACCTGCAGCTTGGATTCCGGCTCGTCGATGCCGGCCTTACGATTGCTCGTCGGGATGTTGTGGTCGCACACGGCCATCGTCGCGTCGGGCCGGCGCACCTTGCGGCCGGCGAGGCGCAACCCCTCGAAAGCCTGCGGCGTCGTCACTTCATGGATCAGGTGCAGGTCGATATAGATGAGGTACGTGCCCTCGCCCTGCGGGGTGATGACATGACTGTCCCAGATCTTGTCGAACAGGGTACGCGGTTGGGCCATGCGTGCTGCTCCACTTAAATCGTCATGCCCGCGAAAGCGGGCATCCAGGGGACCAAGGGTCTGAGCGGTTGCCCTGGACCCCCGCTTTCGCGGGGGTGACGGGGGTAAAAGGACTTTTCGAGTACAATCTACCTCGGGTCAGCCGTCGCTGTCGGCGCGCGCGGCGTTCGCGGGGGCCCGTTCGCGGCGGATGTCTTCGCGTCCGCGCTCGGCGATGCGCGCCGATTTGCCCCGGCGGCCGCGCAGGTAATAGAGCTTGGCGCGTCTGACCGCACCGCGGCGCACCACCTCGATCGCGGTGATGCGCGGCGAGTGGAGCGGAAACACCCGCTCCACCCCTTCGCCATAAGAGATCTTGCGCAGCGTGAAGTTCGAGTTGATCCCGGCATTCTTGCGGGCGATGCAGACGCCCTCGAAGGCCTGGATGCGTTCGCGTTCGCCTTCGACGACGCGCAGGCTGACGCGCACCGTGTCGCCCGGCTGGAATGGCGGCACCGGCCGCACGGCGACCAGCTTTGCGACCTGGTCGGCTTCGAGCTGTTGTAGCGTGTTCATCTCTCGTCCTTTTGCCGCGGCGCTTCCTGTTTGGCGATATGGCGCCGCCATAGATCGGGACGGCGCTCCTGGGTCAATCGCTCCGCTTCGGCCCGCCGCCAGGCGCGGACCATCTGGTGGTCGCCCGACACCAGCACCTCCGGAACCGCGCTGCCCTGCCAGAGTTGCGGCCGGGTATAGTGCGGGTATTCGAGCAGCCCCTCGGCAAAACTTTCCTCCGCCAGCGTCTCGGCGCAGCCAACGACGCCGGGCAGCAGCCGCACACAGGCGTCGATCAGCGCGATCGCCGCCGGCTCGCCGCCCGACAGGACGAAATCGCCGAGGCTCACCTCCTCGACCGAGCGGGCTTCGAGCACGCGCTCGTCGACCCCCTCGAACCGTCCGCAGATCAGCCGCACGCCGGCCGCCGCCGCCAATTCCCGCACCTTGTCCTGGCCGAGCGGGCGGCCCCGCGGCGACAAGAGGATGAGCGGCCCAACCCCGCCGGCGCCGCCGATCGCCGCATCGAGCACATCGGGCCGCAGCACCATCCCCGGCCCGCCGCCAAACGGCGCATCGTCCACGGAGCGGTGTTTATCGCGCGCGAAATCGCGGATGTCCACCGTTTCGAGCTGCCAGATCCCGGCCTCCAACGCCTTGCCGGCGAGCGAATGGGCGAGCGGCCCCGGGAGCATTTCCGGAAAGATCGTCAGCACCGTCGCGCGCCAGCTCATCGGCCCGGCTCCGGCTCCGGCTCCGCCGCCCGCCGCTTCTTGGGCCGGCGGCGCGGCGCCGGCTCGTCGATCAGCCCCGGCGGCGGATCGAGCACCAGCCTTCCGGCCGCGAGATCGACCGTCGGCACGACGGCGCGGGTGAACGGCACCATGATCGGCGGCCCTGCTTCCCGCTCGATTTCGAGCGTATCGCCGGCGCCGAAATCGTGCACTGCACGCACCTGTCCGAGCGGCGTGCCGTCGGCGAGCGTCGCGTCGAGGCCGATCAGATCGGCGTGGTAATATTCGTCTTCCCCCGGCGGCGGCAGGGCGTCCCGCAACAGATAAAGCCGCAGCCCGCGCAATGTCGCGGCCCGGTCGCGGTCATCGACGCCGGGCAGCCGGGCGATCAGCACGCCCTTGGCGCTTCCGGTGACGCTGAGCTTGAATTGACGCTCGCCGCTCTCGTCTTCGAGCGGGCCGTAG
>WNFA01003305.1_pt1 | contig 24752 bp, 24 predicted proteins | sample 5400481 | NCBI WGS metagenome assembly WNFA01 (sample SAMN13153340, study PRJNA577476) | soil metagenome | isolation source: 120 cm saprolite under Douglas fir tree site 2 hole 1 replicate 2 | place: USA:California | collected 2015-04-18 | reverse complement strand
GGTCGCCAGCACGATTTTCTGGTGGTTCTCCGATCTCAAGTTCCAGGCGGAGATGGGTCTCCTCCTGGCGCTGCTCATGGTCTTCAACACCTTCGGCGGCCTGGTCATCGTGCCCGCCTGGATGAAGATCATCCGCCCCCGCTTCCTCCTCCGCCGCCGGACCGCCGGCGCCGAGCACGCGCCCGTGCGGCGGGCCGTCGGATGATCGAGGCCCGGCAGCTCGCGAAGCGCTTCGCCGGTCGCGTCGCGATCGAGGACGTCTCCCTCGGCGTCGCGCGCGGCGAGGTGGTGGGCTTCCTCGGACCGAACGGCGCGGGCAAGACGACCACGCTGCGCATCCTGGCCGGCGTCTTCCCGCCCAGCAGCGGCCAGGCGCTCATCGACGGGCACGACGTGGTGCGCGCGCCGCTCGCCGCCCGCCGCCGGCTCGGCTACGCGCCCGAGCGCGCCGCGCTCCACCTCGAGATGACCGTCGCGGGCCTCCTCGACTTCGTGGCCGGGATGAAGGACGTGGCCGGCGCGCGCGCGCGTCGGACGGCGGCCGGGGCCGCCCTCGAGCGGACGGGACTGGCCGGCGTCGCCACCCGGCCGATCGGCGCGCTCTCCAAGGGCGTCCGCCAGCGGGTCGGTCTCGCCCTGGCACTGGTCGCCGACCCGCCCGTCCTCCTGCTCGACGAGCCGACCACCGGGCTCGACCCCGAGCAGAGCGCCGACACGCGCCGCCTGATCCGCGCGCTCGGCGGCGAGCGCGCCGTGCTGGTCTCGAGCCACGCGCTCGCCGAGGTCGAGGCCCTGTGTGACCGGGTCGTCATCCTGCACCGCGGCCGCGTGCTCGCCGCCGACACGCCGGCACGCCTCGCGGCGCGTCTCCGGCCCGCGTCGCGCATCGACGTGGAGGCGGCAGCGCCGGCCGAGGCGCTCGCGGCCGCGCTCGCCGCCGTGCCCGGCGTGCGTCGGGTCGACCTGGCCGCGCAGGCCAACGGCCACGCCCGCTGCCGCGTGGAGATCGAGCCCGGCCGCGACGCCCGCGCCGAGCTGGCGGCGCGCGTCACCGGACGCGGCTGGGGCCTCCTCACCCTCGCTCCGGTCGACACCTCCCTCGAGGAGGCGTTCCTGGCGCTGGTGGGCGCCGAGGACGGGCGCGCGTGAGAAAGGCCCTCCTCGTCTGCCGCCGCGAGCTGGCCGCCGTGTGCGGCGGGCCGCTCGCCTGGGTCCTCGGCGCCGTCTTCCTGCTCCTGACCGGCTACTTCTTCTACAGCGACCTCGCGCTCTTCGTGCTGGTCGGGGGCGCGAACCAGACACGCGGGCTCTGGCGCTACGTGTTCCTCGACTTCCGCCTGGTGGCGCTCCTCGTCGTGCCGCTGCTCACCATGCGGCTCTTCGCCGAGGAACGGAAGCAGGGCTCGCTCGAGCTGCTCTGGACCTTCCCGCTGCGCGACGGCGAGGTGCTGGCCGGGAAGGTCCTGGCCGCGCTCGTGGTCTACCTCGGCATGCTGGCGGCGACGGCCGTCGGCCCGGCGCTCCTCTACGCGCTCCATCCCTTCGCCGTGGCGCCCGTCGTCGCGGGCTACGTGGGCCTCGCCCTCCTCGGCGTCGCCTTCGTCGCCTGCGGCGCGGCCGCATCGACCGTCGGCGAGAACCAGGTGGTGAGCGCCATGCTCACCTACGGCGTTTTGGTGTTCGCGTGGTTCGCCACCTGGAACGAGGCCGCGATCGGCGAGCGCATCGCGCCGGCGCTCCTGCAGCTCTCGCTCTTCGACCACTTCTACGGCTTCGCGCAGGGCGTGATCGACGGCCGCGACGTGGTCTACCTGCTCGCCTTCGCCGCCCTCTTCCTCTTCCTCGCGCTGCGCTCGCTCGGCGCGCGCGCCTGGCGAGGCATCTGATGCGGCGCCCGGCGCTCCTCCTCTGCGTGCAGCTCGCGGCCGTGGTCGCGATCCTCGGCTGCCTCGTGGCGCTCGCGGCGCTCCATCCGCTCCGGCTCGACCTGACCCCCGAGCGGCGCTTCACGCTCTCGCCGTGGACGCGCGAGGTCGCCGGGCGCCTCGCGGGCGACGTGCGCATCACGCTCTTCTACTCGAGCCAGGCGCCCGCGCTCCGCCGCGAGCTGGCCGACCTGCTGGCGCTCTACCAGGAGGCGCAACCGCGCATCGCGGTGCGCGCCTACGACCTCGACCGGAGCCCCGGGATCGCCAAGCGGCTCGGCGCCACGGCCTACGACACCGCCGTGGTCGAGGCCGGCGAGCGGCGCGAGCAGGTCGAGGTCGTGAACGAGGAGTCGGTGACCGCGGCGCTCCTCGCCGTGGCGGGGACGCCGCCCGTCGCCACCTACTTCGTCGTCGGGCACGGCGAGCACGACCCGCGCGACACCGACGAGCGTCGCGGCGCCTCCGAGGCGGCACGCGCCCTCGCGGCGGAGGGCTTCCGCACTGGCGTCATCGAGGGCGCGGCCGTGCTGCCGGCCGACGCGGGGCTCGTGGTGGAGGCCGGACCGACCCGCGACCTGCGTCCGGCGGAGGTGGAGGCGCTGGCCGCGTACGTCGGCGGCGGCGGCGCCGCGCTCTTCCTCTGCGACCCGGGGACGCCGCCGAGCGTGGCGGCCCTGCTGCGCCGCTTCGGCGTCGAGCTGGCGGGCGACCTGGTGGTGGACGAGCGCGGCCGGCTCTTCGGCGCCGACGGCGCTCCTCCCCGAGGCGCAGTCGCTGCGCGTGATCGACGCGCCGGGCGCGCGCGCCGACTATCTGGCCACCACCGCCGAGGGCACGTGGGCCGACGTCGACCGCCGTGCGGGCGAGGGCGCCACCTTCCGCCCCGGTCGCGATCGTCGCGGCCCGCTGCCGATCGCGACCTTCACGCGCGTGCCCGCCGCCGGCGGACGGGACGGCCAGCTGGTGGTGATCGGCGACGCCGATTTCGCGACCAACCTGCATCTCGGCGTGCTCGGCAACCGCGACCTCCTGCTGACCGCGGCCGGGCTGGTGGCGCGCGCCGACGCGCTGACCGCGACGCGCCCCGCGGCGCCGCCGGCCGGTACGTTCTCGCCCCTCACGCTCACCGCGCGCGAGGGCCGCCTGGTCTTCTGGGGCGTCGTGGTCGCGCCGAGCGCGCTCCTCGCGGCGCTGGCGCTCGCCATGGCCCGACGCAGGCGCCTGGCATGACCGTCCGCGGCACCGGGGTCCTGCTCGGGCTGCTGGGGGCGCTCGCGGGCTACCTGTGGGTCACCGCGCCCGACCCGGCGCCGCCCGCCGGCTCGCAAGCGCCACCGCTCCTGGCCGCATCGCCCGGCGCGGTCGCCCGCGTCGAGCTCGCGGAGGGAGAGCGACGGGTCACGGCGCTCCGCGCTGGCGACGGATGGGCCGACGCCGCGGGCCATTCGTGGCCGGATGGCGCGGTGTACGCACGTCGCACCGGCGAGCCGGCGGTGCTCCTCGTCGGCGCCGTGCTCGGCTGGGAGCTCGACAAGCTCCGCCGGGCCGCGCCCGGAGGCGACCCTTGACAACCCCGAGACAAACGACCGAAACGGAGACCGCCCACGCGAGGAGGCACCGGATGAAGCTCTGCATGCGTCTCTCGGCCGCCATTCTCCTCGTCGGCGCGCTCGCCGCCGCCGCGGACGACCAGCCGTGGACACTCGAGGCGAGCAACTGGGAGAAGGGCAAGGACCTGCTCCCCGAGCCGGTGGTGAAACGGCTACAGAAGGGCGAGTACTGGTTCGACGTCGTGCCCGTCGACCCGGCTAGGTTCCATCACAACTACAGCCAGGCGTTCTGGGACGCGACGGACAAGAATGCCGGCAGGTACGACCTCGACGAGAAGACCTGCGGCCTGAAGGACAAGGCGACGGACAAGATCCCGGACTTCGTCTTCGGCCTCCCCTTCCCCCAGATCGACAAGGCCGACCCCAAGGCTGGCTGCAAGGTCGCCTGGAACTTCACCATGGCCGGCGCCATGGGCGGTGGCGGCGGCGCCACCTTCACGCTGAACGGGGTCGATACCGGCGGGCAGTTCCGGCGCATCAAGGCCTTCATCCACACCCGAGGTTACCAGGGCCGCCACTTCGGGCCGCTCAAGGACAACCCCGAGGGCTTGGCGGGCGAGGGCATCGGCGGCGCGCTCGAGCCGGTCGACGTGGAGGGCGTCTCGACGCTCACCAAGCGCTACTGGAACTGGGAGGGGCAGGACGCGGTGTGGGCCTACGTACCGTCCACGCGCCGCGCGCGGCGCGTGAACTCCGCCTCGCGCTCCGATCCGGTGGCCGGCCTCGACATCTTCGCCGACGACCTCAACTGCTACGGCGGCAAGGTGGAGTACTACCAGTGGAAGCTGGTGGGCGAGCAGACCATCCTGGCGCCGCTCCTCCAGCCTTATCCGTTCCCGATGAAGTCCGTCAGCCCGACGCGGCAGCTGATCGACACGCCCTACATGCCCGCCGGGTACGAGACGCCGAACGCCAGGGGCGCGCCCTGGTGGATCCAGAAGAATCTCGTCTTCGTGCCGCGCCCGGTGTGGGTCGTGGAGGGGCAGTCGAGCGACCCGTACTACAACTTCGGCAAGGTCATCATGTACTTCGACAAGGAGATGTACCGCATCTACTGGAAGCAGGTGCACAACCGCGCGGGCGAGTACTTCTACACCGCCATGTGCGGCTACCACTTCGTGAAGAACGACGAGACCTTCTCGGCCGTCTTCCCGAACCTGGTGGTGGGCGTGAACGACAAGACCAATCGCGCCGCGCTGGGCGGGCGCTTCCAGAACTCCTTCCTCGAGCAGAGCTGGGACCCGTCGTACTTCTCGCTGCGCACCCTGACCCACATGAGCGACTGATGCGGGGTCTGGCGCTCGCTCTGCTGCTCCTCGCCGCGCCCGCGCACGCCACGGGCGGCCCCGGCGCCCGGGTGCTCGAGCACAAGGGCCGCTGGGAGTCGGGCTACGGGGCGACGTTCTACAACGTCGTCGGCCGGCTGAAGAACACGAGCGGGCACCCGCTCCGCTACGTGAAGCTGCGCATCGAGGCAGTCGACGCGCACGGCAAGGTCGTCGCCAGGACCGAGACCTACAACGAGAGCGCCGAGGCGCTGGCGGTCCCCGACCTGAACCCCAAGGAGCTGCTCGCATCGGGCAAGGTGAAGCCGCTCGCCGCCGACGCCGAGGAGCGCTTCCGCGGGAGCTTCCTCAAGGAGGAGACGCCGCCCTTCCAGGACTACCGCGTGAAGGTGATCGAGACGCCGGCGGCGACGCCGTAGCATGGCCGCCCCCGATCCCCAGGCGCTCGCCGCCGCGATGCCGTTCGCGGTCACCGTCGGCGCCGAGGTGACCGCCGCCAGCCCCGAGGAGGTGCGCGGCCGCCTGGCCTGGGCGCCCGAGCGCTGCACGAGCGGCGGCACGCTCCACGGCGGCGCGATCATGGCGCTCGCCGACACGCTGGGCGCGATCTGCGCCTTCTTGAACCTGCCGCCGGGCGCCGGCACCTCGACCATCGAGTCGAAGACGAACTTCTTCGCGCCGGTCAGGGGCGGCCACGTCGAGGCGGTCACGCACCCGCTGCACGTCGGGCGGCGGACCATCGTGCTGCAGACCGACGTGCGCGACGCGAGCGGGCGGCGGGTCGCGCTGGTGACGCAGACGCAGGTGGTGCTCGTCGATTGAGCGATCGTCGAAGGGTGGGCCCCGGCGGGCTGGCAAAAACAGCATGATTGCCAAAACCACCCCTGCGGGCTAGGCTGCGTCATGGCCAGGAGCAAGCCAGCGACCATCGACCGCTTCGGCCGCATCCTCATCCCCAAAGCGCTGCGCGAGGGCGCAGGTCTGCGGGTAGGGACGGAGATCGAGATCGTCGCGGAAGGGCGCGGGCTGCGTCTCCTGCCACGCGACGAGGGCGTCCTGCTGAGAGAGGTTGGCGGCGTGCTGGTGGCGGCCGGTGAAGCCAGCGGTGATCTTCGACAAGGTCGCGCGCCGGCGGCGGTGAGCGTTCTCTTCGACGCGTCGGTCCTGGTCGCAGGCCTCGTCGAAGCGCACCCTCACCACGCCGTCGCGTTTCCGTGGATCCGGCGCGTTCAGGCGGGGCAACTTCCAGGCGCGGTCGCGGCGCACAGCCTCGCCGAGACGTACTCGGTCCTGACCACCCTCCCTCACCAGCCGCGCATCACCCCGGCTGCAAGCCTCCGGCTGATACGAGTGAGCCTGCGTCGGTTCCAGGTCGTCTCTCTCGGTGCACGGGACTACCTGACCGTCGTCCGTACCCTTGCCGACGCGGGACTGGCCGGCGGGATCATCTACGACGCGCTGGCCGCGAGGGCCGCGGCCAAGACGGGCGCCGAGCGCATCCTGACGCTCAATCGGCGGGATTTCGACCGCCTGCAAGCGATCTTCGGTGTCCGGGTGGCGAGTCCATGAGGCGAGCGCTTCCACGCCACCGGCTGGCGGAGCTCGCGCCCGCACACCACCGCAGGCGGTGCTGACGGACCGGCGGTGCCGCGGACCCGCGCGTTGACCCCGGGACGCGCGGGAGTCCAATATACGGGGCTGGATGGTGGAGGAGCAGGTGGGGCGGCTGCGTCCCCGGTAGGCTACTCGTTCGCGAGCGGGAACGCGGGCGTCATCGCGAGCGGCTGATGCTTGCCGCCGGCGGTGGTGTTCACCTGGATCTCCGCCGCCGGTGCGCGCATCGGCGCCGCGAGCGTGAGCTTCCACGTGACCGGCTGGCGCAGCTCGCCGCCGGCCGGGATCGCGAGCCGCCCGCGCCACGCCTCGGGCACGGCGAGGTCGATGCGCCGCGTGCCACCGCCGATCAGCACCAGCTCCAGGTCCGTCAGCTCCGCCTCGCGGCCGACGTTCCGCAGCACCAGCTCGCCCACCACCTCGATCTCCCGCGTGAGCTCGCGAGCCACGGCGAGCGTCGGCCGGAAGAGCGCCTCGACCTTCGGCGTCCGCTTGAAGAGACCGAGCACCACGACGTCACGCGGCCAGCAGGCGCTCGAGGCCGCGCGCCAGGCAGCGCGTGATCTCGTCGCGGCAGCGACGGAAGACGTCCTCGTCCTGCATCGAGGGGTCGGCGATGTCGCCCGACTCGCCCGCCAGCTCACGCACGGTGAGCACCGACTTGCCCGCCGCCTCCGGGAAGTCGCGAAGCATCTGCCGCTGCTGCTCGGTCATGACCAGGATCAGGTCCGCGTCGGCGAGGAGATGGCGCTGGCGCTTCAGATCCGTCGCGCCGGCGCCGCGCGGCAGCTCGATACCGACCTCGCGCAGCACGAAGCGCGCGTCGAGCGAGACCAGGCTGCCGTCGCGTGCGTAGGGCGCGATGCCGCCCGAGCGCACCTCGACCCGGCCGGCGTGGCCGTGCTCGGCGAGCAGGCGCTCGAGCACCTTCTCCGCGATGATGCTGCGGCTGGTGTTGGCGTGACAGACGACGAGGACGCGCCGCTTGGGCGTCGGGGTCTGGCTCACAGCCCCCCGGCGAAGACGTCGGCCATGCCCTCGGGGGCAGTGATGCCCTTCGCCAGCTCCTCCTTGATGCGCGCGCCGAGCTTCACCGGATCCCAGGTGGTGGGCTCCGGGTTCTTGATGCGCGTCGCGGAGTGCCAGCCCTTCATCGGCCACACGCTGCGTCCGCCAACGCGGAACACCTGCCCGTTCACGCCCGCCGCGTCGTCGCTCACCAGCCAGGCCACCAGCGGCGCGACGTTGGCCGGGCCGAACATGTCGAACTCGCCCGGCTTCGGCTCCGCGCCCATGAGCGCCGCGGTGGAGGGCGTGGCGTCGACCGTGAGGCGCGTGCGCGCCACCGGCGCGATCGCGTTGGCGGTGACGCCGTACTTCTTCATCTCCTGGCCGATGATGATCGCCATGGCGGCGACCGCGGCCTTGCACGCCCCGTAGTTGCTCTGCCCGACGTTGCCGAGGAGCCCCGCGTCCGAGGACGTGTTGATGATGCGACCGTTCAGCTGGTTGCCCTTCTTGTGTTCCTCACGCCAGTACTCGGAGGCGTGCCGGCACATGTTGAAGGTGCCCTTCAGGTGCACGGCCACCACCGAGTCCCAGTCCTCCTCCGCCATGTTGAAGATCATCCGGTCGCGCAGGATGCCGGCGTTGTTGACCACGATATTGAGCTTGCCGAAGGTGTCGAGGGCGCACTGCACGATGCGCTGTGCCGCCTTGTAGTCGGCGACGCTGTCGCCGTTGGCGACTGCCTGGCCGCCCAGCTTCTTGATCTCGGCGACCACCTCCTGCGCCGGCGTGCCGGTCGGCGCCCCGGTACCGTCGAAGTGGGCGCCGAGATCGTTGACCACGACCTTCGCGCCGTGCTTGGCCAGGAGCAGCGCCTCCTCGCGGCCGATGCCGCGGCCCGAGCCGGTGACGATCGCGACCTTACCTTCGAGCAACATCGGGGAGCCTCCTCGTAGGGAAATTTAGGGCGTCACGGGAACGCAATTACCTGCCCCAGCGCTCGAGGCTTTGTCAAGGCGAGCGCGAAGCGGGCGCCGTCCCCATCAAACGGGCTCCGCACACGTTCGCCCCGAGAGTAGCCAGCGAATCATCGGCAGGTGCTGGCGACCCTGGAACACGTCGCCCTCCACCCGGTACGCGGGCACGTCGAACACGCCCGCCTCGAGGAGCTCCGACCGCGCCCGCGCGAGCGCCGCGCGGCCTTCTCCCGCCGAGAACCTGTCGAATCCCGAGACCGGCACCCCGATCTCGATCAGCAGCGCGCGCAGTGCGCTCTCGTCTTCGAGGTCGAGCGCCTCGCGCCAATGGCGCTCGAAGACGCGTTCGACGTACGCGCGCACGCCTGACGCGAGCTGCCGCTTCGCCCACAGGAGGCCGATCGCCGCGAGCGTGGAGTCCATCTGCCGGTCGAGGCCGCGCATCTCGAGACCACGAGCCGTGGCGTAGCGGGCGATGTCGCGCTCGGCGTACTCGGCACGAAAGCGACGATGGCGGGTGCCGCGATCGTCGTCGGGGGATGGCGGCCGGCGCTGCGCCACGGGCGCGACGAGAAAGGGCTGCCAGTCGACGGCGATCCCGAGCTGATCGGCCAGAGCGCAGGTCGGCTCGAGCGCGAGATAGGCGTACGGGCTCTTGAAATCAATGACCACCGAGAACGGGCCTGGAGAGGCGGCGCTCGTCATTCCGCGGCCGCCACGATACGCCACGTCGGGCGGCCGACCGCGACGGCCCGTCAAGAGCCATCGGATGCGGGGCAGGTGCTCTCGCCCGAAGAACACCTCACCGTCGACCACGTAGGTCGGCACGCCGAAGATTCCCGCGTCGAAGATCGCGCGCTGCAGGTCGTCGTGGAGCGCGCGGCCCTCGCCCGCCGCATGAGCCCGGAACCCCGTGGTGCGCGCGCCGGCTTCGCGGAGGATGCCCTCGACGACCGCGACGTCCTCGATGTCGAGCTCGCGCTTCCAGAAGCGCTCGTACACGCGGTCCGTGTAGGCGCGCAGCACGGCGCCGCTTTGCGCCTTCGCCCACAGCATCCCGATCCCGGCGAGCGAGGAGTCCCAGATCTTCGTGGTGCCGCGCAGGACGAGACCGCGCAGCGAGGCGTAGCGCCTCGCGTCGCGATACGCGTACTTCACCCGGGACCACTGCCCCGCCGTGCGCCGGCTCTCCACCACCCCGCCCCGCTCGTCGAGGCGCGCGGAGCCGAGGTAGCTCGGGATGTCGAGCGTGAGCGGGCGCCAGTCGATCTCGACGCCGAGCTGATCCTCGATCGCGTAGGTAGGGTCCTTGGCGAGGTACGCGTACGGGCTCTTGTAGTCGATGTAGACGATCAGCGGCGCGGGCGAGGCGAGCGGATCGAAGCGGCCCGACTGGTCGCGGAACGTCGCCCGCTCCGGAGTGTCTTCGATCTTCAAGCCCACGGCTCGACCCTCCGGCTTCTGACCCCTATTCGATCCTTCGGTCAAGTCCGACGCAACGCGGGAGGTCCCTTCGCGCCGCCGTGGACGCGTCGCGGGGGGTGCGCTATGGGCCAGCCGCGTGCGGCTCGTGCTGCGCATCTTGAACGTGCTGATCGCGCTCGCGACGCTGGCCAGCGCGCTCGCCGTCCTGGTCTCCGACCTGGCCGTCGTCGGCTACCGCGCGCACTACCACGACGCGCTCTGGTTCGTCGCGCTCTACGCGGCGGTGCAGGGCGTGATGCTGGTCACCTTCGCGCGCGACGCGCGGCCCGTGCCCTGGCTCGCGCTGGCCAAGGCCGCCGCCGCCTACGCCTTCCTCGCCGGCTTCACGCACCTCTGGCCCTACTGGCGCGTCTGGACGCCGGCCCGCTACGTCTACCAGCTCTTCGAGCGGGGCGACGACCGACAGACCGGTTTCTTCGCGCTCCTCTTCCTCGGCCGCGGCGCCTTCAACACGCTGAACGCGATGTACTTCACCGCACCCTGGTGGCGAGAACTGCGCGTGCGGCGGCCACTCCTCGGCCGCGCCGTCACCGCGGCGCCGATGGCCGCCACCGTCTTCTTCTCGTGGACGTTCTTCGCCCTCCAGCGCGAGGAGGCGCGGACGTTCTCCCCCGAGGCGCAGGAGGTCGCCCGGCTCGTCTACGAGGGTCTCGACTGCGACGCCGTCCGCGCGCACGAGGGCGATACCACCACCGACATCCGGCAGCGCGACGAGCGCCGCTACCAGGTGCAGATCGCCTACGGCTGCACCCTCACGCGGGTCCTGGTGCACGCCGACGACGGGCGCATCGGGAGCGTGGCGGGGCCGTGGCTCCACTGCTGCCGGGAGGGGTCGTGACCCGCGACTGACTACGCCGCCACCGTCGCGCCATGGATCGCGCGCTCCCGGCCCTCGAGCGAAGCACCCCACAGGAAGGCAGGCCGGAAGCGCGCGATGACCGCGGGCAGCAGGACCAGCGCGCTGCCCGACGAGACGAGCATGGCGAGCGCCACCAGCGAGCCCAGCTGGACGTGGAAGGCGAAGCCCGAGAGGCAGAGCGTGGAGTAGCCGGCCGCGATCGCCGAGGAGACGAAGAAGATGGCCTTCCCCGAGGTCATGAGCGCGCGGTCGAGCGCGTCCTCGAGCGTGCCGCCGTGCGCCAGCTCCTCGCGCACGCGGAAGAGGAAGTAGATGGCGTAGTCGGCGCCGATGCCGACCGCCATCGCGGAGATGGCGGAGGTGATGGTGTCGAGGGGGATGCCGAGCAGGCCCATGACCCCGAAGTTGACCGCCACCGTCAGCCCGAGCGGGAGCGCGACGAGCAGGCCGCCCACCACCGAGCGCAGCAGGATGGTCGCGATGGCGAGCGTGATCAGCGCGATCTGACCGATGTTGCGCAGCTTCCCGTGCACCATCACCTCGGTGGCCGCCGCGGTGGAGGCGAGCGTGCCGCTGAAGCGCACCCGGTAGCCGGACACCCGGTAGCCGGGCGGGAAGGTACGCGCCACCTGGTCCCTGGCGAGCGCGATCAGGCGCTCGCCGTCGCGCGTGCTGTCGTCGTGCACGAGGACGCGCACCTTGGCCACCTCGTGCGTCGAGTCGAGCAGCGTGTCGAAGTCGTCCGCGCCGCCCGAGAGCGTGTAGAGGAAGAGGTACTGCGCGGTGAGCGCGCGCGTGCCCGGCAGCTCACCCGCATCGGGCCGGTCGGCGTTCATGGCGAGGTGCATCTTGCGCACGAAATCCACGTACGAGAGCGCCTTCCCGACGCCGGGCTCCGCCTCGAGGTTCCGCTCGAGACGGTAGATGGCGCGCATGATCGCCGGTTCCTCGAGCGTGCCCTCGCCGTCGCCCTCGACCAGCATGACGAGCGTGTTCGTGCCCGCGAACTTGGCGTTGATGGCGGCGTCGTCGACGCGCACCTTCTCGCGGGGCGAGAACTCGCGCTTGCTGCTCATGTCGACCTGGATGCGGGTGGCGAGCAGCGCGCAGGCGGCGACCAGGACGACGGCGGCGGCGAGGACGCCCCGCTTCCCGCGCCCGCGCGCCGCGCGGGCGGCGGCGCCGAGGAACGCATCGAGCCACGGGTGCGCCGCCGCTTCGCGCTCGCGCTCGCGCCGGCGCGGGGTGGGCAGCATGGCGCGCACCGCCGGGATGATGGTGAGCTCGATGACCAGCGCCGAGAGGATGCCGAAGCCGGTGAACAGCCCGAAGGTGCGGATGGTCGCGGTGCGGAAGGTGACCAGCGAGCAGAACGACAGCGCCGCGATCGAGCCCGCGGCGATCATGACCGGCCCCACGCGCGCGAGCGACTCGACGATCGCCGCCTCCACGTCGTTCGTGCGGTCGAACTCCTCGTAGAAGCGCTTGAGCACCTGCACCGCGTGCCCCGCGGCGACCGCCAGGATCAAGATCGGCGTGGTGGTGTTGAAGGGATCGAGCGGGACGTCGAGCAGGCCCATGAGCCCGACCGCCCAGAGCACGGAGAGGAGCGCGGTGAGCAGCGGGAGGAAGAGCGCCTGCAGGGTGCGGAACGCCTCGTAGTGCACGAGACCGATCACCAGGAGGGCGAGCGGGAAGTAGAGGATGATCCGGCCGGCGTAGGTGGCGAGCTGGGCAACGAACACGACCGGGCCGGAGAGCCGATAGTCGAAGGTGCCGTCGTCGCACGCCTTGAGCGCGCCCAGCACCGCCGCCTCAAGGTGGCGGTAGCCGGGCGTCTCGGGGGTGAGCTCGAAGCTCGCCTGGACCGACGCCGCCGTACCGTCCGCCGAGACCAGCGTGCCGACGTAGGCGTCGTTCGCGAAGGCGCGGCGGCGTACCTGGGCGGCGCCTTCCGCGTCGCTGGGCGGCGTCTCCATGACGCGCTCCACCTCCATGCCGTCCTCGGTGCCGCGGATGTCCTTCACCTGGGGAGCGGCGAGGCTCTGCACCAGCGCCGGATTGGCGCCCGGCACGCGGCGGACGGCGTCGGTCACCTCGGCCAGCTTGGCGAGAAACGCCGGCGTGAACACGTCGCCGTCGTGCGGAAAGAGCCCGATCACGACCAGGTTCTTGTCGCCGAAGATGCGGTGCACGTCGTTGAGCGTCTGGATGAAGGGATGGTCCTGCGGGAGCTGCCGGTCGGGGTCGACCTCGACGTGCAGACGGGTGACGGCGCGCGCGAGGAAGAGGGTCGTCAAGAGCACCGCGAGGAGCACGACGAAGCGGTGCCTCACCACCCAGCGGGCATACGTCTCGAGCGCGCGGGACGACATGAATTCTCCTCCTCGATCAGGCTGCGGCCGTGTGTGCGGGCAGGACGATCTCGGGCGACCGGGTGGCGAACACGAAGTCCCACAGGGGATGCGCGCGCTGCTCGCGGAGCTCGCGCAGATCCGCGGTCAGCAGCTCGTGCGTCGTGTTCCCGAGCTTGGCGTACGACGCCACCATGCCCGTGCGCCGGAAGCACAGCCACTCGTAGGTCCAGATGCGCTCCTCCTTGGAACACACGACCGCGTGGCGGGCGCCGATCTGTTCCAGGAAGTTGATGAGCAGCTTGAACAGCCCGAAGGAGACGCCGGGCATGAAGTCGCTGCTCCGGCGATGCTCGGGAAGGATCGCGAAGCGCGTGACCTCGACCGTGCTCGGCACGAGCAGGTGCTGCGGCAGCCGGAAGTACTCCTCGGCCTCCAGGCGACCGGCGAAGCGGGGCGTGATGCGCATCGTCCCCACCGCCCCGCCCGAGGCGACCTCCTGGGCGAGCAGGAGCCACGACCGACCGTCGTACTCGTCCGGCACCGGGACGTCGTAGCCGGACAGCTCCCGGTAGACGCGGCGGCGGACGTCGAGCGCGACCGCGAGGGCGGTGGGGTCCCCGCAGACGGTGAAGCGGTAGCCGCGGAGGAGATCCGCGAAGGGAGGGGCCTGGATGTCCTGCCCCCGTACCGTGGCCTGCTGCTGCATGGTGTCTCTCATGATGGGTGCCCTCGAAGCAGGAGCTTCAGCAAGCGCCGTGCCGGGCGCTAAGGCTTCTCGGGCCCCGAGGTTGGGGCCTTTCTCGTCCGCCCGGTGTGAACGCCCGTTCCTAAGAACCGTCCGCCGGCACCGTCCGTTCACAGCGCCGGTGGCCGCTGTCGTCCCTCAGGGCGCGCAGCTCGCCGCGCTCGGCGCGACCGAGAGGCGCAGCTCCTTCGCCACGGGACGCACACCGAGGCCGAGCGCGGGGGCCCGCCTGGGAACCACCACCTCCGGGCATGGCGGGCCGATCAGCAGGTCCGCGAACGGATGCCCGGCATAGGTCCTGGCGAGGTGCCGGAAGTCGAGCGACAGCAGCTCGTGCTCGGTGTTGTTGAGCTTGGTGTACGTGGTCACCAGGCCTGTCCGCCGGAAGCAGAGCCACTCGTACGTCCATACCCGCTCGGGCTTGGAGGAGATGACCACGTCGTCGGTCCGCGGGCGCAGGAAGGCGATCCCGAGCTTGAAGAGACCGACCGAGACGACGGGGAGGAACGTCTTCCCCTTGCGATACGCGGGCAGGATCGCGAAGCGCGAGATCTCGACGGAGCGGGGCGAACGCAGCGCCACCGGGAGGCTGAAGTACTCCTCGGCCTCGAGCGAACCGGCGAAGCGGGGGGTGAGCCGCATCGAGCCGACGGCCTGGCCGGTCCCGACGTCCTCGGCGAGCAGGAACCAGGAGCGGCGGTCGTAGTCGTCCGGCACCGGGATATTGTAGCCAACGCCCTCGACGTAGACCCGGCGCCGGACATCGAGAGCCCTCGCCGCCGCGTCCGGCCCCTCACAGACCGAGAAGCGGTACCCCCGGAGGAGCTGACCGAGATCCGTGCCCTGGTGCTCGGCTTCCGACTCGAGAATGCGTTCGGCGGTGGCTTGCATCGTGCGCCCTCCTGCGATCCCTCAAAGCAAGCGCCGTGCCGTTCGACATGGCGTGCCGGGCCAAGGCGGAACCTGGTCCGCGGCCACTCGCCCCTGCTCCTCGGGTTCCTACGGTTCCTGGCGCTGTGTCCCGGCGTTCACACGCTTGAGAGACCGCCGGGGCGCCGGGAAAATGAGAGTCGATCGTGCCCTATCACTGGCTCATACCCCTCGTCGCCGCGGGCGCGAACGTGGCCGTCTGCTTCCTCGTCCTGCGCCTCGGCATGCGCGAGCGGCTCCACCGCGGGTTCGCCGCGGTGACCCTGGTGAGCACGTCCTGGGACCTCGGTCTCTTCTCCCTCTGCTTCTTCGCCGACCCGGTCGCCGCGGAGTGGTGGAGCCGCGTGTTCCGGACCGGCATCTGCCTGGCGCCGCCCGTCGTCTATCACTTCGGTCTGCTCCTGAGCCCGTCCGACAGTCGCTCGGCCCGGGCGTTCCTCGTCTTCGGTTACGTCGCGGGCGGCGCGCTCGCGCTCCTGAACCTGCAGGGCGCGCTGGTCCTCGGCCTGACGCCGCACACGTGGGGCTGGTACCTGCGCACCGCCCCGCTCTACAACGCACTCACGGCGCTCCTCCTGCTCTACCTGCTGCTCTGGGCAGAGCGGGGGTGGCACGCGTACCGCTACGCGTCCTCGGCGCGCCAGCGCGTGCAGGCCAAGTTCTGGCTGCTGGCCGCGGTGGTTCAGATCCCCTTCGCCCTCACCAACTTCCTCCCGCTCTACGGCATCAACACCTATCCGATGGGCAGCATCGGCAGCGTCGCCTTCGTCGGCATCGTGGCCTACGCCATGGTTCGCCACCGCCTGATGGACGTCGACTTCGTCGTCCGCAAGGGCGCCAGCTTTCTCCTCGCGTCGGCCGCCGTGCTCCTCCCGGGAGGGCTCGCGTTCGCCGCCCTGGCACAGGCGATGAGCCCGGAATCCGTGGGCATCCTGGTCTGCGCGGCCATCGCGATCGCCCTGGTCTCGGTCATCGTGGTCCCGACGCTCCAGGCGGCGCTCGAGACCCGCGTGCACCGCGCCCTTTTCCCGCAAACCTACGACTCGCGGCTCCGCCTGCGCCAGCTGGCGGCCGCGCTGGTCCACGTTCTCGACCAAGGGAAGCTGGTCCGGCGGCTGGGAGAGGCGCTGGTCGACATCCTCGACGTCGAGAGCTGCCACATCTTCGTGCGCGACCCGGAGCGCAACCACCTCCGGCTCCTCTATCCGACCTCGGACGTGGCCACCTCGCTGCGCGAGGACACCGCGCGCGCGCTCGAGGTCCTGCACGAGCCCATGCTGCTGTCGGAGGTCGAAGCGGCGAGCCCGCCCGTGGCCGCCTACCTTCGCACGCACGGCTGGGAGGTGGCCCTCCCGCTGCGCATCAACGACCGGTCGATCGGACTCGTCACCCTCGGGCGCAACAAGGACCTCCGCATCTTCTCCGGCGAGGACCTCCAGCTCCTCGCCACCGTCGCGGCCGGCGCCAGCGTGGCGCTCGAGAACGCTTCGCTGTCGCATCAGCTGCGCCGCTCCGAGGTGGTGCTCGAGCGTGCGAACCGGCTCTCCTCGCTCGGCATGCTGGCGGCCGGCATCGCGCACGAGATCCGCAATCCCCTGGTCGCCGTGAAGACCTTCCTCGACCTGTTGCCGCAGCGGCTCGACGATCGCGAGTTCCTGACCAGCTTCCGCGATCTCAGCCTGGGCGAGCTGCGCCGCGTGACGGACCTGATCGCCGATCTGCTCACGCTCGGGAAGTCGAAGACGGCGGAGCGCCGTTCGGTCGAGCTCGGGCCGACGCTCGAGCCGGTCGTGCGCCTGATGGAGTCGACGGCGCGCAAGCGCCAGATCGAGGTCGCCGCCACCTTCGACCCCGACGTGCCCGCGGTGTGGGCCGACCCCGATCAGCTGAAGCAGATCACCGTGAACCTGCTGCTGAACGCCATCGAGACCAGCGCGCCGGGCGGGCACGTGCGTCTCGAGGTGCAGCCCGCGGCCGCGGGGAACGTCGTGCTCGAGGTGCGCGACGACGGGCCCGGCATCGCCGCCGACCAGCTCGAGAACATCTTCCACCCCTTCTTCACCACCAAGGAGACGGGCACCGGCCTCGGCCTCGCGCTGGTCCACCAGATGGTGGTGGAGCACGGGGGCGAGATCGCGGTCGAGAGCGAGGTCGGACGGGGCAGCGCCTTTCGGGTGACGCTCCCCACCGCGCCCCCCGCCCTGGCCCGGACCGGAACCTGACGCGGCTCACATCCCGAGCCGCTTCATCTTCTTCAGCAGCCCGCGATAGGTGATGCCGAGCTCCGCGGCGGCGTGCGTCTTGACGCCGCCCGCACGCGCGATCGCGGCCTCGATCTGCTCGCGCTCGAAGACGTCGGTGCGGTGCTGGAGGACGCCCGCCGCGCCCCCGTCGCCGATGCCCTCCAGCAGGCGCTCGGAGAGCAGATCGTCGGTGAGCGGCGCACCCGGCTCGGCGAGCAGCACCGCCCGCTCGAGCTCGTTGGCCAGCTCGCGCACGTTGCCCGGGAAGGGGTAGCGCGCGAGGACCGCCAGGGTCTCCTCGGTCGGCTCCGCGACCGGCTTCTTCAGCTGGCGCGCGAGGCGGCCGAGCAGGTGGCGCGCGAGCGCGGGGATGTCCTCGCGGCGCTCGCGCAGCGGCGGCAGGCGGATGGGGAAGACGCGCAGGCGATAGTAGAGATCCTCGCGAAAGCGCCCCCCCTTCACCTCCTGCTCCAGGTCGCGGTTGGTCGCCACGATGACGCGCGTGTCGATCGTGCGGGCCCGGTTCTCTCCCACCGGGCGGACCTCGCCTTCCTGCAGCACGCGCAGGAGCTTCGCCTGCAGCCCCGGGCTGGTCTCCGAGAGCTCGTCGAGGAAGAGCGTGCCACCGGTCGCCACCTCGAAGAGGCCCTTGCGATCCTCGCTCGCGCCCGTGAAGGACCCGCGGCGGTGGCCGAAGAGCTCGCTCTCGAGCAGCCCCTCGGAGAGCGCGGCGCAGTTGACGGCGACGAAGAGACGGTCGCGGCGTGGTCCGGCGGCGTGGATGGCACGCGCCACCAGCTCCTTGCCGGTGCCGGTCTCGCCCTCTATCAGCACCGTGGTGCTGGTGGGAGCCACGCGGGCCATGTGCCCGAGCACGTCCCGCATGACGGCGCTCTCGCCCACGATCTCGTGCGGTCGCTCGACCGCGAGCAGGTAGGCGTTCTCGACCGCGAGCCGCTCGTTCGCCTGGCGGAGCTTCTCCACCAGGCGCGCGTTCTCGCGCACCAGGTGGAAGGCCTCGACCGCGCGGCGGAGCGTCAGCCGGAGCTCCTCGCTCTCCCACGGCTTGGTCACGTAGCGGTAGATGCGGCTCGTGTTGATCGCCTGGACGATGGCGTCGATGTCCGTGTAGCCGGTCAGGATGATGCGCATGGCCTCGGGGCGGAGCGTCATCGAGCGCTCGAGGAATTCGGTGCCGCTCATCGCCGGCATGCGCTGGTCGGCGACGATCACGGCCGGCTCCTGAGTCTCGAGGAGCTGGAGCCCCTGCGCCCCGCTCGCGGCGGTCATCACCTGGAAGTCGTCGCCGTAGTTGAAGGTGAACGAGCGCAGGATGTCCGGCTCGTCGTCCACCACCAGCACGGGGTACTCCCGGTAGTCCACCTCCACGCGGCTCCCCTATCGGCCGTCGCTCGCCGCCCTGTCAAGGGAAGCGGGCCGTGCCACCGGCAGGATGATTCGGAAGGTGGCTCCCTTGCCAGGCGCGCTCTCGACTTCGATCCGCCCGCCGTGGGCGGCCACCACGCCGTGGCTGATGGCGAGCCCGAGCCCGGTGCCGGCGCCCACGTCCTTGGTGGTGAAGAACGGGTCGAAGATGCGGCCCACCACCTCGGGCGCCATGCCGGCGCCGTCGTCGCGGATGCCGATGCGCACGCTGTCACTCTGCGCCCGCGTCGTGAGCCACAGGTTGCCCTGGCCGGCGATCGCGTCGCAGGCGTTGGCGAGCACGTTCATGAACACCTGGTTCAGCTGCCCGGGGTCGCACTCGACCGGGGGCAGCGGGCCGTAGTCGCGGTGGATCGCGATGCGGTCGCGCCAGCGCGGCTCGAGCAGGCGGAGGCTCACCTCGAGCCCCTCGTGCAGGTCGACGGGCTTGCGCGTCGCCTCGCCCAGGCGCGAGAAGCTGCGCAGGTCCTTGACGATGGCGGCCGTGCGCTCGGCGCCGCGCGCCATCACGGCGACGATCTCGCGCGCGTCGGCGAGCAGCTTCGCGACCTCGGCCGGCGCGTCGGCCGCCGCGGTCTCGAGCCGACGCTGGAGCGGCGCCACGCTGGTCGCGATGAAGCTCACGGGGTTGTTGATCTCGTGCGCCACGCCCGCCACCAGGCGGCCGAGCGAGGCCATCTTCTCCGACTGCACCAGCTGGACCTCGGCGTTCTTCAGCTCGGCGTAGGCCTCGGCGAGCTCGCGATTGGCGCCCTCGAGCTGCACGCTGCGCTCGCGTACGCGCTCCTCGAGGCGCGCGTTGAGCGCCACCAGGGCCTCGTACGAGCGCGCGTTCTCGAGCGCGATCGCGGCCTCGTGCGCGAGCGCACGCAGGAACTCGACGTCGCCCGCCGTGTAGCGGAGCCCGGAGCGCTTGGCGCCGACGGTGAGCACGCCCACCAGCTCGCCGCGTAGCTCGAGCGGCACGGCGAGCTCGGCGCCGAGCGCGGCGAGCCCGTCGCGCGTGCCCGCATCGAGCGAGGACAGTATCTCGCCCTGCGCCAGGCGGAGGAGGAGCGCGGGCGGCACGCCCGTCACGCTGCCCGCCTCGCCCGGCGCGCCCGGGTGGAGCCGCGTGCACGTGTTGGGGATCGCCTGGAGCACCGCATCGCAGACCAGCGCCGCGATGCGCTCGCGCTTGAGGGTCGCCGCCAGCTCAGCGCCGACCGCGGCCAGGATCTGCGCGCCGTTGTAACGGGTGCGGAAGAACACCCGGTCGACCAGCGCCTGGAGCCGCGTGCGCAGCGGATTGAAGAAAACGAGCACGGCGAGCGTGAAGAAGATGGTCAAGGCGCCCGAGTCGGTCACCCGGGCCCGGAGGGCGACGTAGAGGACGACCGACGCGGCGAGATACGCGACGCCGACCGCGCCGGTCAGGAACAGGTAGTAGGCGCCGCGTCGCACCAGCGCGTCGCCGGCGCTGGGGGCCGGCGCGCCCGCGGCGAGGCGAGGCGTGGTGGCGGCGGTCTCCGACATGCCGGGCACTCGAGCAGAGGCAACTGTAGCGCAGCGGCCCGGCCCCGCGCGAGAGCCCGGAGAATGGCTCGGTCGCGCCGCGGCTTGCCGCGCCGCGCCGCGCATTGTACAGACCCCGCACATGGCGACGGAACGACGGCGCGAGCTGCGCCGGCGCCGCAAGCGGCGCCGCGAACGTCTGAAGCAGAGACGGCGCGAACAGCAAAAGGAGCGCCGCCGCCAGCGGCCGAAGGCGTAGCGCGGGCGACTACGGGCGGCCGGCCGCCAGCCAGCCGCTCAGGCGGTCGAGCTCCTCGCGGCCGTGCTCCCAGAGGAGCGCGCGGGCCTCGCGGGGCCGCCACACGCCGCCCGACTCGCCGACCAGCCCGGGGACCGGGTCGCGCACCACGCTGGCGCGCAGGAAGGGGAACTCGTCGATCAGGGACGCCACGTCCGAGTCGGCGAAGAAGGGCGCGGTCGCCAGCTCGGCGGCGGCCAGATGTCGCGGGCGGTTCTCGCGCTCGCGCTGGGTCTCCTCGCTCGCCCACGCGACGCCCGCCCCTTCGTAGTACTTGAGGACGGTGCGCAGCCCGCCCAGCACCGGCGTCGGCGCCGCGGAGCGCGCGGCGAGGGTCTCGATCTGGCGGCGCAGGCGGAGGACGTTCCCCTGGTAGGAGCCGAGGCCCGCGCGGCCCGCGCCGCCGAGCGCGGCCAGCCCGCGCGTCACCTCCTCGACGCTCACGTGCGTCTCCGGGGGCAGCGGCGGGGGCGGCGGGGTGGCGACCAGCACGCGCACGCTCGGCGCCTCGGGCGGCGGCGCCGGGGCGGCGGCCGCGACCGCCCGCTCCCAGGCGCTCGCCGCGAGGGCGAGCGGGACCTCCGCGTCGGCGCGGCGCACGAGGAGCAGCATCGCCTTGTGCTCGCGCCGCGCGTCGCGCACGGCGCGCGCGTACTCGCCGCAGCTCCGCGGCAGCGTGCCGTTCGCCTGCACCAGCGCGTCGCCGACGCGGAGCCCGGCCGCCGCCGCGGGCGAGTCGTCGTCCACCAGCGTGACCGCCAGCCCGCCCGACGCCGCCACCGCCAGCGCGAGGCCGGTCTGGCCCCGGTCCTCCTCGCACGGACCCGCCGCCCGCGCGCTCCGCACGACGGCGAGCGCCAGCCCGAGGATCAGGAGACGAGGGATCGCCATGCTGCCTCCACCGCCGCCCGCAGCGCGGCGGGCGAGCCGTCGTTCTCGAGCACCAGGTCGGCGTGCCGCCGCCGCTCGGCGTCGGACATCTGCGCGTCCAGCCGGCGCTCGACCTCCGCCCGCGTCATGCCACGCGCCGCCATGACGCGGGCGATCGCATTCTCGCGCCGCGTGGAGACCACCCACACCCGGTCGACGAGCGGGCTCCAGCCAGCCTCGAGCAGGATCGCCGCCTCGACCACGAGCGGCCGGGCGAACCCCTCGGCGCGCGCCGCTGCGATCCGGCGGCCGACCTCGGCCGCGATCAGCGGGTGGACGAGCGCGTCGAGCCGCGCGCGCGCCGCCGGGTCGGCGAACACGAGCGCGCCCAGCGCGCGCCGATCGATCGCACCATCGGCGCCGACGACGCCCGGCCCGAAGGCCTCGACCACACGCGCGAAGCCCTCGCTGCCCGGGCGGTAGGCCTGGTGCCCGATCCGGTCGGCATCGATGACCTTCGCGCCCAGCTCGGCGAGGTGGCTCGCGACCGTGCTCTTGCCCGCGCCGATGCCGCCCGTGAGCCCGACCACCGGAGCCACCATCGCCGCCGTCGCTAGCGCAACCCGTGCGGCAAGTCGAGGTTTCCCGGGTCCGCGTGCTATAGAGCGCGCCGCTCCTCCTCATGAAGCTCGCCAGCCGCCGCCGTCGGATCGCGCTCCCCGGAGGCGGGGGCGTGTCGGCCGTGGTGGCGCTGCCCCCCGGCTTCCGGCGCGGCGGCCGCACGCCCGCCGTGATCCTCGGGCACGGCGCGGGCGGCGACATGACGAACCCCTTCCTCTCGACCGTGCAGGCAGCCCTCGCGCGCGAGGGCTTCGTGGCGGTCAAGTTCAACTTTCCCTACACGGAGGCCCGCCGGCGCGCCCCCGATCCGCGGCCTGTGCTCCAGCGCTGCTATCGCGCCGTGGTCGATGCGGTGCTCAGCGACCGCCGGCTGGCGCCACCCTGGATCGCGATCGGGGGCAAGTCGCTGGGCGGCCGGATCGCGTCGTACGTGGCCGCTGCCGGCGCCCCGGTGCGCGGCCTCCTCTTCCTCGGCTACCCGCTGCACCCGGCCGGCCGCCCCGAGCGGCTGCGCGCCGATCACCTCCCGGGCATCGCGCTGCCCATGCTCTTCGTGCAGGGAACCCGGGACGCCCTCTGCGACCTCGAGCTCCTGCGCCCCGTGCTCGGCCGGTTGCCGCGCGCCACGCTCCACACCATCGACGGCGGCGATCACTCCTTCCGCGTCCCGCGCCGCGCCGGCCGTTCCGACGCCGACGTCTGGAACGAGATCGCCGGCGTCGCGGCGCGCTGGCTACGCACGCTCGACCAGTAGCCCTGCGCGCCTACGCCCTCGACGCCCCGGGCCGCGCGAGCCCCGCGTGGTACGCGCGCAGCCACGCGACCGTCGCCGCCTCTCCCTCGGCGACCAGGCGGAGTATCTCGCGCGTCTCGAGGTCGTGGTCGAGGCTCGCGAGGACGTCGGTGATCGGGCGCGCAGCGCTCGCGTCCTCGGGGTAGCGGGCGAGGAGCAGGCCGAGCTTCTGTTCGTCGGAAAGCTGCGCGGAGCCGAAGCGCTCGAGCGCCGCGGCCCGCACCGGCTCCGCCAGCGCCGCTCCCGGCGTCGAGCCCATCTCGCGCAGGCGCTCGGCCAGCAGCTCGGCGTGGGTCGCCTCGCGCTCGGCGATGACGCGCAGCCCGCCGCGCAGGCCGTCGAGCGTGCACACCGCGATCCAAGCTCCGAGCACCTCCGCCGAGGCGGTCTCGGCGGCGCACAGGTCGTCGAGGAAGCGGATCACCCACTCGCGCCCGGATTCGGAACGGCTCACCGCTTCACGTCCCTTCCCGCTCGAGGGCCTCGTGCATGTGCCGCAGCCAGCGTACGCTCGCCCGCTCGTCATCGGTGATCGTCTCGAGCAGGGCGTGGGTCTCGGCGTCGCCCTCGGCCTCGCGCGCCAGCTCGTCGAGCGCCGTGCCCTCGCGCGCGGGCAGGCGCCCGAGGAGGAGGGCGAGCTTCGAGCGGTCGGAGACGCCGGGGTCGGCGACCACGCCGCACAGCGCGGCGAGCTCGCGACCCGGTTCGGCGAGGGGCACGCCGCCGAGCGAGCGCAGGCGTGCCTCCGCGAGGGCGGCGTGGCGCCGATCGCGTGCGCGGATCACGCGCAGCCCGCCGCGCAGCCGCGGGTCATCGCAGGTGACGATCCAGCGTCCGACCGCTTCGACCCCGGCCCGCTCGGCGGCCTGGAAGGCGTCGAGGAGCCCGATCACGCGGGTCCGCTCGGCGCCGGGGCGAGGCCGGAGCATCGCGCCGGAGGCTACGGCTTCCGCGGCGCGAGTGTCAAACTTCCCGCCTACTTGCGACCCATGACGCGGATCTTGTTGCGGCGCTCGACCGGCGGCGCCTCGCTGCGTGCGACCACCGCCGCCAGCAGCTGGCTGAGCCTGAGCAGGGAGCCGGAGTACGCAGGATCCGCGAGCACCCCGGCGAAAGCCGCCGCGGCGTCGTCGGGGCCGGGCACCAGGATGGCGCTCGGCGGTGGGTCGAGCGCCGCGAGCCGCGCGACGATCCCGTAGCCCTCATTGCGCGGCAGCGCGAGATCGACCACCACCACCTCCGGACGGACCACCTGGAGCAGGTCGGCGGCCTGCTTCGCATCCCAGGCCATCGACACGGAGAGGCCGCCCCGCGCCAGCGCCTGGCGCAGGCTCATGAGCGAGTCGACGTCGGTGCCGACGGTCACCACGCGGGTGCCGCGCACGGCGTAGCGCCCGAGCGTCTCCACCACCCCGTCCGGATCGAGCGGGGTCTCGGCCGCCTCGACCATGCCGAGCATGAGCGCGCGGTCGATGCCGGGATCCGCCAGGCACCCCCAGAAGCGCGCCGTACAGCCCGCCGCGCGCGCCGCCGCGAGCGCGCCGAGCGCGCCGGGGGCGAGCAGGTTGATCACGATGCGCGCCGCCGAGAGCTCCGCCAGCTGCTCGGCCAGGTCGTCCTCCGGGGCCACCACCTCCACCTGATGGCCCTCGAGCGCACGCTGGCTCCAGACGCCGTTCACGTCGACCACGACGATCGGCCGCCGTCCGGTCTCGGCGCCGCGTACCCGCGTGCGCGCCGCGGCCGGCGGCGTCACGGTGACCACCCGTACCGGCTCGCGGGCGGGTGCCCGTGGCGGCGCCGGGGCGGCCGGCGCCGGGGGCGGCGTCGCGGCGCGCGCCGCGGCCAGCGAGGCGACGAGCCGGTCCCGCTCCCCGCGCAGCCGCTCGATCTCGGCCGCCTGTTCCTTGACCTCCGCGTCACGCCGCGCCACGTTGGCCTGCAGCTCGCCGAGCGCAGCCTGCGCCTGGCCGAGGGCGCCGGTGAGATGCGCCCGCTCGTCCCGCTCGCGCGCGAGGCCGTCGCGCAGGTGACCATCGGTGGCCGCGGCAGCGGCGGCGTCAGCCGCCAGGCGATCGCGCTCGGCCTCCGTCGCCTCCAGCGATTCGCGCAGCCGGTCGCGCTCCGCGGCGAGCGACTCCATGCGGGCGACCAGCGCCCCCAGCTCCGCGTCGCGCTCGCGGCCCGT
>WNFA01000843.1_pt1 | contig 24766 bp, 19 predicted proteins | sample 5400481 | NCBI WGS metagenome assembly WNFA01 (sample SAMN13153340, study PRJNA577476) | soil metagenome | isolation source: 120 cm saprolite under Douglas fir tree site 2 hole 1 replicate 2 | place: USA:California | collected 2015-04-18 | reverse complement strand
GTCTTGCTTTTGTATCGTCCAGGTAGAAAAATTCATTGGCTCCTGTTTTGATACCAAAATTCACTTCAGCAATATCACCTAGCCGTACTAGCTTGCTCTCACCCTTTTCCAGGATAGTCCAGTAGATATCGGGAGCCCGTAGGTACTTGCCTCCCCACTTATTAGCCGTGTAGTGGCCTTGTTGCTCAAACAGCATTGAAGGGACTTTCTCTGTCTTGCGGAGAGAGGTATCTTTGTCAGCCTCTTCCTCACTTCCCTCATATCCTTCTTCCAGCAGGGTTCGTTGAGAAACAGTGCGGACGCGATAGGCTGCTGTGTTGATGTGCTCCTCTACCTGCTCAATCTCCTTGAAAACCTCTGCCAAAAGCGTATCTTCAAAGGGTACTTTGAAGAGCACAAAGCGCGCTACGTGGTTAAGTATATCCTCACCTGGTTTCTCAGCGGGAGCTGAGAACATCGCAATAATTGTATTGATATCTGCCGAGGAGAAAGAACGCTTCACCTGATTGTCCAGGATCATGCTGATGCGGCAATACTTTAGCAGAAACTCCTGCAAATCTTTCCCGTAGCCTACGTCAAGCCAGGAGTTCGAGGTGATAAAGCAAAATGATCCCTTTGGTTGCAATATCCTGAGTCCGAGCAGGTAGAAATAGATATACAGGTCGCTTTTCGCATCGATTTTCCGGGCTGCGATACCGGCTTTATAATCGAAGAAGGCCGGGTATGCCTGATAGGCAGCTCGAGCAAGTTGCGCTTTATAGATCTGCTTATTCTCTCCAGTTGTAGCCTCTTCTCGTGGCAAGTGTGGATTGGCTATATGCTCCTGTCGCACATATGGGGGATTGCCGATCACAATATCGAAGCCTCTGTTTTCTTGCTCTTCTCCAAATACTTCTGGAAAAGCAATATCCCATACGAAAGGTTCATCTTTGGGCGTCTTGAGCGCTGCGCGCGCTTTTCTCAACCGCTCAAGTTCGTGTTCTTCTATAGATATCAGTTGCTTGAGCCTTTCAATCTCATTCTTTGCCTTCGGTGTGTTCATCGGCTTGCCATCTAGGAGTGATCGCTCCCCTTCCTGGACCTCGATCGTTCGTCGATACTTCTTAACGGTTTCCTGGTGTGTATGAATTTGTTCATCGAGGATGGCGCAAAACAGTACAAATTCATCCTGGACAAGTTGATCTTTCGTTCTCGGATGCCGTGAGGGATGATTATGGAAAAAGTCTCTCTTGTCTCGCTTTAACGTGTTGAGACGGGTCAAAAGCTCACGGGGCAGGTTCTTTGTTGTATCCAATCCCATACTGATACCCCCAACCTCTTGTACCAAGCTGTCTCCAGGGCGTATCTTGAATGAAAGGTGTGGTAAGAGCGGGTCTATGCGCGTGAAACGACCTTCGACAGTTGAGATACTGGGGTCGTCAGCAACATCTTCGACAATCAGCGTCAGCCAGAGACGTAATTCTGCCACATGAACAGCCCATTCCATCACATCGACACCATAAAGGTTCTCCTCAATGATGCGTTTTTTACGCCTGTACGCATTTTCGTCTTCGTAGCGCCGTTCATTGGCCCGTTTCTGCAGATCATCCAGCACATAGAGCATGCCTACCAGAAATGAGCCAGAGCCGCAAGCCGGATCAACCACTCTGATGGAGCGCAGGCTAGTATAGAGTTGCGGCCAAAGCCCATTAGCATCGACTCTAACAGCGGCTTCTGACTTTTCATGTGGCTCTAGCGCAAAAACTACATCATACAACAACCTCCTGTATCGCTGTCCAAGCTGATTGGAAAGATAGTTAACCAGGGATAGGCGGCACATCAGGTCTATTTCAACACGTGGCGTATAGAAGATACCAGCCTCACCACGTTCGTCTATTTCTGTTGACACATTGACCAGGCTCTCATAGACCTTGCCGATCATTTCGGGGTCAACGGCTACCTCCTGGTCGAGTGGGCTGTCTTCTGCAATGGTAAAGTTATAACCCTGTAAGAAGTTGAATACTTGCTGAAAACGGCCATCTGTGATGACAAAGCCACTTTTTTTATCGAGATCATTTTTGGTGAACAAGCCGCCATTGAGATAAGGGGCCTGAGCCAGAATGTCATAAATAGGCCTGGGGAAATAGTTTCTGTTGTGCAAGAACTGCTTGTTAAAAGCCTCGAAGAACAGTACTTGAAGCCAGTATTCAAAAAATGCATCTTTTTGATACTCAACGCTATCTTTATGCTCAGCATCAGGTTTTGTATAGCTCTCCCAGAACGAGCGCAAAAATTCTCTATCGTTGCCTAGCCAGCCTTTACGTTGGAGAAAATACAGAAACATGCAACGATTGAGAAACTGAAGCGCGTAGTCATGCGCCCAGGTAGAATCGCCGGTTTGCTTTTCCAGGTCTTTCTGAAGAATGCGGTACAGATTTCTATACGCCTGAAAGAAGCTGTCAGTGACAGCTTCAACATCGAATGCATGTTCGTGTAAATCACGAATCTCTAGTCGTGAAGCTTCTTCTCTCTGTGCCAGATCAAGCAACGCCAGGCGTTCGGAAGCTGTGCGCAGGCGTTCCTCCGGCCCAACTGTGATACGACGGAAGAGCCGCCGCCTGGTCTGTGCGCTATCCTGTTTAACATTCACAAAATGCCACTGGCTTTGTGCGGCATTGGAGAAAATAAAAAAGCCATCAAGTCGCTCATCGAGTAATTTGAGCACAACAGCACGTTCTTCGGTGAGTAGGAGCCTATCGTTTTTCAAATGAATGTAGATAATATCAAAGTCGTCGTCCTCACCCCCTGTAGCTAGGCGCAGGGGAGGTTCTTGTAAAGTATCTTGAATATTTTGAGACCAGTGGCGCGAGGAGAGTAGCCTGTTAACACGCTTATAACTCAAATCGGTCCAGAATAGTTGCTTGAGTGGGTCCAGAGGATCTGGACTTTGCCGTTGACTTAGCTCTTCGAGGCGCTTGCGCACAATAGCAACCATATTTGGCAAGTTGGAAGTTGTATACTCGCGCAGTTCCTTCTCGTTCATGTCTGGCCTCTGCAACTCTAGCTCTTCTCAGTCCTTTATATGAGCCTATTGATTTGTATCCGCATCTGGTTAGATAGACTAGCAGATTATTCTAGATTTGACAAGAGAATAGACCGTGAGAACGGGTAGAACCACTCTACGCGGTGTTCGGAAAGATTCAGCTTATTCTCCTCCACAGCAGCCACCTCATTCACCTTATGAACAGTAACCAATTCTAAAGAATATTCACCGCACGTGCCGCCAGCAAGACAATCATAGTCATGGAGAGCACAGCTTCCACCATCATCAACCCTTTCGCCTTTCGAGTCAGCGGAAACGTATCGGCGGGACTCAAGGCTGTCGCACCCGTAAAAGCTAGAAAGAGGTAATCAAAAAAATAGGGTACCCACTTTCCAGGATTGCCGTTAGCCTGCTGTGGAAACATGAAGTCCGCAGCCTGATGACCTGCCTGGTGCCGTTTCAGCGGCCCACCACCGTCGATTTCCCAGTACCACAAAGCAAACACCAGGATATTGAAGAACCAGAGCAGCGCGGCAGAACCAAGCAATCCCCTGGGCTGCCTGTTTTCTGGCAAGGTGATAATTAAAAGGGCCACTCCACTTGCCAGAGCCAGAGTAGCGGCCGCTAACGCCGCCATGGCAAGGATACGTATAGTTTTATGCGGCAGTGTCCGACGTGTGATGCGGGACAGGGCAAGTGGCAACAGTAGTATCACCTCGATTACCAACAATAACCACTTAGGGCCAATCACCAGTTTATCGGGAAAAACGAGGTAGAGAACGGCAAGGACTAACGTTCCGATGATCGCTGTCCACCTTGGTGCCACCTCCCCTTGATGCAGATCTGGCGCGGACGTTCCGGCCTGCTTATCCGCAGGAACTGGTTGCATTTCGTCGCTTGGCTTCATCTCAGTTATGATCTTCTCTTTCAGAACAGAATAGTGGTCACCACTAACTCTATTCTAATCTACTCTGTCAATTACCCCATGGCTAGAAGCCGGGGGACTCCTAGCACGGAATGTTGAAAGGGATACAAGCTCATCCATATGAGCTATTATGACAGTTTTTTTATCAAAAACATCCATCTCTGCGAGGCCAGCGTAGTACCCGTTGGTGAGAGATCATCCTCATCGCGGCCATCAAGATACCTCGATGTCGTGTCATATAGAGGCGATCCCTTGCGGTTCCCTGCCTGGGGGACAGGTAATGCCCGGACTTTTTCACCTACATGTGTGGGGAGGATAATATGATGATTGCTGAGCAACAAAGCGTGGACCCAGTGGCTCATGGATACCTCTATATATCAACAGTACTGAAGTCTCTGCTCGATGAATTCAGTGCAGTGACCGATTATCGCACCCTGCGAGATAGCTTACCCCGACGCCTGGCTAATTTGCTCAAATGCCGCAGTGTCCTGCTCTACCAGCGCATAGGTGAGACACTCCAATTTGCGTCTGGCACCTTCGATGAGAAACCCGGCTGGTCATCTTCTCTGCTCGCAGTAGCCCACATCAACCCCATCAGCACGAATAGCGATACACCAGAAACGCTAGCCTGGCGTTTGCGCCGCGCTGTGACCGCACCTACTGAGAGCCCCAGGCCCACCTTTGTTGCCGTACCTCTGATCTATCGCCAGCGTACTATTGGTGTACTTGTGGCTATTCGTGGCGAGTCAGGCATTTCTGCCCCCGAGACAGGATATCTTAAGGATAGCCTCTACGATTACTGGCCGAATGAGGACGTGCAGGTAGTGGAAGTAGTGGCCGGTGTCTCAGCCATGCTACTAGAGAATACCCGCTTGTTGGAGCGTGATCGGGAGCGTATACATGAGCTCTCGTTACTGAACAGCATCAGTAGTCAGTTACATCGCTCAATGCACGAATTAAACCGCATACGCAGCATCGTCGTCCGGCGCGCACGAGAAATCTCGGCAGCCGACCTCTGTGAGTTGGTCCTGCCTTCTACTCCCCCTGCTGCCATTCCCTGGATGACACCCACCTTATATCAAATGCTGTTGCAGCGTATGAGTGAACGCCAGGACCTACATCCATCGCCTCTCGTCATCGAACAACCCTTCGACCCGGCTTCGATTCACTCAACTTCAGTCCTTCCGCCGGGCCCATATAGCGAGTACCTGAGCCAGTTACCAGGCAATATCAAGACCTTCTTTGCCATCCCACTGGTCAGTAGTGGTGCCGGTGGTACAGACAGTAACCATACAGAGGTCGGACTGAAATTGCTAGGCGTGCTGGTTGGGGCCTATCACCGTCCGTGGAAGCTGCGCCACGAGGAACTGATGTTGCTTCAAGTATTGGCAAGTCAGGCCAGCGCAGTACTGGAAAATATATCCCTGACAGCAGAGGTTGTAGAGGCGCGTACCGAGGCGCGTAAATTGTTGCGCCAGGTATTAGACGATCAGCGTTTGAAAGAACTCATTCTCAAATGTATCCCTAGTGGGTTAATTACGCTTGATCTACATGGTCGTATTACAACCTTCAACACTGCTGCGGAGGCAATCTTGGGATACTACCCATCTGAAGTGCTGGGACAGCCGGTACAAAGGATACTCAACCTGAAGCATATCACTGGCGTGAACGGCAATAGAGAGGACCATTCCTCAACACTGATCACCTTAGATCGCCACGGACAAGAAGTGGTCCTTGATGTCTCCACATCGCCGTTACGTGATGACCGTGCTGAACAGATCGGCGTGCTGGTAACGTTTAGCGATATCACCTCCATGCATCGCCTGGAAGAGGAGAAGCGCCGTCTTGACCGCCTGGCAGCGCTTGGCGAAATGGCGGCAAATGTCGCCCATGAAGTGCGCAACCCGTTAGCTTCAATCAAAACCTCTGTACAGATGCTCCAGTATGATCTGTTAGAAGATACTACTGAACAGCTTGAGCAGGCTGATGGCATGAGTTGGGCGAGCGAAGAAACACGCGAATCTGTATCAGTTGTGCTCAAAGAGGTAGAACGCCTGGATGCGATTGTGCGAGACCTGCTCCTGTTCGCCAGGCCACGTCAGTTGCATTGCGTTCCATGTAACCTGCCAGAACTCAGCGATCGTGTATTACAGTTCTTGCAGCCACAGTGTAATGAAGCAGGCGTAGTAGTGCATCGTCATTATCAAGCAGTGCCACCGGCGCAGGTAGATGTAGCGCAGATGGAGCAAGTATTGTTTAACCTCTACATGAATGCTCTGCAGGCTATGCCCGATGGCGGTGTGCTGACAATCGGCTGTCAGGTGATACCCGGCTGGCTTGAGTTATCGGTGAGTGATACAGGGGTAGGCATCCCCCCCGACCAGTTTGACCGCATCTTTCAACCGTTCTTTACGACCAAGGCGCATGGAATCGGCCTTGGCTTACCAATTACCCGGCGCTTAATCCAGGATCATCATGGACAATTGCTCGTGGAGAGCCAGTTTGGCTATGGCACAACCATCACAGTACGCCTGCCCTTACAGGAAGATTGACATCAGATAACTATTCAGCAGGGGGTGCAGGGGGACGCAGTCCCCCTGCCGGGGCGCGGGGTGTCCTCGCTCCCTTCCTTGCTCACTGCTGAAGGCGGCTCGAAGTGGGCACCTGAATAGTTGTAACCATTCAGCAGGGGGTGCAGGGGGACGCAGTCCCCCTGCCGGGGCGCGGGGTGTCCCCGCAAAATCCCCTTCTTTTTCCAGGGCCGCCGCAGGCGACGCGAGAAAGGTACCTGAATAGTTGCAATTGTAGCGAGATGACAAAGTTCCACAATTAATGGATTGTAGAGGAGAGAAGAGGAGGAAGGGATTGTGAGCTTACGTATTCTCATCATTGACGATGAACCACATTTACCACACCAGATTGCACGCTACCTCAGAAAATATAGCTACGAGGTATACACCGCCTCTGACGGCGAAACGGGATTGCAGGAACTGCAAAGGAACAGCATTGACCTGGTGCTCCTCGACCTGCGTCTGCCCAAGATAAGCGGCCTGGAGGTCCTGACACACGTGCGCAAGAGCGATCAAGAGCTACCGGTAATCATACTCACCGCACATGGCGATGTGCAAACCGCTGTTACCGCCATGAAGCTGGGCGCCTCAGACTACCTGCTCAAAGGCTTCGATCTTGATGAGCTCTTGCTCGTGGTTCAGCGCGCCCTGGAGACAAGCGCAATGTACCGTGAACTGCGCCAACTCCAGCGTGAGCGCCGTGACAACTACCACTTTAACTACATCGTAGGCTATAGTCAGCGTATGCGAGAGGTATTTGACATGGTGGCCCGTGTAGCGCGTAGTGATACCGCGTCGGTGCTCATTACCGGCGAAAGCGGCACTGGCAAAGAAGTAATAGCCCGGACTATCCACGAGCAAGGATCACGAGCTGCGGGACCCTTCCACCCGCTCAATTGTGCGGCTATCGCCAGTAATCTGCTGGAAAGTGAGTTGTTTGGCTACGAGCAATTTGCCTTTACCGACGCAAAAAAGCAGAAGCGAGGCCTGCTTGAACTCGCCGATGGAGGAACATTATTCCTCGATGAAATTGGTGAGATGCCACTCGATATGCAGGTCAAATTACTGCGTGTGTTAGAGACCAGGTCCTTCTATCGCTTAGGTGGCAATAAAGAGGTCAAGATCAACGTCCAGGTCGTCGCTGCCACCAACCGTAACCTCGAAGACGCCATGAAACAAGGCTCGTTTCGCTCTGATCTGTTCTTTCGCCTGGCCGTCCTGTGCATAGCATTGCCACCCTTACGTGAGCGGCCAAGCGATATCCTACTCTTTGCCTCACGTTTCATAGAAGACTTTAACAAATCATTGGGTCGGAACGTGCGGCAGATTGCGCCGGATGCACAGCGCCTTCTGCTCGCATACCACTGGCCTGGCAATGTGCGTGAATTAAAAAACGTCATCGAGCGTGCCATGATCCTCAGTAATGGTGATGAGCTATTGCCCATGCACCTCCCGCGAGAAATCGCCGGGTCGATGAGTGGTGGCAGTCCCGATCAACTTGATCCGTGGCAACAGTGGCTCGATTTGCGACCGGGAGGTCCTGTCTTGCTAGAGGAGGTGACTGAACGCGTAGAACAGTACTTTATTCGTTGGGCCCTGGAGACCGCGAAACACAACCGCGCCCGCGCTGCCGAACTGTTAGGCCTGGCGAAAGTTGACCAATTGCGCTACCTGATGCGCAAACACGGCGTAGAGTAGGCCAGCAGCTTACTCCGCTAGAGTTAGCAGTAGATATTCTAGTTCTTGCCATACCTTTTGTTCGGCTTCAAAGCTGCTCATGTGTTGCCCATGTTGCGCAGCCTCACTCATGGTTTGCCGCACACGTTGTCGGAATGTAGCAAGATGTGGCCGTTGCCGCTCGAGTTCAGGCATGACACGCAGCGCTATAAGATCAGGTGGATAAAAGTCATCTTCATCGAATGCCAGGGAAACGATATCACTGAATGTGCCTAGCAAAGCAAGTCGTTGCTGAGAGAAGTAGCCAGGTTGTGTGCTGGAGGCCAACAGGCATCCCGCAATGCGACCTCCCATCCAGATGGGATGGGCTGCAGCGCTCACCTCGAACTCCGTTTGGTAAGCAGGCAGAAGTTGATCTTTTTTGCGCAGGTCTTCAACACTTGCAGTATGGCGGGTCTCCACCACATAGCCTGCCAGCGACTCCATGCCAAGAAAGATCGACAGGTGTTCCAGGTCCGCCGTCCATGGCGCTGTACCTCTGCCTAGTCGCTCGCGAAGACTACAGATCTTCCCTCCTTCAGAAGGAGGCATACACTGTACCAGCGTGATAGCCATACCAAGGTGATTAGCGTCGAGTTGAGCCAGGGCTTGTCTCAGCACCATATCACTTATGTGCCAGAAACATACTGACTCGATAATCGTAGCGCGTGCATGCAGCACCTGGGCGAAAAACTCAGAGGAGATCTGTTCAGGCTCCTCGTCTTTCGGCCAGGATTGTATATCAGGATAACTTGCTTCCAGAGCCTCGAGCAGTTCAATACGATTTTGTGATTGGATGATCTGGACCAGGCGAGCGAGGTGAGAACGTTGGGGTTTGGAATCTTCATTCGCCCAGCGTATGAGCGTCATTGTGGAGACGCCAAGGGCTGTTGCCAAACGCTGTCGTTCGGTCGGTGCCCTGATCATACGTTGTAAGATAGCCTGCCAGGATGGGGATGCGTTCATATCCTTCCCCTTCGAAAACATCACCTTATCAATCGTTTCTGTTCTATGGCATCATCATCATAGCAGAGGCAACGAGGTGAGTCAACCGGCAGGGCTATTTAAAAGTCATTGGAATACGTAGTGAAATAAATTATAATAAACTTACCAATAATACAATGAGAACGTCAGGAGTTGTTTATGCCCAAGCATATTATCGTTGTCGACGATGACAAAGAGATACGAGAAATTGTCACGTTTGTGCTCAATTGCAACGGCTTTGAAGTAGCCGCTGCTAGCAACGGACAGCAACTTCATCGCCTGCTAGCCAGCAAGCTTCCCGATTTAATCATCCTCGACGTGATGATGCCAGGACAGAATGGCTATCAGCTCTTTCACACTTTACGCAGCAATCCCCTTACTCAGCGGATCCCCATCATGATTATGACAGCCCATGCCGAAAACATTTATGAGCGCATCAGCGCTGACTTAGGAGCAGCAAATCATGTGACTAAACCGTTTCATCCCTTGGATTTGGTCGAGAAGATCAAGGCACTCTTACAAATAACACCATGAATTCTCAAAATTGAGACCCTAACCTCTTGTCTCTGCGCCTAGAAGTTGGTATCATTACAATTAAGAGCGTCTTGGCAAGTTTAAGGAAACAGAGCGGTCATGCCAAACAAATACGAGCGCGAGATCGAAGAGATTCTGCGTAATTTAGAACAAACAGGGCCCAAGCCAGGTCTAGGTCAGAAACTAAGTGGGCGCTTCCGCCGAAAATCGGAATATCGCACACCCACCCGCAAGCCTGGTTTCCCATCGATCCATTTCAGTCTATCTGAGTGGTTCCTGCTTATCGCGGTAGTAGCAGCACTGATCTCTGGTGGCTATGCATATGCGCTAGGAGAACCCACTCTCGTCACGGGTATAGTGGCACTCGCAGGTGCATTGTGTTTAGTATTGGTCGTACTTTCACCGTTCTTTCGGTCAAACCGTTCTACGCAATCAACTCGCTATGGGAATGTAGCTCCTCTGCGTCGTAACCCGCTTAGCAGCATCAGAACACGCTGGAATCTCTTTCTGCTCAAGCTCCGCTATCGCCGCCGAAAGCAATGACGCTGCTTGACACGTCACTATGAGTATGTTATATTGCTCTTGCGTTCGCGTACTAGAGGAAGCGTCGCGGGGTGTAGCGCAGTTGGTAGCGCGCATGGTTTGGGACCATGAGGTCCGCGGTTCAAGTCCGCGCACCCCGACCATACCTTTGTTACCATGCCGCCTATCTTTCAAGATGTTTAGCGGGAGTAACTCAGTGGTAGAGTTCCTGCCTTCCAAGCAGGCTGTCGCGGGTTCGAGCCCCGTCTCCCGCTCCAAGCAAGAAACCGTCTCTTTGCAAGCGCTTCTAGCGCCAGTTGAGAACAACCAACCGGCGAGAGGGAAAGCAAGCAGACGGTTTTGCTTTTGGCAAAAATGCATGCAGCGACATACTGCCTTTTCAGGTACGCGACATACTGCCTCGCCTCCTACATCACCGTGTGGTTGTTCTCTCAAAGAGAAAGTGAGAACCCAACATGACTTCAAACTCGTCAAAGCAACCCTCCGCCCATGTGACGGAAGCGCGCGCTGCCGCCCAGCGCGCTAAGTTAGACGCCCAGGCACAGCGTCGCCGCGGCGACGCTGAGGAAACGGCAACAAAGGCGAAACAAGCTACAGGCAAGGACAAGCAAGCGGTGCTGCTCTCGAAGCGGATGTGCCATACTACTAGTGGAAAGAAATTTCGATAGTTACCCTCCTGGTGGGTATCATCCCACCAGGTAGTTACGAAAGCGAGGATACTCATATGATGTGGTGGGGATACGGTTTTAGTTGGGGCGGCATGTTCTTGATGTCGTTTGGCATGGTACTTTGGATTGCCTTGCTGGTGGTGCTCACCTGGGCACTGATCCGCTGGCTCACCAGTAAAACGGCCACAGCGATCCCGCCTGTGACAAGCATTCCAGCAAGCGGACCTTCCGCCCTAGAAATACTGCGGCAGCGTTACGCACGCGGAGAGATTGACACTGCCACGTTTGAGCACATGCGGGAGCGACTGGAGGCTTCAGACGTACCTAACTACCAATATCAATACGGTAATGGCAACCAGCCGACAGCGAGTGTTCGTTTGACCAGGTGATCCCGCCAGAAGTCATTCGTCCCTACCTCATTGAGGCGCTGGAACGTGGAATCGAGCGGGAACTGCAGCGAAGCACTGGGTGAAAGTTCAGGAGGGACGCTTGCGCCGCCCTCCGTTCCCCTAAAGCATGTAGACCCGATGTCCAGTACCTGATTTTCTGGACGCCGAAACAGTGTGATAGGAGGAAGGTTTCGAGAAGAGGAAGCTCAAACCTATGAGCTACTCATCGCAGGATAGCGCTTCGAGGTGAGCGTTGAGTGAAGCCTTCTCTCCCATGATATAATGCGATTGGTTGACAAAGGAGGGAAGGCTCTCTATGGACCAGCATATGAGCAAGAAAACCGAAGAGTGGCGCGAAACCACCCTGCACCCGGCGAAAGAGAAGACACCGGAACGCAAGGAAAAGTTCGTCACTAGTTCAGACATCGTCGTACCAGACCTGGCGACCGAGGAAGACTTGTGTGGCTTTGATGCGCACAAGCAGCTTGGCTACCCCGGCGAATTTCCTTTCACCCGCGGCGTACAGCCAACCATGTATCGCTCGCGCTTCTGGACCATGCGCCAGTATGCTGGCTTTGGCACGGCGGAAGAGTCGAACAAACGCTACCATTTTCTGCTCTCACAAGGGACAACGGGCCTCTCAGTCGCCTTCGACCTCCCTACACAAATGGGCTACGATGCCGATCACCCTCTAGCCGAGGGAGAGGTTGGCAAGGTCGGCGTCGCGATCTCCAGCCTGGAGGACATGGAGACCTTGCTCCATGGCTTACCGCTGGAACGCATCAGTACGTCAATGACAATCAATGCCACCGCCAGCATCCTGCTCTCCCTCTACATCGCGGTCGCCAGGAAACAAGGCGCTGACACTCGCAAACTCTCCGGCACGGTACAGAACGATATCCTGAAGGAGTACATTGCGCGCGGCACCTATATTTACCCGCCGCAACACTCGATGCGCATTGTCACCGATATTTTTCGCTACTGCTCCGAACACCTGCCGCGCTGGAATCCTATCAGTGTCAGTGGCTACCATATACGCGAGGCCGGTTCGACTGCCGTGCAGGAGGTCGCCTTTACACTCTCCAACGCTATCAGCTACGTGCAGGCCGCCATCGACGCAGGGCTCAATGTTGATGCCTTCGCAGGGAGACTATCCTTCTTCTTCAACAGTCACAACAACCTGCTCGAAGAAGTCGCCAAGTTCCGCGCCGCCCGTCGCATGTGGGCGCACCTTATGCACGACCGCTTCCATGCGCAGGACCCACATTCGATGATGCTGCGCTTCCACACGCAGACGGCTGGCTCGACACTCACGGCCCAGCAGCCCGATAACAACATCGTGCGTACTGCGTACCAGGCGCTGGCGGCCGCCCTTGGGGGTACCCAGTCGCTGCATACCAACTCTAAGGACGAAGCGCTCTCGCTCCCCACCGAGGAGGCCGCGCGTGTGGCCCTGCGCACCCAGCAGATTCTTGCCTACGAGACGGGGGTGGCAGACGTTGTTGATCCACTGGCCGGCTCATACTATATTGAATCCTTGACAGATGCCATAGAAGAGCGGGCCTGGAACTATATCAAACGCATTGATGAACTGGGCGGCAGTGTGCGTGCCATCGAGCACGGTTACATGCAGGCGGAGATTGAGCAGGCGGCGTATGACGAGCAGCTTGCCCTGGAACAGGGACGCAGCATTGTCGTCGGTGTGAATCGCTTCACGGAGGAAGAAGAGCGCCGACCAGCATTGCTGCATGTCGACCCGGAGGTGGGCAGGCGGCAGGCGGCGAAACTGGCGGCGTTACGCCAGCGACGCGATAATGAGCGGGTGCAGCAGGCACTGACCGCCCTGGAACGCGGTGCGGCAGGGAGTGAGAATCTCATGTCCCTGATTATTGCCGCCGTTGAGGCATATGCCACGTTGGGCGAGATCAGCAATACCCTGCGCCGTGTCTTTGGCGAGCAACGCGAATTTCGCAGTATAGAAGGGTAATAAAGAACAGGAGTGGAACCCATGGGAACAAATACTAAAGTACGCATATCGAGTGGGAAATTCAGCGGCATGAATGCGGTTGCCGACGAGACCGGGATTATTGCGGCCGCGGCGATGGATCAGCGCGGTTCACTCAAGAAGGCTATTGCAAAAGCCAGGGGGAGTGATGCCACCAGCAAAGATCTGAGCGATTTTAAGATCCAGGTAACGGAGGTGCTTACAAGATACGCCAGCGCTATTTTGCTCGACCCTGAGTATGGGCTGGAGGCACTGAAGCAGCGTGCTCCGAACGCTGGCGTATTTCTCGCCTATGAAAAAACCGGCTACGATACAAACGTTGAAGGACGCCTGCCCGATCTGCTCGATGAGTGGTCAGTGAGGCGTCTCGTTGCGGCCGGGGCCAACGTCATCAAGGTGCTGATGTACTACAATAGCCAGGACACGGCGCACATCAACACGACCAAATATGCCTTTATCGAGCGCATTGGTGGCGAGTGCCGTGCTTACGATGTGCCTTTCTTCCTAGAGGTGCTGGCCTATGACGACAAGGTTGGTGAGGAGAAAAGCTTCGAGTTTGCTCATGTCAAGCCAACCAGGGTCAAAGAGTACATGCAGGAGTTCTCTAAATCAGGGTATGGTGTCGATGTATTAAAGGTAGAGATTCCTGTGAACATGGCCTACGTGGCAGGAACACAAGCCAACAAGGATGGTAAAGTTGCATATAGTCGTGAAGAGGCGAAGCAGTTCTTCCGCGATGCGGCTGCAGCCTCGCAGGTGCCGTTCATCTACCTCAGCGCTGGTGTGAGCGATGAGGTCTTCCTTGAGTCGCTGGAACTGGCCGCCGAGGCCAGTACACCGTTCGCCGGCGTATTGTGTGGCCGTGCTACCTGGCAGGACGGTATTCCGGTCTATGCGAAGGGGGGCTCACCCGCTTTGCGTAGCTGGCTAGAGGAGAAGGGTGTGCAAAATATTCAGGCGCTCAATGTGGTACTGAAGAAGGGCGCCAAACCCTGGTGGGACTTCTATGGCGGTAAGGATGCTATCGAAGTCATCGAGACACAGAAGTAACGTCAGGAGTATTGTTATGCCCTGAGAAACTGTGCCTCTGAGCCGTGACAGCACATGACAAGCTGCCACAACACCAGCGTCCAGCTTTCTGCATCCACCTCGACGGGACTGGTGCTGGCCCAGAAGGCCCCACTCTGCACATCGACCAGCGCTCTGGTAGGCCTGTCCATGCGTTCTGCCGTAGCGTTCCTCCAAGGCCAGTGCCCGCATGCTGGCTCATCCACTGCTGGGCGAGCTTTCCCGCTGTCTGGATCACGCTGGCAATCGTGCCCACACTGACCTGCTGACCCAACAAGGCCCACAGGCACTCTTGGATGCCCCGAGAGCTGGCGTGGCCCGCCCCCAACAGCGTCAAGATGGCTCGCTCCAATGCGCACCCACGGCCTGCTCCTTGGGCAGCAGGGGGAAATGCTGCTTCCAGGGCTAGAGCCTCTGGCGGGCGACACCTCCTGGCTCGACTCAACGTCGTGACGACTCCGTAGCTGCCGCCGTGGGCCAAGAGCGTGCTGACCCATTGTGTGGAGTTCTGAGGTGTGCGAGAATGTGTCTGGACCATTGGTTCCTCCCTGGTGGGAGTGATGATCATGTCTGTTCTCAACCATACCTTCCAGGGAGCTTTTTGGCAATGCTTGCTTCTCACACTGTCACATCCTTTTCCCGTTCTTTTGAACCTTGTCTTAGCCAAAGATGAAGAGGCACGAAGAAACAGGAAGACCTGTATGCGGCTCGGCAATACAAACGTATCAATTTTGGACAACACCCAGACGAGGGTCTTACTCGATGGTGTAAAGGGAAGGAGAACTACAGATGGCTAACTTCGTGAAAGCGCCCTGTGACGAGGGTGTAATTCGCTCTGCTCCCGACACGACGCCCAGCCCTCCGCGTATTGGGGTGTGGGTCCTGGTCGCAACCATCCTTGGATCGAGCATGGCCTTAATTGATGGTTCAGTTGTCAATGTAGCGCTGCCAGTTATCCAGCGGGACTTCAACGCAACGGCCACCGATGTACAGTGGATTGTGGAGGCCTATTCGCTTTTTCTGGCTGCCCTCATCCTTGTGGGAGGGACGCTCGGTGATCACTTTGGGCGACGGCGCATCTTTGCCATTGGCATTGTCGTCTTCACCCTTGCCTCAATCGCGTGCGGTTTCTCACCAAACGTGCTGTTCCTGATTCTCGCACGAGCTGTCGAGGGCATAGGTGGCGCACTCTTGGTGCCGGGTAGCCTTGCGATTATCAGTGCCTCGTTCAGTCAAGACCAGCGCGGTCGAGCTATTGGGACCTGGTCGGGGTTTACTTCGATCGCCTCGTTGCTGGGTCCAGTGCTAGGAGGCTGGTTAGTACAATATGCCTCCTGGCGCTGGGTCTTCTTTATCAACGTTCCACTGGCGGCTATTGCGCTCCTCGTGCTGTTCTGGCGAGTGCCGGAGAGCCGTGATAAAGATGCATCCGGAGGGCTGGATTGGTGGGGCATCCTGCTGGAAACGCTTGGTTTAGGAGCTCTCGTCTATGGGCTGATCCAGGCGGGTTCCTTTGGCCTTGGCAGTCCCATTGTGCTCAGCATGCTGGCTGTCGGCATTGTCGCACTGATCGCATTTCTGCTGGTAGAAGCTCATAGCTCGGCACCGATGGTCCCTCTCACCTTGTTCCGTTCTCCTACGTTTAGCGGAGCAAATCTTCTCACCTTCTTGCTGTATGGAGCACTGAGCGGCATCACCTACTATTTACCCTTCAATTTCATTCAGGTCCAGGGGTATACTCCTACCTTTGCTGGTGCTGCCTTTGTGCCGTTCAGTCTGATCATGTTTCTGCTTTCGCGTTGGGCCGGCGGCTTAGTGAATCGCTTTGGTGCGAAGCTGCCGCTGGTGGTTGGCCCGGTCATCACCGCGCTTGGCTTTACTCTCTTTGCCGTGCCAGGCATCACAAGTGGCCCAAGCAGTTTCTGGATCACCTTTTTCCCAGCTGTGGTGGTGATGGGCCTCGGCATGACCATCACCGTCGCTCCGCTCACGACAGCGATCATGGGCGCGGTAGAGCAAAGCCATGCGGGTATCGCTTCGGGGATCAATAATGCTGTGTCCCGCGTAGCCGGGCTGCTGGCCATCGCAATATTCGGTATTGTAGTCTTATCTGTCTTCACGAGCAGTCTTGATAGCCACCTGGCAACTCTGCATCTCTCGCCCGGCTTGCAACATGCTATCGATGTGCAGCGCGTCAAGCTGGCTGGAATCACTCTCCCTACCAATGTGAGCAGTGAGACACAGGTGGCACTCAAGAAAGCGATCGATGAAGCGTTCGTGAACAGTTTTCGCCTGGTCTCGCTGATCTGCACAGTCCTGGCCCTGGCAAGTGCGCTCAGCGCCTGGTTGTTGGTTGAAGGGAAAAAACCAGCACCTGCGGGAAGCATAGTGAAAGAGTCAGATTTAGGAGCATGATGACTCACACCTCTCAGCACTCTACTCATTTGTGCAGTGAGCATGAACGGAGTGCTTCGTCGATGGATACAGAAATGAGGTATGAATAGCCTGTTCGGCAGCTCGCTCAACCCCTCCCGACCACCAGCCGAATACTGCGAAAGGAGTTTGCGCTGCCGCGATAGAGTATCGCTACCACTTTGGAGGTATGGACTTGTTGACCTACGGGTCCTCTGAATACCTCTCTGTCTCTTTTCACGGTCTTTGTAACGCTTCTCATTACGCTACCTGAGTATGATGAGCTCAGAAGGGCTTGCGCATAGTTAGAAGGGAATAAGTGCAAAGCGCAGACTATAGCAAGTCCTACCTCTGTGCAATTGTAAACATTCGTGAAAAGGAGTATCTCAATGCCTGGCTCGTTCCGTATCGGCAAAATTGCCGGAATCGACATCGATATCAATGTAAGCTGGATTATCATTCTCGTCTTGCTTACGGTATCCCTCGCCATCGGCTGGTTCCCCCAGTTGTATCCGGGATGGTCAACCGCCACCTATTGGGTCACGAGCTTCATCGCGTCCCTGCTGCTGTTTGTCTCCGTGCTCTTACATGAACTGGCCCACTCGTTTGTTGCTCGCCGACGGGGCCTGCCCGTGAAAAGTATCACGCTGTTCATCTTTGGTGGCGTCTCCAATATCGAGCGTGAGCCAACGAGTCCAGGCGTGGAGTTCCAGATGGCATTTGTCGGACCACTCACCAGTATTGTCATTGGCATCGTGTGTTTCCTGCTCCAGTTGCCCTTGCGCGGGAGCAACTCCCCGTTGGAAGGCATCTTATTCTACCTGGCGGTGACCAACGTTTTGTTGGGCGTCTTCAATCTCATTCCTGGCTTCCCACTGGACGGGGGCCGAGTGTTGCGCTCCATCATCTGGAAGCTCACCGGCAGCATGGGTCAAGCCACACGTGTGGCCACGATCACAGGCCAGGTCATCGCTTACCTCTTCATCCTGCTGGGCGTCTGGCTCTTCTTCACCGGCAACATATTGAATGGCATCTGGCTTGCTTTCATCGGCTGGTTCTTGTTAAGCGCCGCCCAGTCAGCCAACTCGCAGGCCATGCTGACGTCCCTGTTCAAGGGCGTGACGGTGGGTGAGGTCATGAATCCCAAACCAGCGACGGTGCCTGCCAACATCTCGTTGCAGCAACTGGTCGATGCCTCCTTTCTGCCCGGTGGTCTGCGGTACGCCCTGGTGATGCAAGCCGATCACCTGGTTGGTCTGATTACGCTCAGCGATATCCGCCATATTCCACGCGAGCGCTGGGCGCACGTACCTGTCAGCCAGGCTATGATCCCGCTTTCGCGCCTGCACGTGGTTTCCCCGCAGCAGAGTTTGAGTGACGTACTCCCCTTAATGGCGGGTCGCGACGTGAACCAGTTGCCCGTGGTACAAAATGGCGCCCTGGTTGGCATACTGAGCCGCGATGCCATCGTCCAGTATCTGGAAGTGCGACGTGGTCTCGGCGTAGATACCCCGAAAAGTGATGCTCAAAACCAGTTCCGTAACGCTGCCTAAAAAGCACCATTTTTTCACGCCGCCCACTACGCTTTCCATCACGACCCTTGTCTACACTTAAGACATGGAATGTATGAGCGGGACCAGTTTCCCCCCATCATTCTCTCGAGTTCTTACCTCTGTAACGACTTCCCTCTCGCTGGAGGGAAATGGAAGTGTTGGTCTGAGCCATCTCCGCCGTTCTGCCGACAGCTAGCGAGCTGGCTGAGAGCCCCCCAGGCTCTCTTGGCACACAAGGGAGGAAAGTGGCCAGACTACGTACCTGAAAACGTTTCATCGAATGGAGGAAACACAATGGCAAAAAAGAGTGATGCACAGATTAACCAGGATGTCTTTGATGAGCTGACCTGGGAACCGGCCTTGAGAATGGCCGATCTGAATATCGATACGATCGATGGCAGGGTTACGCTGACCGGCACGGTCGATGCCTCTTGGTCAAAGCAGGAGGCGGCTCGGGCGGCGCGGCGCGTCAGTGGAGTCCGTTTCGTAGAGAACCTGCTCGTGGTCAATCCGTCGACGCTTATACGCAGCGATAGCGAAATCAAAGACGCGATCAAGAATGCCTTCCTGCTCGATTACCAGGTACCTGACCAACAGATCAGCGTAGAAGTGGACCATGGTCATGTCACCCTCAGTGGCAGTGTGGAATGGGCCTATCAGCGCCAGGCGGCAGTGGATAATGCGCTCAAGATCGCCGGCGTCACGTCCGTTGATGATCTGATCACGATCACGCCTCCTCACGCCTCGGCGGAGGCGATCCAGCAGGGGATCGCGCGTGCCTTCGCACGCAATGCCGAACTCTCGGACGACCAGATCGCGGTGGAGACCGAGGGAGGCCATGTGACGCTCTCAGGGAAAGTCGAGTTCTGGAGCGAGCACGACTTGGCTGAAGAGACCTCCTGGAAGTCGCCCGGCGTGACGTCGGTCACCAACAATATTGAGGTCCTCATTCCCTAAACCAGTGAGGTTGCCCAGTCGCGCGCTCCCATGTCGGCGAAATCCATCAAAATCAATGGTGAGCAGTCTCAGCAAAAGAAGATCGAGGTAGATCAGGCAAGCTCGCCAGAGCAGGGCGCTTAGCAATTGGATGTCAGTGCTCAACCTCCCTCTCCGACCCTTCGCTCACGATCCACCCTCATGCAGAGTGGATCGTGAGCAGAAAGTTCCTGAATGGATGTTGTTCAGGCCAGTCTGGAAGTCAGAGAGCGTGATTCAAAGTACGCCACGATGTAGAGGACCCCAATCACAATCGCGTAGATCCCAATCAGCCAGACTACAGCAAGCAGCCCAGATGCAGGTTGGAAGGCGATAAGCACGCCGAAGACGACCGATACCACTCCGGCCAGCACCATCAACACAGCGCGCCCACCGCTCATTGGGAAGGAGAGCGGTGCTATGAACTCCAGAATGCCGGTAATGATCGCCCAGGCCGCCAGCAGGTAGAGGAAAGCGAGAGCGGTGATGCCCGGCCATACCAGGGCCACCACCCCCGCCAGGATACCCACGATGCCCTCGAAGAGGAGCAATCCCCACCCCTGCTCTCTGGTGTTCCGCAGGGCAGCCGCCACCGCAGTGATCCCGCTGACGACGGCAAAGATGCCGAACAAGAGCACCAGGACTACCAGCGTGATTTTCGGCCATATAAGAGTTAATATGCCGAACAGAACGGCGACGATGCCGCGAAACAAAAACATCGTACGGAAGTTACCAATCATTTGTTGCATGTTGATCTCCTTTGTTGTTGAATGAGCGTTTCACCCCATTCAGTTGGGGCAACGTGTTTGCTCTCTTCCTGCATGATATGATCATGCTGTGAAGGGAAGCGTTTGTTGGTCCGTAACAAAGCCTACAGGTTTCACACTACGAGACGGCTGCAAAGTGCGTGCTGCTCATGAGCGCTCTGCGCAAGCGTGGCAGGGCGCGGTAGAAGTAGATCTTCACGGTATTCTCCCGCATGTTGAGCATGCGCCCGATCTCCGAGAAGGTCAAGTGCCTGAAACAGTGCAGGTGGACGATCGAGCGAAGCTTCGGTGGCAGTGAAAAAATGGCCTGCTGCAGCGAACAATACAGGTCGATCCTCTCGGCAACCTCCTCGGGCAACGGCTCGGGGTCGGGGATGGCCTCTATCGGTGACAGTTCCTCTTCCCTGTACTTCCACTCGAGGGTGGAGAAAGGAATCTCAGCCCTCCGACGTCTCTTGCGCAGCTCATCCCGGCAACGATTGCGGGCTACCTGAAACAGCCAGGCCTTGAGCGACACATTCCTCAACAGGATCGGCAGGGAAACATAGAGCTGGAGGAAGACATACTGAAGCACATCAGAGACCTGCTCGTCGTCTTTGAGAAAGCCCCGTATGCAGCTCACTAATGGGTGGTGGTATCGATGTACCAGGATCTCAAAGGAGCGCTGATCACCTGCCAGAGCTTGCCCAACCAGGACGCCATCTGAGACTCCTTGTCCTGGGAGGGTGCTGTACTGTCGTGCGCTCATCACCCACCTCCTACAGGCTGTTGCGTCCCGCTCTGGCCTGGCTCAGCTGTTCCGGGGTGATGAACGCCCCTTCCAACGTAGCCCAATCCAGTCGAGCCTCGCGCAAATCCGCATTGCGTAAGTCTGCTCCTGTGAGGTCGACATCTGTTAGATCGGCATCGCTGAGATTCGCCTTGCTCAAATCTGCAGCGCTCAGATCCGCCGCGGCGAGATTGGCTTTGCTCAGGTTTGCATTATCGAGATCGGCCCCGCTCAAATCGGCCCCGCTGAGGTCCGCCGCGGCGAGATTGACTTCACCCAAGTTGGCCTCGCTCAAATCAATTCCGTTCAGCTCGATCGCTGTGTCGGGATGCTCTTCTCTCCACTTGTTCCACATAGTGGCGCTCCCTTGCTTTAGCAGGTCCAACTGTTGCTGATTTGTCATCGTGATTTCCCTCCTGTTTTCTCGTTGCGGACAGGGTGAGTGCTCTGACCCGGCATTCCTCAGTCCGCATCAAAAAAGCTCTGGCAGGACTGCCTGGAGGTGATCTTGAAAAGGCTAAGGTGGCTTGTGCCGCTGCACCCCGCTCCCACGCTGCCAGCGGGGTTTTCTTGCCTATGCTCGCGTCTGCATGTCTCCTGGTTGCGCCCGAAGAATCTGTTGCAACGCCCAACCGCATGCCTCTCATCTCCCTGCTGACTCCTCTGGTCACAACCCGTCGTCCCAGCCTTTTGCTGATTTCTGCAGGTGCGTGCCCGTCGAGAGCTGTGGGATGAGGGAGGCTCGCCTCCTCGCCCTGGTCATCCTCGGCCTCTTCTTGCATGACTGCTGATACACGTCGCTGCACGAGTCGTTGGCGGGTTGCCCCTGCCTCCTGATACACCACCTCGCGGATCACCTCGCGAGGAAAGGTATAGCCATCCAACGCCTGCGATTCTTCCGCAAGATTCCCCTCACACAACCATCCACTGCGCAGGAGCTCCTCCAGCGCATGCAAACCCGTCTCCTCATCTACTTGGGCCACCTGACAGAGCCGCTCGAAGGTCAGTCCTTCTCCCATCACTGCTCCGGCCACCAGCAATGCCCAGGCCGAAGGGGTGAGCCGCCCGAGTTGGGAGCGAATCAGCTCACGCACGCTCGCTGGGATCAACTCACTGTGCGGTGTCTGCGCGAGCAGTCCGGACCTCAGCACCAGCCCCCAGGTACCATTCTGCTGAAGCGAGGGAACAATGATCTCCCGCTCGAGCAGTCCTTTGAGGGTCTCTGCCAGGTAGAACGGCTGTCCGCGGGTCTGTGCATACAGCCAGTTGGCCAAGGATGCCAATCTCTCTCGCAATGTGCAGGAGCCGTAGCTCTCAGGGCATCCATCGGTTGAGCTGTTGTTCTCCGCCCCGGGTTGCTGCTCCGCCCAGGCAAGTGCCTGCACAAAGTGCTGCGTCTCTGCTTGTGTCAAAGCAGTCAGTCCCAGTGCGGTCAGCGGAAGGCGCGTCCGTTTGAGGGCCATCACCCAGGTGGACTGCGGGTCGGGGAAGGGATCAGCCCCTGTCTGCAGATTGAGCAGCAGCAGTAGCGGCGCGGGCTGTTCGGCGAGGCTCTGTGCGAGGTAGAGCACCAGGTCGAGTGTCGCCGTATCCGCCCATTGCAGGTCATCGAGAAACAGCACCAGGGGACGACGGGCGGCCCATACCTGGAGGAGACGAGCCGTGGCCTCGAACAGGCGACTGTGCCCGAGCGCCTCATCCGTCGTGGGAACGGGCAGATCGGGATAGCGATCGCGCAGCTCGGGCAGCAGGCGTACGAGTTCGGCCAGCCAGACATCGCTTACGAGATCATCGGGGGCATGTTCCTTCTCCAGTCGGTGGCGCAGAGCATCGATGAGTGGCTGGTACGGGAGTTGCCTTCCGGTTTGAAGGGCTTTCCCCGCCAGCACATCGGCCCCTTGCGCCTGTGCCCAGCCGAGAAATTCGCTGGCCAGGCGCGTCTTGCCGATCCCGGTCTCCCCCTGGAGCAGGACGAGGTGAGACTGTCCGGCATGCACACGCTGGTAGCACTCGATCAAGGTGCCGAACTCGGCTGATCTTCCCAGGAAGGGGCCATCCAGGAGCTTTGCGGGAGGCTGTCCGGATGATAGGTGAGGAGACTGAGACGGCAACGGACGTACAGGAGCGGTATGGCGAATACGTTTGGCCAGAGCTATGGTCTCGGGTTGCGGCTCAATTTGCAGTTCGTCGGCCAGTACGTCGCGGCAGTCAGCGTACGCCCGTAAGGCTCCTGCGCGATCGCCCTGTGAGAAACGCAGTTGCATCAGGCGTCGGTAGCCTTCTTCGTGGAGTGGATCGAAGCCAAGCCAGCTGCTCACGCTAGCGATGGCACGCTCCCCATCTCCCGCTCGTTCGTAGAGCCTCGACAAGGCATCAAAGAGCTGCTGCACGCGCAGGTGCCAGTACTCTCGTTGTTGGCGCGTCCAATCGTCGAAGAATTGCGAGTCGCGCAGCGTGAAGCCTGCCAGGAAAGGGCCGCGAACCAGGCGCGTGGCCTGCTCGAGCTGCGCCAGCAACGCTTCACGCGCCTGGCCCGCGAGCGGTTCAACCCCCCGCCCTACCTGCTTGCTGGCAGATTCGACAAGGCGAAGGTCCAGGATGAGTGGGCTGTCCTGCGCGAGTCCAAGCGTATCGCGTCCGACTTGCAGGTGAGTCTGCTCGCCTGGTCCATGACAGCGCTCAAGGAGCTTGCGCAGCACGAGCAGGGAAGTCCGTAAGGCTGCGCGTCCGTGCTCGGCGTCCAGCTCTGGCCAGAACGATTCGGACAGTGTTTTGCGCGCGTGCGTTCCACCTTCCACAGCCAGGTAGACGAGCAGGGCCAGGGCCTTGCGTGTGGAGAAGGTGAGCGTGTCCTCACCATGCTTCACTATCGGTTCGCCAAGCAGCGACAAGTATAACTGGCTCATCATCTACTCCTGTTGTCCACAGGACGAGAAACGACAGAAAAGATTCTGCCCCATTCCTCATCCTCCCTCGCGCATGCGTCGTGATCACGGCTTAGCTTTGCAGGCGACCCTGCTGGTAGAGCCAGCGGACAAACGCCAACCGCTTGTATTCAGGAGTGGCCTCGTAATAGGCACCTCGCTGATAGAGCGCTTTGATGCTGAAGAGGCGAGCGATCTGCTCGCTCGAAAAACCCACGTGCTCGAGATTCCGAACCTCCGTCATAATGGGGAATTGCTCTCGTAATTCCATAGTTGTCCTCCTGTGTCTCTGAGCCATCTAGTGCAGGCTGCACGACTTGCAACGCCCGCATCAAGCTCAAGCATTTGTAACTCGCAGTTTATTCTTAACGGACTACCAGGGATGTGTCTCATCTTAGATGTGCAATGGCTGTATTGGCCCGATACCCTTCCTAACAGGTTCGCATCCTACATACGAGCAAGGTCATACTCCGTGCTCTCCATGGGCCACCCACTTCCTCATTTAAGAGTATAGAAGCATGCGCAGGGAAAGTCAGCGTGCATCAGATGGCATGTCACTTCCACTTGCTTTACTTCTGGGGGACAGATACCAGCGGCGCGGGAGCCACCTGCTTGCTCCTGGTTGGCCAGCACATGTGCTATCATAGGGGAAGACAATCGCAGGGGGTGGATGGAGTCGCTTCGCCTAGCCCTCCATCCACCCCCAGACAGGCGTTGACCCGCATGGAGGGCGCACCCGCTAGCTATCAGTATACCGGAGGTGAGAGGCGGAAGTCACTGTGCAGCAGATGACATCTCACTTCCTATCGCTTCCTAGTGGTGCCCTCTGCTGGGTCAGGCAGAAGGGAGAGCACCGATGAACAGGTCCTTGTATGGTGAGCGCGACTATGCCTTCGGCCAGCGGATCCTGACGCTGCGGACCGCCCTGGGCCTGACCCAAGC
>WNFA01001745.1_pt1 | contig 24769 bp, 27 predicted proteins | sample 5400481 | NCBI WGS metagenome assembly WNFA01 (sample SAMN13153340, study PRJNA577476) | soil metagenome | isolation source: 120 cm saprolite under Douglas fir tree site 2 hole 1 replicate 2 | place: USA:California | collected 2015-04-18 | reverse complement strand
CCGCCGACGCGGATCGCTATGGGCACGAACTGCGGCGGATCCCCGGTCGCGTGGACCGCCAGGAACAAGGGTGCCGGCCGGTCACCCTTGGAGTCGAACGCGATTGGGCCTGTGATGCCGGCAGCGACCTTGACGGAATGAAGAGCGGCATTGAGGGACTTTGCATCCGTCTTGCCTCCGTTGTCCTTCAGTGCCTGCGCTAGCGCCATCATCCCGTCGTACTCGTACGACGAGTAGTCTCCGGGCACGGTCCCGTACCGCTTCTGATACTCCTTGCTGAGGGCGTCGTTCTGCGCGTTGTGGATGAACTCTGTCGTCGGCAGGGTGGTGAACGTGATGCCTGGGTTGAGCAGCGCTTTACCGGCGACCTTGATCACGCTCGGGTCCACCGTCGCGGAGTCACCGTCCAATTTGTACGGCGGGTTCAACGCGACGTACTCCTTGGCGAGCAACCCGAACTCGGGGTAATAGCCCGTGTAGAAGAGAACGTCCGGTGCGGTGGTGGCGACCTTTTCGAGGGCAGCCGTGTAGTCCTTCTGGCCTGGCGTGATCGCATCGAAGTACGTCACGGTCATGCCGGCCGCCGAAGCTGCCTGTTTGGCCGAGTCGGCCACGCCTTTGGCGTACGTGGTGTTGTCGTGCATGATCGCGATCTTGTTGGCGTGGAGGAAGTCATGCATGAAGCTGACGTCCGCGGGCGCTTCCGCGTCGTCGCGGCTGACCATTCGGAAGACGTTGTCGTAACCCTGCTCGGTGAACTTTGGGTTGCTGGAAGCCGCTGTGATGAAGGGGAGGTCGCCGTTGCGATGCAGGGTGTCGCTCTCAGGGATCGATGCACCCGAGCAGTAGCCGCCGACGATCGCGACGATGCCCTGGTTGAGAAGTTTCTGGGCCGCCTGCACACCCGTTTGGGCGTCGCAAGCGTCGTCCTCGGGAAGCGCCTGCAGCTTGCGGCCGTTGATGCCGCCGGCGGCGTTGATATCGTCGATGGCGAGCTGCCCAGCGTTCCTGATGGCACTTCCCGGGTCCGCGTAGGGTCCCGAGAAGGGCCCGGTGATCCCAACATTGATGGGGGCAGTGGGGCTGTTGGAGCTCGACGTCCCACATGCGGCTAAGAGCAGCGCGCCGCACGAGGCGACGCTGACGATTAGGAATCGCCCGTTGATCATCGGCTGTCCCCTCCCACCGATACCTTCCCAAGCCTTGCTGCGGACCAGGTCATGCCGCTCCGCTGCAAACCTTGTCTGCCGCCCTCTTCCCGGCCCGCCGGGGCGAGAGTGCGCCGACGGCAGACGACCTACTCCATCGTCAGGCACGGCCAGTATCGGCACCCTTTGTGAGCCTGTCAACCTTCTTGTTCCAGTCGAAGGGCCACAGGACGAAGAAGCTCACCGTACCGGCCCGACCCCGGTAGGTGACCTTGGCGCCTTTCGGAATGAGGATTGCCTCGCCCGCCCGCGCCACCGTGTTTCCGCCGTCGCTCACCACCGTCAGCTCGCCTGTCTGGACGAAGAGCACCTCGTCGTAGGTGAGCGTCCAATCGGCAAATTCGGCATCCTGGGCGAACCGCATGTAGCCGCCGCCCAGCTGCGTCGAGCCCGCATTCGTGATTGCGCGAGCCAGCTCGAGGCCGGGGACAAGCTCACCGTACGGAACATCACGATCGGTCAGCAGCTTCACCTTGGTCTCTACAGCCATCGCGTCCTCCTCATCTCGCGCCGATGACCAGATCCCCGTGCGGAGATTCGAGCACGAGCTCCTCGATGCCGTCCGAGGCGGCGGTGCGGACGTCGTAAAGATCGGACTCGCCCAGTAACACCTGGAGCTGCTCGCGAACATGTGTGGGGTTGCGGGCGCCGACGACCACGCGTCGCAGGGCGGTCGCTCCGCTTGGGTGCTCAGCGGCCGCCTCACCAGGGTGGAGACCGTCGGGGACATCCCACTCGATCACAAATGGAAGGGCGATCCACGCCCCGCCGGTGTCCACGTCCTGGGTACGCCAGTGCAGAACCTGTCCGTCCGGCCGGCGCCGCGAACCCTCCCAGGGCGGCGGCAGCTCCCAGCCCGCGGCGAGCAGCTTGCCCCGCAGCGAATCGACGCTGCGCGTCCTGAGGGCCCAGTCGACGAACATCCTCCCCTCATCCAGCGCCCGAGTCACTCGCTTGCCGAGGCGGCTCGCCGCTGCCTCCTGCGCGTCGGCGATCGCGATCAGCTCCAGATACTGACGTCCGAGCGGCACGATCATATTGGCGGTGCCCAGCTTCGGGTGGCGCCCGCCCGCAATCGCCTGCAGGCCGTGGCGTTCGCGCAGCGTGCGTGCGCCCTCCTCGAGGTCTGCCACCGGCAGCAAGACATGGTCGACGACGGTGGGCGGATCTAGATTCTTGGGGGACTGACTGAAGTCGGGCATCGGTCCCTTTTCCTTACTAATGTGTGGCGGTAGTGATGTTAGTTCTATGAAGGCAGTCGTCATCGGAGGCGGTGTCGTGGGTGTGACCACGGCCTACTACCTCGCCAAGGGCGGGCATGAAGTCACAGTGGTCGAGCGGGAATCCGACGTGGCCACCGGGGCGAGCGCGGGCAACGCGGGCCTGATCGCACCGAGCCACTCGTTCGGATGGGCGTCGCCGACGGCGCCGATGGAGCTGCTCCGGTCGCTCACCGTAGAGGACACCGCCCTCCGAGTGAACCCGATCAAGGCCCTGAGCATGGCGGCCTGGGGGATCAAGTTCCTTCGCGAGTGCACCGCCGACCGAGCCCGGAAGAACACGCTGGTCAAGCTGCGCCTCGCTCAGTACAGCCAGCGCAAGCTGAACGAGATCGCCGAAACCGAGAAGATCGACTACGACGACATCCACGCAGGACTGCTCTACCTGTACCGCAATCCGAAGCGAATGGAAGCCGGCGTCGAAAAGTGGAAATTGATACGCGATCATGGCCAGCCGCAACAGATCCTCGGCCCCGACGACGTGGCCGAGGTCGAGCCGGCCCTGGCGCCCGTGAAACACAAGCTTGCTGGCGCGATCTATGGCCCCACCGATTCAAGCGGCGACAGCGTGAAGTTCACCCGTGGCTTGCGGGCCGTTTGCGAGCGGATGGGCACCAGGTTCGTGCTGAGCGCGGGCGTCAAGAAGCTGATCGCAGTGGGCGACCGAATCCAGGCCGTGGCGACCGAGGCCGGCGAGACGATCGGAGGCGACATCTTCGTGCTCAGCGCCGGGGTCCACAGCGGGCGAATCGCGCGGACGGTCGGGGTGAGGCTGCCGATTGCCCCAGCCAAGGGTTACAGCGCGACTTTCCTGGTCAAGAACGGTGGGGGTGCGGTACCGCGCATCGGTGCCGTGGACGAGGAGCTGCTGGTGGCCTGGTGCCGCATGGGCGACAAGCTGCGTATGACCTCGAGCGCCGAATTCACCGGGTACGAAACCACGTACCGCGATCGGGACTTCCGCATCATCAGGAAGCTCGCCGAAAGCCTTCTGCCGCAAGCCGCGGACTATGACCGCGGCACCTATCGGGCGTGCAACCGGCCGATGACTCCGGACGGACCACCCATCCTGGGGACCGCCAGGCACGAGAACCTCTACTTCAACAGCGGCCACGGGCATATGGGCTTCACTATGGCGTGCGGCAGCAGCCGCATCGTGGCCGATCTGATCGACGGCAGGAAAACGGAGATCCCCGTCGAAGGCATGACGCTGACGTCCCGCCCCTGAGTCGGGTCGGGCAGAATGATGGCCAGAGCCATGAGGTTGTATCGCGACCCCGATGTGCCCGGAAGGCTCGATTTCGACCGCGACTTCTACCGCCGCATCGCAGAAGCGACCGATCGTAAGCACCGTGTGCACGACCAAATCGTCCCGATCCGAAGCGGCTATGCGTGGCCCGTGCGTGCGGGCAGCGTTGTGCGCATCGTCGCCGTCGAGGGACCGCAGGTCTGCGACCTGAATCTGTGGAACCTCAACAACCCACGGGAACGGTTCTGGGCCGCACGCACGCGCCAGCTGCAAGGCGCGCACGTTACGACCTTCGACCGGCTCTGGTCATGTCTTCCTTACTTGCGGCCGATGGTCACCATCACCAACGACACCCTGCCCACGGAGCCGACCGCGAACGGCGGCCGATGCCATGACCTGCTCGGGAGTCGCTGCGACCCCTACCTCTACAAGCTGTTGGACGACCGCGATTACGACGTCACGTGCCACAACAACCTGTCACGGGCGGTCGCTCCGTATCACCTGACCGAGCTGGACGTCCACGACGTCCTGAACGTGTTCCAGGTCACCGGCCTCGACCCTGTTCACGAGATCTACTTCATGGAGCCCAGCCCGGCGAAGAAAGGAGACTTCTTCGAGTTCTTCGCCGAGATCGACCTCCTCTGCGCGATCTCGACCTGCCCGAGCGGCGACCTCTCCGAATGGGGTTGGGGCTCTGAGCAGTCAGACCCGGTCGCGAACTGCAGGCCGCTCGGCGTTGAGGTCTACGAACTGGACGTGGGACTGCTCGAAGGGTGGACCCAGCCGCAGCCCGTGCAGGTGAAGTCCGTTTACTCCGGCGGCCCGAGCCCGTAGCGCGCAAGGAGACTCGTCTGGATCCCGGACTTGTCCCCGAGTCTTTCGTCACTTGCCGGCACCTGCGCTATATGGGTGTGAAGGCTCCTGAGCCCGCATCCAGAATCGCGCGGTGCAGCTCGGCCAGCTTGCAACGGTACGGATCCAGCCGAGTCCGCTCTGGGCTGGACGGATGGAAATTGATTCTGAGGAATGCTCCGTCGTCGATCGCGATCTTCGGAAGATCAGCAGCAGGCACCAGCAGGCATTCGTCGTGGAAGGCGTTGGCATCGTCCAACCAAGCCAATCCGACCAGCCAAGTGGTCGCCGCCGCCGTCAGCGTTGCTTTGTGAACGTGAATCTGAGCCTCTCCGTATCGGTGTGCAACTGTGGCCGCCTTCACTTGCAGGCCGGCGAATACTCCTGTGACGTTGTCCCGTGCGAGGACTTCGACCATCTCGAGGTCCGGAAACGGACGGAACAGGTCCAAGCGTGGAGTCTGCGCCAGCCGCCGGATCACTTCGGCCTCGCCCAGGAACCCGAGCCATGCGTTGTGGCGTTCGCTTGGCTCCAACCGATAGGGTCTCAACTTCACAGCCGCAGCAACGGACGTACCTAGAATGCGTTCGGCGAGCTGGCTGCGCGGTACGAGATAAGGCCGCCAATGACTGTGGTTCGGATGCATGCTGAAAGCGGCCGAGTAGAACTCGTGCCCCTGCGAAACGTCGTGTGCGGCAAGCTTTTTGAAGATGCCTTCCTCGACGACAAGGTCAAGCTGGTCGGGGACGTCGCGCATGAATGAGCCGATCAGAAGCGCGCTGTCGTCGACGAGACTATCGCCCCGAACGACGATCTCCACCATTCCCTCGACCGCCTCGCCTCGGCCCTTGATCTGTATAGGAATGTAGCGCCCGTCGGTCATGCGGTGCAGCACGGCATCGAGGCCCCGGTCGAGCAAGGGCAGGAAGACGTGCAACGTGCCCTGCGATTGCTTGATCAGATCCGCCCAGATCTCGAACTCCAGGCCTTGGCCCGGACCGCTCGTGTCACGGTGCCTATTCATCTGTGAGTAGGGTATCCACCGACTGTGCCGACGCGGCCCACGCTCGAATTGAGAGCGCCCAAGCTCATCGGTGACCCTCCGCGGATTCGGCGGGGGGTACGATCGTCACCCTGAGCATGGCGATGCAGCCACTCGTCGATCTAGGTGGCAGTTCCTTCCTCGATCGCATGCCGCCGGCAAGTCGTGAGCAGATTCTCGTCAACAGCACCAGGATCCGTTATCCGGCGGGAACGATTGCTTTTCAGCCCGGCGATCCTGACCGAGCTGACATCCTCGAGACAGGCTTCGCCCGCCTCTACCTGACTTCTTCCGATGGACGTCAGACGACCATCAGATACGTCCACAGCGGGGAGCTCATGGGCGGGCTGCTCGTCATGGGTGCGGCCTTCGACGGCTCCGCACAGATGATCATGGACTCGACGGTCATCCACCTCGACCTTCTCACGGTGCGCCGGCGAGTGGACGTCGACCCGGCGGTGGGAAGCGCGCTAGCCGCCGATCTCGCCCAGCGATATGCACACTGCGTCCGCACGATCGCCCTGCACGCCTTCGGATCGATCGTGCAACGCGTTGCGTACGACCTCCTCGATCGAGCCTGCCGGACCCAGCTCTCGGCCGGGCACCTCGAGGCCGCCGCTTCACAACAGGAGATTGCCGACGGTATTGGCTCGGTCCGATCAGTGGTGGCCCGGGGCATGACCACCATCCGTGCCCGGCGCCTGGTCGACACTGCGCCACGTCGGGTCAGGATCATCGATCCCACCGGCCTGGAGGAGCTGGCCTTCTCAGGACTACTCTGAACGCCGAGCGACCTGTCACCTGGGTGACAGCACTGGCGGTTGGGGGTCCCTAGCGTTCCTACTAATGATGGTTCTGCCACAACCATGAAGTGGCGTGGAGGTTCCCAGATGGTCAATTCAAACGTTCGCACTGCGGCAGACGAGGTCGAACACGCCAACGCGAGCGGCCTGACGCCGGTGGTGTTCATCCACGGCCTCTGGCTGCTCCCGAGCAGCTGGGATCGCTGGGCCGCGGTCTTCGAGGCGGCCGGCTACACGACCGTGGCGCCGGGGTGGCCGGATGACCCCGACACCGTGGCGGACGCGAAGGCACACCCCGAGGTCTTCGCCCACAAGACGATTGGACAGGTGGCCGAGCACGTCGCCGAGGTGATCGGCAACTTGAAGAAGAAGCCGGCCGTGATCGGGCACTCATTCGGAGGGCTGCTCGCGCAGATAGCCGCCGGACGTGGTCTTTCGGCAGCAACGGTGGCGATCGATCCAGCTCCGTTCCGAGGCGTCCTGCCCCTTCCGTTCTCAGCCCTGAAGGCGGCTTCGCCGGTGCTTGGCAACCCGGCGAACCGCAACCGCGCCGTCCCCCTCACCTACGCAGAAACGCAATGCGGGAGTGACCGAGATCGTCGAGATGCCGAACCGCGGGCATGCGTTGGTCATCGACAGCGGTTGGCGCGAGGTCGCCGACAAGGCCCTCGCTTTCGTCAAGCGCTTCGTGAGCTGACGCGGGGAGTGGCTGAGCCAAAGCTTCCCCCGGCCTAGCCGAACTTGACGAGTATCTCGGGCTGCCGACCATAACTCGGCTGCAAATCCCGACCTTCGTGCTACACCTGAGCCGTGTCTAGAGGCGTCGCGAGGATTCTGCTGATCGGGGCCATGCTGCTCGCGGCCGCCGGATGCGGCTACGACGTCAGCACCACGTTCAATGCCGACGGTACGGTCGGGGTCGGCTTGAAGTTCCTCCTCCCCAAGTCGCTCCTGACACCTGGACAGGGCGTGACGGTGACCGGGTTCAGCGACGCCGACATCGCCAAAGCCAATACCGAGGCGGCCGCCAAGTACCCCGGCGCCAAGGTCGTCAAGGTGGCTGAGGGCGACCAGGCCGGGGTCCTGGTCACGATCCCTTTCAAGACCGAGAAGGATGCATTTGCGTTCTTGACACAGCCGACCAACCTGAGCCCGGCCAAGGCTGCGTCGGGCTCTGGCTCCAACATTGACGTGGGCAATACCGGCGGGCTCTTCGTCTCCGCCACTCACACGACATCCGGATCGACCGACACCTATACGTTCAAGACCCAGGTGCCACCACCGGCGTCCCCATCTCCCGGGCAGGCGTCGATTGGCGCCGACCAGCTGTCCTCGATCATCAGGATCACGTTCTCGCTGAGTGTTCCGCACGAGATCACATCCGCTCCGGATGCGCTCTTCACGCAGGATCGCAAGACCGCGGTCTGGGCGCTTTCCTTAAGCCAGGCCCAGACGCTAACCGCAACCACCGGCACGAGCACCACGCTTGCGGGTTTCGCTGCCAACGGACCCTCGGGCCAGAGTTCCGCCCTCCTGATCGGAATCGGGCTGGCGGCCATCGCGCTCGGGTTCGGCCTCGCCAGGATCACACCGTGGCTCTTCGTTCACGGCCCTACTGTTGTGCCGGCAACAGCGCCGCCCGCCGCGCCGGCGGATGTCCAATGGCCGGCGGGCGGCCCGCCGGCCGTCGAGCCGTCGGCGAGCGTCATCCCGGGGCCGCCTCCCGAGACACCGCCTCCTTCCAACCCCTCGGACACCTAGCCCCCAGCGACTCGACCGAGTGGCCGCCACGGTCATTTCCAAGGCAGAGCAGGCCAGGGTTCCGGAGAGTACCGTGGGCACCTGATGGGCCTCTTCAGCAACCTCCGCCGTGAGTTCATCGTGCGCCCCGACGCCTACAAGGCGTCGATCGTCTTCAAGTGGCCCGACACAAACATCCGCAACCGCACCCAGCTCACCGTCGAGCAGGACGAGCTCGCGGTCTTCTTCCGCGACGGCAAGGTCAACGGGGTGATCCAGCCGGGCGTGAGCACCCTGGACTCCAGTGAGATCCCGTTCTTGGGCAACCTGATCGACGCCGCCACCGGCGGCAAGTACTTCAAGACCGAGCTCTATTTCGTCTCGACTCGGGAATTCGCGAACCTGCCGTTCGGCGGCATGGTCGACAACGTGGTCGATCCTGAGACGGGCCTGGCGATCGGTCTGCGCGTGTTCGGAGACTATTCGCTCAAGGTCGTGGCCCCCGATCGCTTGATCGTCAACCTGGTCGGCACACAGAACTTCCAGAGCAACGACCAGATCACCGACTGGATGCGCGATCAGCTGCTCAAGGTCTTCCGCACCGACGTCGTGACGCATATCAGCAATGAGCGGTGGCCGATCCTCGGCATCGCCAGCCAGAACGCCCTGATCGAGCAGGAGGTTCTCGCTGCCGCGGCCAAGGTTCTCGACAGCTATGGCATCAGCGTGGCCCGGATGGGCAACTTCGTGATCTCGATCAAGCCGGAGGACGAGGAGACGCTCAAGAAGTACCGCCGTGACGTCCAGTACACGAAGCTCGCCGGCAGCTTTCAAGGAGCGGCCGCGGGCGAGGCGATGGAGGGCATCGGCGAGGGCGCCGCGAAAGGCGGCGAGGGTTCCGCGCCGGCGGTCGTCGCGGGCATGGGCCTGGCCGGGGCGGTGTTTTCGGCAGCGAGTGCGACACGGACCGCGCCCTGTCCCAAATGCGGGACCCAGGTCGCGGCGGGCGCGAAGTTCTGTCCCAGTTGCGGCGCTGAGCAGCCACACGCATCTCTTTGACCGACCCCGCCATCGGCCTGGGCCAGATCCAGGCCGCGGACCCGGATTTCGACGTCAACGCTTTTCTCGCGCAGGCAGGTAAGTCCTTGTTCGCGGTCAAGTCGGCGCTGCAGGCGAGAGAGCCAGCGGAGATGCGCGATCTCGTATCCGATTCCGTTTACGACGATCTGCGGTCGGACATCATGAGCCTGTACACGCGGGGCGCGGTCCACTACTACGACCTCCTGGACATAAGGCAGTCCAGCGTCGCGGCGGCCGAGCGCACCGAGGCCGGTGACAACATCACCGTCCAGTTTCAGTGCGTGGCCATGCAGTACACGATGGGAGAGAACGACAACCCTGACGCGATCCAGATGCCGCTGCTGATGCCCTTTTCTGAGTACTGGACCTTCAGCCGGCCTCCGGGCGCCTCGACCATTGCCCAGCGCCGCCCCGAGTGCCCGATCTGTGGAGCCCCGATCGACATCGACACCGGGCGTATCTGCCGCTTCTGCAAGACGCTCATGCCCCCCCTCAGGCAGCAGACGGGTTGGACCGTGGTCGCCATCGCTCCGGCCGCCCAGGGCGCGTAGACCCCATCGAGCTCACGACTCCAGCGCGCTGCGCTGGTCCAGTGTGTAGAGCAGGAACAACGAAGGGACCACGAGCACCAACGCAACCACTGTGATGACCAGCAACAGCGCCTCGATCGCGGGCGCCCCCGCGGCCTGCTGGATGGTCAAGCGCCCGGGCAGCACGTAAGGGACCTGACCGAAGCCCCAGGCAAACACGAACGATCCGACGCCCATCACCGTCAGCACGCGATACCAGCGGTAGACGCGCCGCCACATGAGTGTGGCGACGGTGAGCACGGCCAGCACGGCCGTGATCGCGAAGGGCAGGCCCAAGCCGGCGACCATCCCGCGGAAAACAGTTGGGCTCTCTGCTGCGATCAGGAGAAGCGCGACGAGGCAGACTCCGAGCAAAGCCACCGCCGCCGCCACAGTCCGCCTGCGGAAATACTCGACCAGATCCGGGCCCTGCTCATGGGAAGCGCGGTAACGTCTCGCGTCTCCGACCAGGAACGAAGCGCCACTGAACGCGGTGGCGGTCAGCGCGACGGCGCCGAATGCGATGGCCAATGGGTCAAGACACGCCTGCCAGATCGGCACCACCGGGCCCCCGACTCCAACCTTTCCCGACGCAATCGCGCCCAGTGCCGCCGCAAAGCTGAACGGTGCCAGCAGCGAGGACAGGCCGAACACGCGGGAGGCCAACAGCCTGCTGGTGGCGGAGGTGGCGACCTTGCGAAACGCGAAGAATGCGCCCCGGAGGATCAGCGCCAGTAGCGCCAGCGCGAACAGTGGATACAGGCTGAGAAACACCGATTCATACAGGAGCGGGAAGCCGGTCCAGCAGATGACTGCCGAGAAGACGAGCCAGACGTTGTTCGCCTCCCACACCGGCGCCATCGCGTGATCGATGAGGGTCCTCACCTCGGCGGTGTGCCGGAACCGCCCGGCCAGCAGGTCCCAGATGCCGGCCCCGTAGTCCGTGCCTCCGGCCGTGCTGTACGCGGTGACGGCCAGCAGCAGCGCACCGGCGACGCCGTAACTCACCAGCGTGTTCACGCCGGTCGCGGCCCATACGGCGCGGCTTCCTCGGGGGCCAGGTCCTCGTGACCGCGTTGGCCATCGTCGTCCATGCGCCAACGGGCCGAGAGCCGCAGGAGCAGGCTGACAAAGAAAAAGGCGATCACTGCGTACACGACCAGCAGCGCTCCGAACATGATCCATATGTAGGTGGGATCAACCGGGTTGACCGCGTCGGTCACGCGCATCAGGTTGTAGACGATCCATGGCTGCCGGCCGACCTCGGTGGTGATCCAGCCCGCCTCAATCGCGACATAAGACCCCACCCCGGCGAGCGCCGCCCCGCGGAAGAACCACTTCGACCGCGGGAGGTCCCGATACCTGATCCAGGCCACCACGTACCAAAAGGTGAGCAGGACGGCGATCGAGCCGAGTCCGACCATCACGTCGAATGCCAGGTGCACAAAGTTGGCATCGACGATGCTGGGACGATCGCTGGGGTTGAAGCTGCTCAGCCCCTTGACCACCGCGTTCGGTGAGAAGCCCGCGAGCAGCGAATCCAGCGACGGGATCGGCAGCCCCAACACCACAGTGCCGTCGCCGCGCAAAAGGCCGCCCACCCATTCGGGGTTGTGGCTCTGTGTCTTCCAGGTGATCTCCATCGCCGCGAACTTGGCGGGCTGGCCCTCATAGACAGCCCGGGTGGCGATGTCGCCGATGACCCACTGGATGGGGGCAAGGACCGCGCCGATCGTGAAGGGCACCGTGAAGCCGAGCCGGTGGTAGCGATCCCGGCGGCCGCGAAGCCACCCCACCGCGTAGACCGAGGCCACCATGAACCCGGCCGTCATGTAGAGCGCCACGATGAGATGCCAGAACTCGTAGCCGAGAGCGGGAGTGAAAATCGCTCCCATCACATCGACGTTGATCGGCCTGCCGTCGGGTCCGAGCTGAAAACCCGCCGGCGTGTTCATCCAGGAGTTGGCGATGATCACACCGAAGGCGCCTAACACCCCGGAGGGCGGCAAGACCCACCCCAGCCGGTAGTGCACTTTCGGCGGCAGCCGCTTCCATCCATACAGGTAGATCCCGATGAAGATCGCCTCCAGGAAAAACGCCCAGCCCTCGATGCCAAAGCCGATTCCGAAGACATCGCCGAAACGACCCATCATCCGGGGCCACAGGATTCCGAACTCGAACGAGAGGATGGTGCCGGTGACCGCGCCCACCGCAAACTGCACGGCCATCACCACCGACCACCGGCGCGCGAGCTTCAACGCCACCGGGTCGTTCCGGCGGAGGCCGATCCCCTCCATCACCACCGTCAGCAGCGGGAATGCCACGCCCAGCGGCACCAGGATGATGTGGTAGGCGAGGGTGAAGGCCATCTGGATCCGGCTGGGCAGCAAGGCAGCCGGCGCGCTCGCGGCCAGGAAATCGAACTGGGTCAAGGGTCCAACCACTGCCAATCCCCCACCTCACCGGCTGACGCGCGCCCACCAAATATAGTCGCGCACACGATCACCCTGAACTCGGCTGCCGGCGGTGCCGGATAATTTGCCTTGATGCCCGACGTCTCCGACTTCCGCCTCGGCTCGGATGTCGTCGGGAGCGACGGAAAGAAAGCCGGAACGCTTGTCAGCGTCATCGTCGATGAGAAGGGGTTCGACCCGCGGGCGCTGGTCGTGAAGGAAGTGGAATCGTTGGGCGGCCGCATCCGCGCGACCGAGTCCCTCTTCATCACCGACGAAGTTGTGGTCCCGATAGTCGCCGTCGAATCTGCAACTCATGACCTCGTCCGGCTTTCGATGTCCGGGTCCGACATCCGTCGCCAGCCGCTCTACCTCAGCTATCGGCCCAAGCGGCTGACCGTCGAGGAGGCGGCGCTCGAGGAGGCCGACGTCCTGACCGGAAATCTCGCATTGCCCCCAGAAGAGGAGATTGCCAACAAGGCGAAAGGCGAGATCGAGATCGACCGAGAGGAGAACGTCATGCTCGGCACGACCGGACACCGGCTCGGCCGCGTGCAGGATGTGCTGTTTGACCATGGCGAGCTGATCGGGGTCGTGATCCGCCCCGATGGCTTCTTCACGAGAGACGTCGTACTACCCATTCGGTTCATCTCCCGCGCGGACGACATGGCGCTCTTCGCCGACCTGTCCGAATCGGACATCCAGAACCTGAAGCCTTTCGTCGACGCGGAGTGAGGGCCGCGATGTGCGCTTCTACGAATGACTTCGGTGCTTATCGACCTCGGCTTCGGCCGTCTCGTGATCCGGGTAAGGGCCGTCGAGGCGAACGCCCCTAGCGATCCCGGCATCGTCGAGGTCGGCACTCAGCACATACCAGCGCTTGCCCAGGTGCAGAACCCCGTGATGGCGCTGTCCCGTCCAACTCTTCGGGGTGATGCCAACCCTTTCTGTTTCGGACATGTCTTGCGTTCCGAAGTCTCTCATAGGCCCGATGTCAATGGGATTGAGAGCCCCGTAGCCAGGCTACGGAGAAAAGATCGATAGGCACAGCCCCTGGAATCCAGTATTGTCAGCAGTGGCCCCGAGGGACACGTTCAAGGGATTCAGAGTTGGTCGCAAGGCCGGTTCCGAAGCCTGAGAGGCGGTCCGTCGGGGTCACTTTTTTCCGGCCCCACCCCCTTGAGTGGCTACTCATGGTGGGGGCTTACACCTGAACAAAAGAGGTGTATGGTGGCCACAGCGGACCGCTCCCCAGCCCGTTACATCTTTGAGCTGAAATGGCGGAAGTGCCGAGCGGCCCGCTTCCCCCTGGCGTGAGGTTGCTGCTCGGTCGCGTGTCCTCCATTAGCGCATCGCGTTTCACGGGCACGCCTCCATGGATCGAGTTCGGGCGGCGCGGTCCGAAGCCTTGACGACCTAGGGTTAAATTGACCGCTGATGCAGCAGCGGCCTTTGGGCAAGACCGGATTTCAAGCCAGCGCCATCGGCTTCGGCGCCTGGGCGATCGGGGGCAGCTGGGGCGACGTCGACGATGACGACAGCCTCCGCGCACTGCATGCGGCCGCCGACGCGGGAGTGACCTTCTTCGACACGGCCGACGTCTACGGCGACGGGCGCAGCGAACGCCTGATTGCACGCTTTCGCAAAGATCGAAAGGAACCGATTGTGGTCGCCACGAAGATCGGCCGTCGCGCTCCGCTCGACCTCCAGCAGTACACCCCGCAAAACTTCGCCGAGTGGATCGACCGATCCCGCGCGAACCTCGACGTGGACCGTCTCGATCTGGTCCAGCTGCACAGTTTGCCTACCGACACCTACTACCACCCTGAGATCTTCGCGACCATGGATGGATTCATCCGCGACGGCCGGATCGCGAGCTACGGCGTGAGCGTGGAGCGGGTCGAGGAAGGGCTCAAGGCGATCGAGTATCCAAACGTCGCCGCCGTCCAGATCGTGTTCAACATCTTCCGGCAGCGCCCTGCCGACCGGTTCTTGAGCGAGGCGCGCGAGCGCAACGTCGCGGTGATTGCGCGAGTGCCGCTCGCGTCCGGCCTGCTGACCGGAAAGTTCAACCGGCACACCCACTTCGCCGCCACCGATCACCGCAACTTCAACCGCAACGGCGAGAGCTTCGACGTCGGCGAAACGTTCGCCGGGGTCGACTACAACACCGCGCTCGAAGTGGTCGAGGAGCTGCGGCCGCTGGTACCGAAAGGGATGACGATGGCCCAGATGGCCTTGCGCTGGATCCTCATGAACGACGGCATCAGCACAGTCATCCCCGGGGCGAAGACCGCGGAGCAAGCCCGCGCCAACGCCGCGGCGGCCGATCTCCCTCCCCTCCCGGACGCGACCATCGAGCGCATCGCAAGCATTTATCGCGAACAGGTCGCGCCGCTCGTGGCCCAACGCTGGTAGGTCCCACTCGCCGCCGGCGTGGGCTCAGCCTTTGCTGACATTCACCTCCACCGGGCGCTCAAGAAACTCGCCCAATCGTCGTCCGGCTGCCTCGACTGCGCGAGACTCCGCGGGTCTGAGGCGGTCCAGCATCCGGGCCTCGACCCGAACACCGTCCCGCGCCAGAGTCCGGCGCCAGGAGCCGCGGACTTTGCCCCCGACTGTGACGACATTGGAAAGGATGCTGCCGAACGCGAAGAGTTTGGCCTCGAACGGTCGCTCGGCGTGGACCGCTGCCGCTCGGTCGCGGTAGGCGACGATGTACTCGTCGAAGTTGGGCAGCAGGTGCGCGACCGTGCCGACCTTCATGCGCGCGCGGGCGTCGGACTCGAACCAGTAGTCCTTCCCCTCGATGGCCCGGCGCTCGAGCGCTTTCCCCGCGACCGCGATGCCGGCACGGGCGTCGGCCATCTTGAGTCCGGACCACCAGACGAAGTCCTGGATCTGGGCCGGACCATGGCTCCGGAAGTAGCGCACGGTCAGCTCGGCGACAGCCGCATCGCGGTCGAGCACGCGCGCTTTGGGCACCCGTTCCTCCAGCAACGCATAGGTGAACTGCTTGCCCCGGCGCGGCCCGCTCGCGATCACGGCGTCGAGCTCCGCGCGCATCAGAAGGTGTGGGAGGCGCTGGCCGCCGGGCGACATACGGCCGGCGCGCAACACCTCACCAAGCTCGACTCGGGTCAGGTGGCGCCCGCCCGCGAGCGCCGCTGTGAAGAGTTCCTCGGCACGAGCGGCAACCTTGTCGTCGATCTCCAGGTCGCGGTTGCGCGCGACGAGGCCGGCGCGGATCCGCGGCCCGGTCAGAGCGAGCAGCCAACCGATGTCCTCGGGCAGCACGAAGTGCCAGGTTGGTCGCAACACGTGCGTGCGCAGGATGGCCCCCTGGTCGAAGAGGCGATCGAGCGCCGCATCCGTGGTCTTGCGGCTCCGCTGCCCAAGCGCCCACTTGGCCCCTGCGTAGTCCTGCGACTGCACCGCCGTCAGCCAGCGGATCCCGTCGAGCGGAGACTTGAACGGCTCGCCCGTGAGCCGCTGGGTCTGGAGGCGTCGGGCTGGAATGTCGTTCACCGCGATCGGAGTAAGAGAACATAATCGCGCCATGTCGGCGCCGGCCCTCGCGAGAGAGGATGTCGACTTCCTATCGCTATTGGGCGAAGGCAATCGGCGACGTGTGCTGGAAGGCTCGACCCGGGCGGTTTTCCCCGCCGGCAGCATCGTCTACCACCCAGAGGCGCCACGGACATCCTTCTTGCTCGAACGCGGCCTGGCTCGTGCGTACTGCAGCGTTCCGGACGGGAGACAGGCCACGCTCACGTTCTTTCACGCCCATGAGCTGATTGGCGGTACCACGGTTATCAGCCACCCGCCGAGGGTTTACGTGCAGGCCGTGGTCGAGTCCACAATGTTGACCCTCGACCTGGAAACAGTCCGCCGCGTGGCGATGGCCGAGATCGAGGTGACGATCGCCACCGCCACCCACTTGGCCGCGCTGGTTCGAAGCGCCTTCCAGCTGATCGCCATCCGCTCGCTGGGCAGCATCAGGGAGCGCGTGGCGTATGACCTCCTCGACCGCGCCTGTCGCTTTCAGCTCATGGTCGGCCGGCTCGAGGCCAGGGCAACACACTCCGATCTCGCCGACTCCATCGGCTCCTCGCGTGAGGTGGTGAGCCGAGCCCTGCGGGACCTCCGCATCGCAGGAATCGTCGAAACCGCGCCCGGAATGGTCCGGGTCATCGACCCGATACGCCTGGCGGCGATCGTGCGCGCCTTTGTGATTTAGATCACGCCTGCGACCCTGGTCACAGCGACGGCTGATAGCGCCTGACTAGCTTCATCTGGTGCCCGCCGCACCTGAAGCCAGCGATTGACCCCGATCCGAGTCCTCCTCGTCCAGGACCACCCCATGCTCGCCTCCGCGATCACCGAGATTCTCGAAGGCGAGCCCGGGCTCTGCGTCTTCGCCGTGGCGCGTACCGGCGCTGAAGCGGTGCGGCTCGCAACTCAAGAAGCGGTCGGCGTCGTGCTGATGGACTACCGTCTGCCTGACATGACGGGCGCGGCTGCCGCCGGCGGGATCAGGACCGCCAGGCCGGAGACCCCGATCGTGTTCCACACGGCGGACGACAGCGAGACTGCGCTGCTCGACGCCATCGATGCAGGCGCCAGCGCCTACCTCACCGGTCAGGCTACGGCCGGGGAGATCGTGGAGGCCGTTCGCCGCGCAGTGCAGGGTGAAGTTCTGATCCCGGTTTCGCTCTTCGCGCGGGCCATCGCCCGCCAGCGCCGGGTCGCGTTCGAACAAGGCGCGCGCGAAAAGCTTCTAGCCGAGTTCACGCCACGCGAGCTCGAGATCCTGCGGGTGCTCGCCGAAGGGCTCGACACCCCGACCATAGCCGGCCGGTTGGGCATTGCACCCCACACCGTCGAGTGGCACCTGCGGCACGTCATCGAGAAGCTTCAGGTCCACTCCAAGCTCCAGGCACTGGTCGCGGCCGTGCGCCTGGGCCTCATAGAGCTCTAGGAGTCCAGGAGCTAGGAGGCGCCCCGAACCGCCGCCGCGAACTGGTCCAGTGGCTCCCCGCCGCTCACCCGCAGCCGGCTCCAGACATACCGGCTGGCGAGCGTGTACGAGTAGCCGAACCTGGTCGTGGTGGCGTCGTGGAATCCCGCGTCGGCCACGGCCCATGCGACGGCCGCCGTGTACTTTCCGCTTGGGTAGCAGAACGACACCACCGGGTGTTCGACCACCTGTTCGAGAAACACCTTCGACTGGACCAGCTGCGAGTGCACCGCGGCAGCAGATAGGTTGGCCAGGTTCGCGTGGTTGACGGTGTGCGAGCCGATCTCGATACCCGAGCGGTCCGCCTCGCGGATCTGCGCGGCGGTCATGTATCCCGACACGCCTACAAAGCCCGAGACGACGTACGACACGGCTCGAAAGTCGTGGCTTCGGAGGATCGGAAGCGCGGTCGTGTAGAAGTCGGCGTATCCGTCATCGAATGTCAGGATCACAGGCTTGCTTGGCAAGCCCTCGGCTCCAGCGAGATACAAGTACAGATCCTCGGTTGTGATGGGGTGGTAGCCGCTCTGCGCGAGCCAATCCATCTGGGCGGCGAAGTCGCTGGGCGTAACCGAGAGGGCGAAGCCCATCCGGTCGTTCCGATCCGGGTTCACCCTGATGTAGTGGTACGTGAGAATGGGCACATTGATCGAGTTGGGGCCCGGCGCCAGCGTGTCGGGCGGCCGAGCCACCGTGGTGAAGCTCCACCATCTCGATCCTGACAACTGCGCGCCCACCACCGACCGACCACCCACCTCAACCTGGTAGGAAGTCGCATATGCAAGCCGGAATGGCTCGAAGCGCAGCGTGTAGTCATCGCTCCACAAGAAGCGGCCTTCCGCGGCGGGTTGGATCAGGAACGAAGCCTCGACGCTCTGGTCATTCATCATCTCGCTGAAAGACATCACGATGGTCGCGTGGATCGGGACCTCCGCGGTCTTGGGTTCGACTGCGTCGAGATGAGGAGCCACCCGTATGGCGTGGCCTACACCGTCGTCCAGGGCGATCGGCGCCGGCGAGCTTGCGGTCACGACCGGTGACGGCGCGCTCCAGGTCACGGTCGGCGTCGGCATGGTCCGCCGACCATCGGGCTGGGTGAGGGTGCCGGCGGCAACGCCCGACGCTTGTTGAGGATTGAGCCCCCCAAACCCTGTGCCAATGAGGACGGCGGCGACAAGCGCCGAGGCTGCGACTTGCCCGGCGTGGCCGAGGGCGCGCTCGATCACGGTTCCCGCATTTCGGCGAGCGATGCGGTCGCCCCCGCCGGGTGCCGGCCGAGCACGACAAAGACGACCATCACGACTACCACGGCCGCCCAAAGCCAGAACATCTCGCGGTGCAGGCGCAAAAACGCCTCCATTCGTGGGCCGAAATTGATGCCGATGACCATGACCACCCCGGCCCAGATCGCTGTCGACACGGCAACGCTGGCCGCGAACAGCGGGTAGCGGACCTTGAAGACGCCCGCAGCCACGGTGATCGGGACCCGAAAGCCGGGGATGTGCCGGCCGAAGATGATCGCCACGACGCCATAGCGCTCAAACCATCTTTCGGCTCGCTGCAGCCGTTCGGGGCTCAGGTGGACCAGACGTGCAAAGCGGCCTTCCGCGAGGCGCCGGCCGAACCGTCTCGAGAAGAAGAACAGGTTGTTGGCCCCAACCACGACCACACCGATGAGGCCGAGCCACGCCAGGACCCAGGACCCAAGGCTGCGGGGAACATGCGCTCCCACATACATCACGAAAACGTCTCCTGGCGCCGGCAGCGGAACCCCTGACTCCTCGAGGTAGAGGAGACCGTAGCTGCCGACGTAACTGTAGCGGTGCAAGATGTGCCCGATCCATCACAAGCCCAAAATCACAACGTCCGGCACGTCGCCCTGGAGAATCGCCGACACCACCAGGGGTCAGCTCAGGTCTGGCGCCCGCGACCTAGCGCCCTGGCCACGGAATCGATCGAGCGCCGGCGCATCGTCAACACCGAGACCGATGAGCCGTCCTGGAAGTGCAGGCGGAACTTCGCCATCACCTGCAGCCGCGGCCGGCGTTCAAGATCGAGCACGGCGGAGCGTGGTGCTTGCCAAAGCAGCTGGGCCGACTTGCGCGCCGGGTCCGAATAGAGGAATAGAACGCGCCTGTCCGTGACGGTGAGCATGTTCGTCCCGAGCGGCAGGTCGTGCGGAAAACTGTCCGCGATGCTGCCCTTCCCACCCTTGACAGCGCCGACTGATGCTATCGCCGAGCCGACCACTCCGGTCACCCCAACGCCGCCGGCTCCCCGAAGCGGCTGAACGACAGCGATGTCGAGCAGCTGCGCGCCCGGCTCGAGGAGCGGGATCGCAAGGTGACCGAACTTCTTCAGCTGCGGCTCAGGCATCGGCATTCGCCATGATATCGACCCTCAGCGCGATGTCGGCCCGACCAGCAACAACACGTAGACCGTGACCATGGCCTGGGCGCTATCTCTCCGCTCAGGCGCTCGGATCTGGATCCTGAGGCGCAATGGACGCGATGCCCTGTACGCCCCGGTAGCTCCCACCAACTGACCTGGCGCTTGCGCGACGCAGCCGGCGCTGTCGCCGAACTAGGGTCCCTCTTTCTCCTTGCTGCATCGGGTCTTGATGGCGGCATTCGTTGCGTTGACATCTGAACCCAGTTCGACATCGAAGTGTGTGAACCGGTAGAGACCGTCGACGAGCTGGCTGCGGTTGGTGGTCTGGTAGGCCTTCAAGGCGGACTGGAGTCCACCCTCCATATACGCGACGTCGTCCCTGAACTTCTTCATTGGCTCCGCAATGCACGGAGGAATCGAACCCTGGTCGATCACATCCAGAACGTGCTTGGTCGGCGGTTCCGCGGCGGTAACTGCATTGAAGCAGCTGGTGGTGAACTCACCGCTGCACGTCGTTATCGGGCCGGCGACCCCAGCGAGAGTCACCAACGCAGGTACGAGCGAGCCGTTCATCAAGATGTCGGCGCGTGAGTACTCTGAGCGCGTGACAGGAGACGGCGCCGGCGATGGTTTGGCGGCCTGAGGCGTGTTGGACGACGTTCCTCTTCCGATAAACGGCAGCGAGAGGAAATTGATCGTGTTGAGAACGATCAAGACCATCAAAAACAGGACGACCGCGCCGCCCACATAGAGGTAGACGGTCTTCCCGGAGCTCTTCGGTTGCTGCCACAGCGGCACGCCCGACTCTGCGGCAGGGTACCCGTAGTCGGCCGCCGGAGCCGGATAGGGATAATCCATCGCCGGCGCTGCGACCTGGACCGGAGCCACGGCCTGAACTGGCGCCGCCACCGCCGCGGGCTGGGCCACCGCCACGGCCTGATCGGCCGCCTCGACCTTCTGCGCATAAGCCGCGAACACGCCTTCGTGGGTCGGCTCGACACCGGTGACCGGCTGCCACTGACTTCCGTCCCAGACCCAATTGCCGTCGGGCGACATCTGCGGCGGTTGCGCGGGAGGGCTGGCGTCGATGCTCACGATGGGCTCAGCCTAGGGCTCGTATTCGTCCGCGCCCCCCGATTAGGGCGTAAAGAGTTGTTAAGAGCGGGCCGCCGGACGGTCGGTCTGGCCGTCGGCGCCTTCGAAGATCACCTCGATGAGAGGGCTCTGACGGACCATGGTGTCAAGGTCCTTTCGCTTCCAGTTGCTGGCGACCGACGCCAGCACCCGCCGCCGCTCCGCCTCGTCCTCGATGATGCGAGCCTTGGCGGGGAGGTCGGCGCGGACCGCGCCCTTCAGGTGGACGGTGAACTCCGGATGAGCCTCGAGGTTCGCCAGCCACCCACGGCGCGTCGGCGAGGGAATGCCGCTGATATAGATCCTGCCGTCGATGTTGTGAAAGACGATCTCGATCCGCCGAGGCCGCCCGCTCTGGCGCCCGAGGGTGGTGATGTCGATGACGCCGCCGCGGGCGAGCGCACCCTCCACCCTCTCGCCCAACCTGGAACCTTGCATAACCACTACAACCTCAGCGCGGCGCCGATCCATCCATGACGGCTTGGGCTCCGCGGCTACTGCCTGCAGTTCCAGGTTCCGGTGACGTGGAGCCCATCCTGGCCGGAGGTGGCGTTGGTCAACATCGCATCGATCGTCCCCGATTGCTGGGTGCGGTCCAGAACGAACGTGATCTTGTCGTTGCCCCGGCTCTGCCATACCTTGGTGGCGTCGGGGTTGTGCACTTCGACCGTGATGCTCGAGTTCTGATACGTGCCCGGTCCACGGAAGTTGTTGATCTGAAACACGACACCCCAAACGTCGCCGCTCACGTCCAAAGTCCCATAGAAGATGTCGGCCCACGTCTCGCCGTTGTGCGTCCTTCCACCGGTGCACTGGCTCTTCTGGACGCCGACGTCGGGAACGATCCCCGACATGTGCCCTGTGAGCTCACCGGCGAAGGTGAGGTTCTGGGTCCAGGTCCCTTGCGCCACGGTCGGTGGCGGTGACGGCGACGGCTTTGGGGATGGCTCGTTGCAGGCGGCCAGAACGATGAGGGCGACGATGCCCGCTGCCCGAAGCATGTGGTCGAATGTTACCCATGGCGTCCAGCCCGGAGCGGATGACGGAGGCGATGCGGTCACTGGAGGCAAGTTTCCTGATCGGGGTCGAGGGTGTGACCGAGGTCTGGCTGGTCCGTCACGCCGACTGCTACGAGGGCATGTCGGAACGCTCGGACCCGCAATTGAGCGCACTCGGCCGCAAGCAGGCTGAGCTGCTGGCCGATCGCGTGCGCAAGGTCAAGACTGCAGCCATCTACTGCAGCCCCTATCGAAGGGCACTCGAGACGGCACGGACGATCGCGGACGACGTGCACGTGGACGAACGACTAATTGAGATGGACATGGAGCTCGGCGATAATGGCGAGCTCAACTTCAAGGAGCTGCCGGACAGCGTCATCGAGCGCATGAGCGCGGCCATCGATGACATCGCCCGCAACCACCCTGACGAACGCGTGATCGTCGTCGCCCATGGCGGGGCGATGATCGTGTTTCTCACGCATGTGCTCCGCCTCGAGCCTGGCCACCTGCGCTTCCTCCCCTACTTCACCTCGGTCAACGTCGTGAGAGTGCTCGGTGACAGGCAGATAGTGGCTACGCTGGGGGACACGTCGCACCTCGAATGACCGAGCGCATCCGCGAAGACCTCGAGACCCAATGCCGCGAGCGGCTCGGGCGGCCGGCGCTGAGGGTGGTGTCGGTCGATCCGATCCCGGAGGGTCACTCCGGGTTCACCTATTTCGTCACCATCGACGACGGCGACTCGGTCACCCGGTACGTCCTCCGCCTCCCACCTCCCGGTGCGCGGATCGCCGGTCCCGCCGATGTAGTCCGCCAGGGCCGGATCATGGCCGCGCTTCACGAGGCGGGCCAGCCCACGCCGGCCATACCGCTGCTGGTTGCCGAACCGGTCGTTGACGGGCGGCCCTTCGTGCTGATGGAGGCCGTCGAAGGCACGCGGATCGAGAAGGCCGGGGCGGAACAGCGGCCCATCGACATCTCCACCTCCGCGGTTCAGACCCTCAAGCGGCTCCAGGCGCTGCCCCTGGCCGGCACCGGCATCGGCGACGAGGAACCGGTGAGCCTGCAGGCCGAGATGATGCGCTGGGCCATGCTCATGCAGAGAGCGCCCGAAGAGCTCACAACGAGGGCAGGCGAGCTGGGCGGCCTGCTCGCGCGGCATGTCCCGGCCGAGCGCACGCCGACGCTGGTCCACGGCGACTTCCACTACGGAAACATGCTGTTCCGTGGAGCTGACGTGGTGGCCGTCCTCGATTGGGAGATCGCCGAGATCGGGCAACCTCTGCTGGACCTGGGCTGCCTGTGCATCGTCTCGGTTCGGCGCCACTACCGAGACGCGCCGAACCCAGGCGGAGCGATCGACGTCGCTGTCGAAGACCTCTACCGTCTTTATGGCACCGACGCCGACGAGATGCGCTGGTACTTGGCGCTGAGCATCTACAAGTACGCTTCGATCTACGGCTACAACCTGATGCTGCATCGCCGCGGCAAGCGACCAGACCCCATGTACGAAGGCCTGACGGATACGATCAAAGGCATGATCGACGACGGCATCGCCGTCTTCGAGGGCCACCACTAGGAGACGAGCCATGGCCTGGGACTTCTCGACCGATCCGGAATTCGAAAAGAAGCTGGAGTGGATGCGAACCTTCGTCCGCGAAGAGGTGTATCCCCTCGAGGTGCTGGATGCGGACGAGGCCGGCTTCATGCTCGCGATCCGGCCGCTGCAGGCGGAGGTGAAGAAGCAGAAGCTTTGGGCCACCCACCTGCCGCCGGAATTGGGAGGCCAGGGCTACGGGCAGGTGAAGCTCGGCCTGATGCACGAGATCGAAGGCGCCAGCGTGTGGGCGCCGACTGTGTTCGGCAACCAGGCCCCCGACTCAGGCAACTCCGAGGTCCTCGCCACCTTCGGCACCGAGGCGCAGAAGCAACGCTGGCTGCGCCCACTACTCGATGGCCAGATCCGCTCCGCGTTTTCCATGACCGAGCCCAACACCGCCGGCTCGGACCCGACGCTGCTCTCGACCACCGCGGTGCTCGACCGCGACGAGTGGGTGATCAACGGCCACAAGTGGTTCACGTCGAACGGCATGATCGCCGACTTCCTGATTGCGATGGTCGTCACCGAGCCACAGGCCGATGCGTATGAGCGCGCCTCGATGATCATCGTGCCAGGTGACGCGCCGGGCCTGAAGAAGCTCCGCAACATCCCCACGATGGCGGGCGAGCACGAGCGGTTCGGCTACGGACATGCCGAGGTCCTGTATGAGGACGTGCGCGTGCCGAAGGACAATCTGGTCGGGGAACGCGGACAGGGCTTTCTGATCGCGCAGGCGCGACTCGGGCCTGGCCGCATCCATCACTGCATGCGCTGGCTCGGTCAAGCACGACGCGCTTTCGATATGTTGTGCGAGCGCTCCTTGCAGCGCGAGGCCTTCGGCAAGAAGCTCGCCGGTCACGAGACGGTCCAGAACTGGATCGCCGACTCGGCGGCCGAGATGCAGGCCGCGCGCCTCATGACCCTGCACGCGGCGTGGGTCATCGACACGCAGGGCGCGGCTGCGGCGCGCAAGGAGATCTCGCTGATCAAATTCTTCGGCGCCAAGGTGCTGCACGACGTGATCGACCGCGCCATCCAGGTCCACGGATCGCTCGGCTACTCATCCGACATGCCGCTGGAAGAGATGTATCGCCACGCCCGCGCCGCGCGCATGTACGACGGACCCGACGAGGTCCATCGCGTCTCGGTCGCGCGCCAGGTCCTCTCGGGCTACCAGCCGCCGAAGGGCATTTGGCCTCGTGAGCACGTGCCCACACGCAGAGCCGCGGTCCAGCGGAAGTTCGCCGCCTTGCTGGAGGCCGCCACCACCGACGCCTAAGAACCCGTTTCCGCGCGTTCGGCTGGCCAACCGCGCCCTTCGATACGTCGGGTAGCGAATGCGTGGCGCCG
>WNFA01006993.1_pt1 | contig 24777 bp, 15 predicted proteins | sample 5400481 | NCBI WGS metagenome assembly WNFA01 (sample SAMN13153340, study PRJNA577476) | soil metagenome | isolation source: 120 cm saprolite under Douglas fir tree site 2 hole 1 replicate 2 | place: USA:California | collected 2015-04-18 | reverse complement strand
GGGTTTGTAGAGTCGCTCCCAGGCCATAGATGTCGGTTTGTGGCGTGGTATGGGCGCGGCGGCCATACTGTTCGGGAGCCGCGTAGCCCGGCGTGCCAAGCGGGCCGGTATCTTTCCACCCTGGCCGGTACAGGCGAGCAATGCCAAAGTCGATCAGGCAGATGCGCCCGCTGCGGGTGATGATGATATTCGCGGGTTTGATATCGCGAAAAATGATCGGCGGGCGCTGCGTATGCAGGTAGTGGAAGACGTCGCACAAGGCCAGGCCAATATCCAGCGTTCGTTTTACCGGCAGGAAGCCGCGCCGCGTGGACTTGAGGCGCTCTTCGAGGGTTTTTCCCGTGAGATATTCCATAGCGATGTACCAGTGCTGGTCATCCGTGAAATAGTTATAGATGCGTGGGAGGCTCTTGTGGCGCAGCGAAGAAAGATGGGTGACCTCGCGATTGTAGCCGTCCGACGCGTCGATCATTTCTTGCAGGGTGAGGGACTCCAGGTGGATTTGCTTAATGGCGACCAGGCGATTCTTATGCCCGCGATCTTGCGCCTTGTAGACCGTGGCAAACCCGCCCTGGCCAATCTGCTGGAGAATCCGGTAGCGCCCTGCGAGCAAATAACCTGCTGGTAACGAGCACACAGCAGGAGTGGGAGCAGCAAACAAGAGCGGAGTGGGTGCGGGAGAAGATAACGGCGTTTGCACAGGAGGCGGAGCAGCCTCAGCGTCAACAACGATGGCAGCTCCGCAGGCGGCACAACTGGTTGCCTGCGCTGGAATGGCGAATCCACAGGTTTGACAGAAAAGTGATGCGCTCATGTTTCTCTTCCGTCTTGCGCGAAACATAGGATACTGTCGAGTACTCCAATTGTAGTCCGCTTTTTTCCTGCTGTCAAAAAGAGGCTCCGTATTTTGCGATGATGAAACTGATATCACGTACCTGCTGTGCTATCCAGGTTTTGAGATCATGGTGTTCCACGCTTTGCCGGGCGAGCTCTGCCTTCTGGTGCCGCTCCTCCGGTGACAGCGTTAGAGCCTTGTAGAGCGCCTCTGCCGTTTCCACCATATCAGCAGGCGAGATGGGGATAGAGGCCTGCTCCAGTTGTTGGAATGCTCCACTTGTGCGCGAAAGTATTAATACGCCGTTTCTTTGATTGACGATGGGTCCTTCCTTGGCAACCAGGTTCATCCCGTCAATCAGGGGATTCACCAGCAGTACATCGTAAAACTGTAAGGCAGCGAGAGCCTGGGTGCGGTTGTCTTGTACGAAAGCCTGGATAGGTGTCCACTCATTCCGGCCGAATTTCTGGTTAATATGCTCGATAAGCTTGAGAATCTCTTCCCTATACTTCCGGTAGATGGATAACGCCTGGCGAGATGGCACAAGAAAAGCCAGAAATGTCACCTTCTCATAAAGCTCAGGATGCCTCTCAAGTATATACTCGTAAGCTTGAAAGCCCCGCACAATGTTCTTTGTTGGTTCGATACGATCCACCCGCATAATGGTCTGTTCGCCAAGCAGAGGTCGTATGTACTGCGCGGCACGCCTACCTGCTGCACTGTGGATGATGCGACGTTCCTCCGAAACCGAAATTGAGATGGGGTAATCACGCACCAGGGTGCGATGGCTTTGTCGAACGATGGCAGCATCTTCAACATCGACATCAACATCATTGAGTAACGCGGGTACGCCCTCCAGAAAGTTCTGTGCATCGCGTTTCGTCTGGAAGCCAAGAATATTATTGCCTAAGAGGCCGTTGTAGATGGCTTGCGTTATCTCGGTGGGCAAGTGCGATTGCCAGTAACGGACTTCGGGCCAGGGGATGTGGATAAATTGCTGCATGGTAATGGATGGATGATGGTGACGGATCAGTGTGGGAGCGAGGTAGAGATGGTAGTCATGTAACGCCACTATAGTCGATGACTGATTCCGCTCAATCTGAGCACTTACAGCGTCGGCAATTGCCGCATTTGCCTTCGAGTAGCCATTTTCCCAGGCACGCAGAATCTGCTCAAATGTAGGGAAAGCTGCGGAGTGTTCGAAGAGGTAGTGTTGTAAGAACCAGAGGACCTGGTTACTGACGATATCGTAATGGTTGTGATAGACACCCTTTGGAACAGTCACATAGCGAAGCTGTGTCCGCTGACTGGGCAATGGGGGCCGCAGTAGCCCGTCATGAGCCTGCTGCACTGCTATGCGATCTCCTTCGGTCATTGCCAGGGCAACCCAGGTTGTATCCAAGGAAGGCATGGCCTCGATAAGCGCTGTTACCACACCTCCTTCACCCCTGCGGTAGCGCAGTGTTTTGTCCTGGTCCATATAGTATTCAACAGGTCCACGATTTGTAACAATGATGAGATGATCGGCGTGTATCTGCTCGGATACCGTTTGCGGTGATGCTGCACTTTGTGTCTTTTTAGACATCGGTTCTTCCTTCTCCTGCCTTTCATTGTCTGCTTGGACTCTTTCTTTAGGTAAGGTTCAAATGCACTTGACAGTTCCGCATCAACAGAAAGGTCCAGCCCTGTCATGCTGAGCGCAGCGAGATGCTTCGCTGCGCTCAGCATGACAGATCCTTCGCTTCGCTCAGGATGACATTGTGTGACTGTTCAAACGGTCAAGGACTCTTCTTCACAATTGAACCTTGCCTTAGGTTCTTATCCTAGCATCCTCATGCAAGAGAGGGGCCAGAGCGGTGGCCAGACCAGCCCCGCGAGAGACAGGAGATCGATGAAAAGCAGCAGGGGATATAGAGATTTTTAGCGGCTGGCCCAGAGCATGCCGCGCTTCATGATTTCCAGTGCTTGAGGCACGTCAAAATCGCGTGCGATGTGCCCCAGAGAGGAGTAGAAGACGCGCCCGGCTCCCCAGCGTTTTTTCCAGACGACCGGCATGACACATCCTGCAATCCAGGGGGCATGCTCACCGCTAAATGTAGTGGTGGCCAACACTTCGTTGGAGGGGTCAATGTGCATGTAGTATTGCTCGGAATGCATGTGGAAATCCTGGATACCCTGCGTGATGGGGTCGTCCTGCTTCACGATCTGTACCTCGTAATCGATGATTCCGCCGGGGTGTGCGACCCATTGCCCTCCGACCATAAACTGATATGCGGGGTTGGCGCGGAAAGAGTCGGCCATACACCCGTGCCAGCCGGCCAGGCCTGTCCCGTTCTGCACAGCCTGGAGCAAGCCTTTTTCCTGCTCAGGAGTGATCGTGCCCATGGTCCAGATGGGCACAATCAGGTCGAGGCTCTGCATTTTTGCTTCATCCAGGTACATATCCAGGGTGGTGGCGATTTCCAGGTGGTAGCCCTGGACGCGTAAAAAAGCGGCGAAGATGGCCGCGCCTTTTTCTGGCTCGTGCCCTTCCCAGCCTCCCCAAACAATCAGTGCTGATTTCATGAGATGGGTTCTTTCTTTGAGCATTTACTTAGGCAGCAGTGGCGCTGGGCGCTGACAGGTGCTGCTCAGGGTGATGTGGCGTTCTTCGCGTGAGGCGTCGTGGATCGCTTCCATGATGTCCAGCACGTGATAGGCCAGTTCGCCGCTGGCGCGAGGCGTTTGCCCGGTGCGCATGGCGCGCGCCATGTCTGCTGCGCCGATACCGCGACTGTTCTCGGTATAACCGTGGGTGTGCGGAACTTCACGCCATGCCCGTTCCTGGGCGCCACGCACATAGACGGGTCCGCCGAAGCCGTTGGGATCGGGGACGATCAGCGTTCCTTCGGTGCCGTAGACTTCGATGTGTGGGAGCTGGTGGGACCAGACATCGAAGCTGGTAATGATGGTGCCAATCGCGCCGTTCGCGAAGTCCAGGACGCCGGCAATGTGTGTGGGGATCTGCACCTTGATAACTTTTCCCGGATTCGGCTGGCTGGTCACCACGCGTTCGGGGAAAGTGATGCGTGTTGACCCGGTGACGCGCCGGACCGGTCCGAGCATGGCGATCAAGGCAGTCAGATAATACGGTCCCATGTCGAACATTGGTCCCCCGCCTGGCTGATAATAGAAGTCCGGGGCCGGGTGCCAGCTTTCGTGACCGTGACATAGCATAAAAGCCGTCGCGCCAATCGGCACACCGATCGCGCCATCATTGATGAGTTTGATGCAGGTCTGCAGGCCCCCGCCCAGGAAGGTATCCGGGGCGCACCCGATCATACGTTGCTTGATCCGGGCTGTCTCCAGCAGGGCTTTGCCTTGCTCTCGATTGATGCCGAGCGGCTTCTCGCTATAGACTGCTTTGTCCGCCGCGAGCGCCGCCAGTCCGATCTCCGTGTGGGCTGCAGGCACGGTGAGATTCAGCACCAGATCAATCTCCGGATCGGAGAGCAATTCCTCGACCATCGCGACCTTTGGTACACCATACTGCTGGGCGATGGCCTGAGCTACTTCCGGGATCAGGTCTGCGCAGGCGACTATCCGCAGAAGCGGGAATTTTGCAGGCGCTTGCAGGTAGATGGAACTGATGGTGCCGCATCCAATGATGCCTACATTCATTTTTGTCTGGTCTTCCATGAGCGCGCTCCTCTTTTCTCCTCTACAGGAGTGTTCCTGGAAAATGGATGCTATCCAGGATGATACTCTAGCTCCTACCCATTTACCACGACAATCTTAATACGCTCAACCGATACCGGGAGATGGTCCATACCAAAGGGGAGTTGAATTTGTACAACTGCTACACCAGGTTGAGAAGCGAGATAGGCCTTCGCCAGAGTAGGTGTCGCTCCTTTAATGGATTGAAGCCACGCGTTGAGCTGCTGAGAGGAAGGTATATAGATCCAGAGTCCGCGTACTGAAACACTGAGATAAATCAGCCCGTTGCTTCCCTGCTGCACAACCGCGGGGGTGTTGACAACCAGTGAGCCCTTCAAATGATAGGGAGTATCCAGGAGGATTGTTGCCTGCTTACTCAGTAGTTGCTCGGCAACCTGACGTGCCATTGCAACATTATAGACCAATACCGTGGCTGATACGCTCACCTGTATCCTTACCTGGTTCTCTTGCGCACCAACCGGTTTATCTGGCACAACCTTAGTGGCATAGGTTGGTTGCACGGCCTCTACCTCATTAGCCGCAAACTTTTTTTGCAGTTGCTGCCCTGCCAGTTGCTGGAGGTGCGCATACAAAGCATTTCGGACTCTATCCAGGTCAGCCTGCGATACACTATGCACAACCTGTGGATCCACACCGCCGGTGAAAGGTTCAGGATTGCTGACGGTCACCTGATCGTTGCAGCAAGTGGTAAGGAGAGCATTCGCGGAGATATTTCCCGTCACGCCGGGAAAGACAGCCTGAGCGGGCGCTGTAACTGTCACATCCTGCCCCCCATAGCGCGGCGGCACCTCTACTGACTGTGTGAGTTTGACCTGCACACCCGTAATGGTTGTAAAAACCATCCCCTGCGGCACAGTGAAAGTCGAGGGGCTCCTATTATTAAAGAGGAGAGTACCACTTGCTGGTGTCCCGGGCAACGACCTGGTTCCCGTACTTGCTACGGCGCGACTATCCGTAGCAGTAGCGGTGAGGGTACGATCAGGGATGACCCGTGTAACAAGATCCGGTTGTGTGACCTGCGGGGAAGCGGTCAACAGGTAGGTATCCTGTAGTGGTTTGCTTTGAGCGGTGATAGCGATGTTTGCAATCGAGGCAGTACCCAATACCGGAAATCCCGGTGGAAAGAAGCTAAAGCCAAGCACTCGCGGCATGATCAGCAGCAACAAAAGAACGAGTGGAATCAAGGTTGTGGCCGTCACTGCCAGTGTGAAGCGCCTGCGGCTCTGGCTGGTAGATCTCTTTAACGGCTGCTTCACGCGCTCTTCAATACGCTGTCGCTTCGCCGGCTCTGCCGGTTCTACCGGTGGTAAAGGCGCCGAAACGCGACGGCCAGGAGGTGCGGGTAAAAGCTCATCCATTTCCAGGAGATCGTCGCCACCACTGGCAGCCAGTACCGGCCCATCCATAGCAGCCAGGAACGCCTGGCGCATCTCTGCCATACTGGCAAAGCGTTCCTCCGCCCGTTTTGACATAGCTTTGCGTACCACATCTCCCAATTCGGTTGGGATGGAAGCATCACGATCACAGGGAGATGGAACCGGCGCGTAGAGGTGCATCTTGACGACTTCCACGTCATCAGGATCATCGTAGGGCAATTCTCCAACCAGCATCTGGTAGAGCAACACACCCAGGGCATAAATATCGGTTGTGGTAGTAACAATGCCGCGCGCCTGCTCAGGAGCCATGTAGTGCGGTGTCCCCGGTATTTGATCCAGGGGAATGGACTTTCCAGCCTGTTTTAAGTCAGCTTGCTCCGAATAGCGCACCAGCCCAAAATCAGCAAGATAGACATACGGCGGGCCGCTGCGACGAGCCTCTAGCAGGACATTGGAGGATTTGATATCGCGGTGAATCAGCCCTTCTTCGTGCGCATATTCTACCGCATCCAGCAGTTGCAAGAAGATATCTGCGACATCGTTCAGCTCAGGCAGCTCACGACGTAAGTAACCGGTGAGTGTCCCTCCCTCGATAAAAGGCATCACCAGGTACAAAATCCCTTGCTCAGCCCCGAACTCGATCAGCGGCAGGATATGCGGGTGGTGCAACTGCGCAACGGTACGTGCCTCCCGGGCAAAGCGGCGGCGCCCCCATGCCTCCTACACGTATGCGCCGAATGACATCATAGTTTCCGAGTTGCGTACCCTCGAGCGTCAGCATCGCCAGCGTCTTTCCTTGTCTAGCTACCCCCCCAACCCCTGAGTGGGGGTGATAGGAGGAGTCGTTGGGGTGGGTACGACGGTAGGGCTACCCGGCGTGATCGTCGGGGTGCCGCTTGCCCCTGGCACAGAGTTAATATCGATCGTAATATGTGCGGCATCCGGTAACGTAGTGTTGCCATTGAAGATCACAATAGCGACACTGCTCACCCCGGGCTGCTTCAAGGGGTTCAAGAGGAAGTTTATAGCATCCTGCTTGCTCATGCCGGCAATGTCTTTCTTCAGCGTCGGGATATCGAACTTGTTATAGACCCACACGCCCGCTGCGCTGACTTCCACGTTGACATTGCCCCCGCTTCCCTGAGTGACCTGCGTTACCCCTTTCACGATATTGCCTGTGAGCGCGAAGTTTGGCCCGAAGTCTTTAAGGGCCTCTGCCGTGAGCAGGTTCGCGGCCATCGTGAGCGCAGCTTGCTGGTCGTAGACCTCCTCCGTGCAGGTGATCGTCCCGCTGACGGTCACACTCCCCGCGTGAGCGCCCGCATTATGGTCCCGAGTGAGATTTGATTTTGACGGGCATTGCGACGTGTTGGGCACCACCGCTTCATTCGACCGCACCTGCCCCTGTAAATCTTTGAGCACTCCCGGCTTGAGCTTATTTACGAGGTTGTTTGTCGCAGCATCGATGTCGACCTGCTCCACTACGGCGTTGGCCTGTGGGTTTTGCCCGCCGGTGAATGCTGTCGTATTCTTCGCAAGGATGCCCGCAACACAGCAATTTTTAAGGATGTCGAATTGAGGGATATCGCCACCAGGGCCAACATCGACCGCAAAGCCAGTCACGGTCACCGAACTATTACCAGTAGCCGGAACGGTGATCGGCCCATTAAATGAAACCGGTACTCCAGATTTACCTGTAAGCGTAGTGCTAGAAAACGTGAGCGGAGAATTAGAATTATTAAAAAATAGTAACTGTCCCGTCGCTTGAGCGCCCGGGATACTGCCGCTCGACGTCACCGTGATCTGCCCCGGGACCGAAGTAGCGCTGAGTATGCGCGCCTGTACCTGGCGATCCGCAGGATGAGGGGTTCCCGTTACAGCTGTGATGATAAAATTATCCGACAGGGGGTGACTAATAGGGGTGATCGTCACCGTGGCAGTGGTTACTGCGCCGGGTAGGATATTGCTTGCAATGGCGATAGCGGCAATCAGCATGAGCGTGAGTACGACCAGCAAAATAGCAAGCCACCGGCGCGTTCGCCTGGGAGAACGACCAGGACCGCCGCTGCCTCCGCCGGGGCCACCCGTGCCGCTTCCCGTAGGAGGAGTGCCACCTCCATTGGCGGTGCGAACAGCCGGCGCAGCCCCCGCTCCCGCAGCAGCCCGCCGCGTGGGTGAAGCAGCAGCTGGTATCTGCGGCTGTGCCGGTGCTACCGGTGCTACCATTGGTACAGGCGCAGGCTCGGAAGGAGGGACGGCTAATTTGGCAGTCGTCCTTGGGCGACGAGGCGCAGATGGGGGGAAGCGTATAATGCCCGGGTCTTCTGGGCGATCTGCTTCATTGGGGTCAGCAGGATTGGACTGTACTGCTGCACTACTGGCACTACTGGCACTACTGGCGGGCGTACTCTCGTATATTGGCGATCCCGCATCGCTATTTTCAAGCGTGGAACTGGCTCCCTGCTCATCGAGCAAAGCGCCGGAACCAAAGCCCGCAGCCGCACCTGCCATGCCTGCAACTGCTGCATCCGGACCGGCAGGCACAGTTGTTATATCTTCATCTTCGCCAGGGCCAGGCACAGGTAGATTAACGGGAAGAGGCGAGGCCGGTTTTTGTTCGATACGGCCGTTTGCAGTAGAAGATGTTGTGCTGGCACCGGCAGGCTTTGGCTTGCGTCTTAATAAGAAGCCTCTTTTTTTACCAGCTTCATTGGCCGCAGCTTCAATTTTGAGCGACTGTACAAAGTTCTCAGGCGAGGAGTAGACAGGAAAGCGCCGCTGCCGCGCAAACTGGGCCGGGCCAGGGCCGCTGGGAGCTATAAAGACAATTTCGGACTTGAGGCCGCGCCGCATGTTCCTCAGGCCATCAAAATCCACCGGTCGCTGGAATGCTCGATTATTTTCTGGCAATACCACGACCACTTCTTCACGGCCAAACTTATCCTGGGTCAAAATAGCAGTTAAGACGCTTTGCCTGTTATCGTTGGCGTCTACATATATCACACCAATACTTGCGCTACGCGGATCGTTTGGGCCTAGCAGTTCTGCTCCGTCACTTTGTCTCATTGCTAATTCCCCCGTTGTCCCTAGATTTGGCGTAATTTATAGGCTATTGATGACATTTTACACTAATTGAAAGAAATCGCAAGGGGAGACATATGCTTACCGTTTCTTTTTTCTACCACTCTCCTATGCAATCGCTAACTCCCTTAGCTACAGAGTCGTAAGAGGAGTGGGGTGGCATAGGATGAGCGAATGGTACAGGATCGCTTCCATCCGTTCAGGTAGAGCTTGCCTGAGTCCATCAGGCGATGGAGGTCTGTTTGCGGCGGAAACAGCAGCACCGCGCCGTGCGCGATATACGGGCACGGCTTGACCGACGCATCGGTCACGGAGCAAGCTTGTGCTTTCCCAGTTGCTTGCATCTGGGTCAGGAAGGCTACACCGAGCCGCGCGATATTGACCGCCGCGCAGTAGTCCCGGTCAGCATTGTAGGAACAGTGCGCACACACCAGCCAGCGCCCCCATTTCACGGGATCGGCTCGATGGTGTATGCGAGGAGAGCGATAGGTGTGGGCGGGCTTGCCGCAGCGGGGGCAGGTGTGCGAGGTGCCACGGGGCTTTTCCGAGCGGAAGCGTATGCCCAAGAGGTGGCTTTTGTACCTCAAGATGTGCCAGATCTCTGCGCGGATGGTCGTGTTGTTGCGCCAGTTGCGCCACTTGCCGCGCACGCCTTTGCCCCGCCCGGTGGATTTGAGGGTTGAAAGTGCTTCCCCACTGATGAGGGCACAGCCCCACACCGGCCTGGTGCCCATCGAGACCGCCGGTGTTGACAAACAGGGGGCGCGAGATCTGCGTTGGCTGCTCGGGATCAGCCGGATTGGTGGAGAGGACCACCGCCGTGATCAAGCCGTGCACGCCCCAGTCGAAGCCGAGCACCCGCTCGATCGCCTTCCAGGGAGCAAGCTCCGCTTGTTTGACCTGGACAATCACGTCGAGGACCGCGACCCGGTTGCCATCCGCTGTGACTAACTCGCGCAGAGTGGGAGCCATATGCACTCCCGCTTTGAGCCGCTCAACCAGGCAGGCAGGAAGCTGGAGGATGATGGGGTCTTTTCGCCACTGCCAGCTGCCCGTTTCATCAGGAAAGCGGAAGCGCAAGGAAGCGGTCCCGGCTTGCACATCGAAGGAGAGACGATAACTTTGGCCTTTCTTGCTGCCGTCGTCCCCTGCGTAGGTGAGCATGCCCACCTTGAGCAGAGGAATGACCTGCATGTCTTCGTAGGTGTGCGGGAACATGCCATGTTCGAGAAAATAATTACAGGCTTGCTCGACTACATTTTGCATGGTGACGAAGGCGGTATCGTCCTCCTCAAGCGTCTTTTGCAGCGCCTCGATGGCCTCTTTGATGCTCTGGCGGTTTTTGCCAGCAGGTCGTTGCTCGGTTTTGGGGCGCATGAACCCATCGGAGAGGATCGGCTGGATCAACTCAAAGACCTGTTTGCGTTTGGCTTGGGCACGCAGAATGCGACCAGCGGTCTCACTTTCGCATCGCCATTGTCGATCACCGTGGGGCGCTGGGGACCCGATGAACTCTCCCACCTGTTTCCAGGCCGGTCCTGGGTGCTCGGTCATGAAGTCATCGAGGTACGGCCACAACTGCACCAGCGCTGCATTGACCACCAAACGACTGGCATCCAGCAGACGAAGCGCATCCGCTTGCGCCGCATCAGGGAGGCGAAGATCGTAGCTTAAGGGCTGAAAATTTCGGCCTGCGCGCATGTTCACTCCTGTGACGAACATCTGTCCTTGTTGGCACAAGTATAGCATAGCTCACGGTTGTGGGCAACTGTCAGATACCCTATGAAAATGAACGGGAAATCTAGAAAATTATGTGTTCATTAGACTCTACTGCCACACGGAGTACAATCTACTGGAAAAAGCCATAACCGCTGCCGGGGGAGAGTTGGCATGCTACCTCGGACCGGCATTACGCACATCGTCACCGACTAGCGTGAACTGCGTAAAATTCTTTTTGAAGCGCGCGGCAAGATCAGCAGCCTGGCGGTCAAAGGCTTCCTTGTCCGCCCACGTATTCCTCGGAATGAGCACCTCGCCCGGTACATCCGGGCAAGACGTGGGAGAGTGCAGCCCGAAGACAGGATCGGTATACATCTCGCGATCGTCAAGTGCTCCGCTGATGGCTGCTCTCACCATCGCTCGTGTGTAGTTGATGTTGATGCGCTTACCAACCCCGTATGGACCACCGGTCCAGCCGGTGTTGATGAGATAGCAGCGCACGTTGTACTCTTCTATGCGCTCGCGCAGCAGGTTGGCATACTCACCCGGTTGCAGCGGCAAAAAAGGAGCGCCGAAGCAAGGGCTGAACGTCGCCTGTGGAGTGGTCACACCCGCTTCGGTTCCCGCCAGTTTGCTTGTATAGCCGGACAGGAAATAATACATCGCCTGTTCTGTAGTCAGCTTCGAGATTGGCGGCAAGACGCCAAACGAGTCTGCAGAGAGGAAAATCACCGCTTCTGGATGTCCTCCTCTCCCCGATTCGACCACGTTATCGATGAAGTCGACAGGGTAGGCCGCCCGCGTGTTCTCCGTTATTGAGTCATCGCTGTAATCAGGCTCGCGCGTCTTCGGATTCAGTACGACATTTTCATAGACCGCGCCGAAGCGAATGGCATCCCAGATTTGCGGCTCATACTCTTTCGACAGGTTAATGCACTTTGCGTAACAGCCACCTTCGAAGTTGAAGACGCCATTAGCACTCCAACCATGCTCATCGTCGCCAATCAGGCGGCGGCTGGGGTCAGCAGAGAGACTCGTCTTGCCTGTACCGGAAAGGCCAAAGAAGAGCGCCACATCGCCACCGGGTCCGACGTTGGCCGAGCAGTGCATGGGCAGCACCCCCTCGGCAGGCAGTATAAAGTTGAGCACGGTAAAAATAGACTTTTTCATTTCGCCAGCGTACTGTGTGCCGGCGATCAGGATGAGCCGCTCTTCAAAGTCGATAATGATAGCCACCTCGGAGCGTGTACCAAACGTGCGCGGGTCAGCATGAAAATTCGGGACACAGAGGACGGTGAAACCGGGATGCCCGCTGGTCAAATCGTCCTGGTTAGCACGCAAGAAGAGCTGTCGAGCAAAAAGATTATGCCAGGCCAGCTCAGTAATTACCTGGATGGGTATACGGTAAGCAGGATCAGCGGCGGCCGCGGCATCCAGCACATACACATCACGCCCTTGCAAATAGGCTGCCAGGCTGCGTCGTATGCCCTCGAAGGTCTCTGCGGATATGGGGTGATTGATCTCGCCCCACCAGATTTTCGTCGCATACTCTTCGTTTGAGACAATATACTTATCCTTGGGTGAACGCCCTGTATGAGAACCGGTCATTGCAGCAAACGCACCATTTGCAGCCAACTCTCCCTCCTGACGGGCCAGAGCATGCTCGACCAGCACTGCAGGTGCAAGATTCCAGTTAATATTGCCTAGATTCACCAGCCCATATTCTTCCAGGGCTTTTCGGCTCATCATCATTGTCATGTTCTATCTTCTCCTCCCGGGGCGCGCCGGTAACAGCCATGTTTACATCTGTACGTACATTCGTGGTACATCGCAACGCGCACTATGCCCCTATCATTGGCTAGCATACCAAACTTATCACGCCAGCGCAAGCTGGAAGGTGTCACGGTTGGGTCACTAAAGCTGTTTTTGATACGCAGAATGATGCAATGGTCCAGAGCCGGAGCGTTTCTCTTCACTACCGCCATCGAAGCCTTGTAGGGTTCTTGCAGGAGATACAGACAGGCTAGATGAGCCGATCTCTGAGGATAAAATCAGGAAGCCAGCCCACTCCACAACCTGCGCAACTGCACCGGGACTTCCTGTTGAGGGGAGATTTGAGACTTTCAAAAAGCACCTTTTCTACAGAAAAATATATTTTTGTTTCATATCAATAGTAGATGGGATAATATAAATACTTGACAAAGCAGCCGATACGATCTATAGTATGTACGGTGAATCCAAGAAGACCTACCTGGAACGCTGCTCATGTGTTCCAGGTAGGTTACTTATAGCAATTTCAGCACCGACTCACTGGTGTGCCAGCCTGTCTCAACAGGAGCGACGCCTCTGATGTGACGTGCTAAAGCCTATACAGGTTTCACCATCGTGTTTTCGCTGCACAGCTAAGAAAGTGACACCATTCCCTGATGATAGCGTTTGTATAGTGCTGTCGAACGACAAAACTATTTGCCACGTCAAGGCAAAAAGAGTCGTTCAACAGCAACATATGCGACTTTGAGGCGTCTCCAGGATCCTTGATCCTTGCAAATGGGGCAAGAACATACAAATGTTCTCAGTCAGTAAGGATCCTGGAGACAGTCGTTATCAAAGCGCGCTTGCAGGCAATGGGGTACTGGAATAAGCGGCTATGAAATCGCCACAGGATGCTGCAAATAGAGGCCGACAAAGATGCGCAGGTAGCCACCATCATCGTCGGGATAACTGCTCGCATGATTATTACAGAGGTTGCATTCATAGGTGCTAATGGGGGCAGGATTGGTGACGCCATCGTGTATAGCATCAATATTCATAGTACCACCATTTCCAGGCCCGAACAGCACGGCAATCACGCCGGCGGCTGCAAAACTGGCAACATTCCCCAGGATATACTCCGCCCGGTTGTCCTGGTAGTGTCCCGGCGAGTTGTTCATCGTGTCAAAATACTGGTTCCCCATTGGCACCTGCCACATGACGACACGGTGGTGCGTATCCTGGCTGAGGTCACCGATATAGGTCAGGTAGCGCGCAAAATTGGGGAATGTCCGGTTATAGCGATCCCACCATGAACGCCCGTTTGGCTGAGCCGAGTCGAAATCAGCTACATCGTTGGATAGCAGGTCCCAACTCGAAACACCTGCGGGATTGCCGTACAACCCGGCGCTATTCAGGAAATTCGCCTCCCTCTGGGCAATGCCAGCGACATCCAGAGATGGGTCCGTATCCGTGGCGATATCAACCCCTGCAGCCCAGGTAGAGGCATGCAGCGTCAGAATCGCATTAGGAGCATATTTATCGCGCATATGCAGCAGCGCCCAGGCGAAACCCTGTGCGGTGTCCGGAAACCCTGCGGCATCGGGAAAACCAGAAGAACCAACGCTAGCGGGAATGCCGGCAGCGTTATCACTGCCGTGCGTGGCATTTTGCAGAAAGCCCCACAGGTCAGGCTCGACAATCACCAGCACAGGTTTCCCAAAAGCGCCTATTTTTTGCAGCATCAGCAACCAGTTGGCGAAGTAGGCATTCATAGTCGAGGGGCTTGCCAGGTTAGCAGTGTCCTGGTCGATGTTATGCCCGCCGCAGTAGTCACTCGGGTGAGGTCCATTGCTCAGGCAGATTTCGTAGTAGACAAAGGTGGGCATATACCCATGCTGCGCGCTCTCCTGCATATAATAGTTCGCGAACTGGCCAGCAGGTTGTTGCCATGTTTCCCAGCCCCGACCGGTATTTACTCCACCCGTGAGATACTGGTACCTGAAAGTGATTGCAGCGCCATTATTCGTGCGCATGTCATCAAGTGCGGAGGCGGTAGCCGGAGGGCTCAGCACGCCGAAACTAAAGTAGCGTGGAAATGCAGCCGGGATGGAGCCCAGGCCATGAGGGACGGGGCCTGGCGGAGTAGACGTTCCCTGTGTGACAGTCGCCCCTGGCTTTACTGGTGTGGAAAATTGCCTGGCTACCTGTAGGGAACCAGGCGTTTCAAAGATTCCATTACCCCGTGAAGACGCCTGTTCATGTGCGCTGTTAACAAGCTGACCCGCATTACCCTGACAAGCCGAAACAAGCCATATGAGAGCAACACAAACCAGGGCAAAGGTTTTCCTTCGATGTTCCCCCGCTCGACGGAATCTCATTGGGTCCCCTTACATAATAATTTTCCTTCCGTAGTATAGCTTCCAATTGCTGAGGCTGTCGAGTAAGTAGCTCGTAAGGGCTATCCTATCGATGCAATTAGGGGCGAGCGTTCTCTTGATACGCATGTGCAGTCAAAGCTACGACGTTTTACCGGCAAGGGGCGATGCTGGCACCTATCCGTCTCACCAACGCTGCTGCGCAGCTAGTGCTTCGCACTCAGGTGAGACGCAAGGAGACGCATCCCCACCCCACTCCACACCGCCCCCGCCCCTACGCGGGTTGAGAGAACGGTTCGCGTGTGAGCAGGCTAGCTGACAGCAAACGTGCGTGGGCGAGCAGAAGCCAATAAGATGCAGCAAGCGAGAACGACGAGGCTCATGCGAAACCTGCTCAAGTTTTCATGGCACAGCGCTCCTGGTGTGCAGCCGGGTGTAGCACCACGTGGAGCGCTGTGCCAAGCACGGCGATCCAGATGGCGGCAGCTGTGGCAAAGAGGGAGCCGAGCAGCCACGTACCAAGCCACCCGCCGAGCAAGGCGACCAGGGCACCGAGACCGAGCATGCCCAGCCGTCCACCACGCACCCACGCCGCCGGCCGCAGCTTCGCCGCGTTCGCCAGCGCACCGATGAGCAGGCCAAGTAACAACCAGAAGAGTGAAAGGATCAGCATCGTCGTTCCTCGCTTTCTGCTCCGCCAGGACGCTCAGGAGCCGACCAGCAGGATACTGTCGATCGCCTGAAATAGCTTGGTGCCATCGCCCAGTAATTGCGTCAGGCCGAGGTTCGACCGTACCTCTACGTGCGAGATGATACCGTAGGAGGCAAAGTCGTAGGGATGATGGATGCGCGCAAGCGCCGCTGCAAATTCCTGAGCCTGGGTGATCGGGATGGCGGAATCGATGCGGTCATGCAGCAAGTGGATCGGTGCGCGAATCTGGTCGATGACCGACATCGGTGAGAGCTGGGTGAGCAGCGCTTTCATCTGGGGCGTGAGCGCGGCGATATTGCGGTCTACGTTGCCGGGCTCATCGCCTTCCAGCAGGTGATAGAAGGCAGCGATGCCTGGGGAAAGCTGAGCCTGTTGCCGCGCGGTCAGCGGGGGGCCGAATTTAAGGAGAGGGAACGCCTTCAGCAGGAGCTGCTTGTCAGTGGGCGAGAGCAGGCTGTTCACGGTGGTGGCCAGCGCGTAGAGCGTCGTCGTGATAGGCAGCCAGGGCTGCGTCTGGCCATCGACGACCTGGGAGCGCCTGCCAACGGTCTCTAGCAGTGTGGTCGCATCAAAATAGGCGCCAAGCGTGGCGAGGAATGCCACGCGGTCGCGGATGCGCGGGTCGGCTGCACCGGCGCAGGCCAGCATGGCGCCGACGCTGAAAGCGAGGATGCCGATGTGCTGCGGATTCACGCCCGGCCAGTGCTCCATTAGCTCGAACGCCTGCACGACAGCCTCACCGTCGCGCGCCGAGACCTTGTATTGAAAGAGCGTTGGCGTCCCTACATTGACGAAGACGATGCCCTCACGCGCAAACGATTGCGAAAGGTTGACGAGCTGCGGGACCGCGCGGTTATCGCCGGCGCCGACCACGTCGATGATGGCCTCACGCCCGCCGGGGATCGGAGGCGGCGGCGTGGCCGGCTCGTAGATGTCCAGAAAGACCGGGCCATTGTCAGAGGAAAGCGTGATGCGCCTGAAGCGCACGGGGTCGCCGGCCAGCACCAGCGGTGCGGGTTCAGAGGCGCTAAGCAGCGCCGGGAGCAGGAAGGCGCTGCGCGTCAGGGACCGTCCCCAGGGAAACAGCGAGAGAAAAGCGCCTGCGCTCAGCAGGAAGACGAGGGCCACCTGTGCTGCTCTCCGGCCCAGTTTCAAGGGTCGCCGAGGTCTGGCTCCCGGCGAACCAGGGTCGATGATTGCCTGCCTTGTAGATGGCTGAATATCATCCATAGCAGTATCGCCTCGCGCTTCCCGCACCGGTTGACGCGTCTCTTTGAGGCGCTGTTGCCCAGCGACCAGGGCATGAGCCGGCGAACGTTTGCGCGCTCATTCCCTCTCTTAGGATTAGGACGTTGCAGAATAGCTCCTGGTCACTTGTTGGGGTATTCTCGTGGTTGATTCACCTCAAAGCGCTTGCGAGTTCAGCACGGCCACGATACGGCGCTAACATCAGCGAAGCTGTTGCTGCTGGCGAACCCCAGGGCGACCGCAAGGGTCCCTCAATAGGCATCAACCTAACACAAAGCTCATCAACATTTGTAGGGGCGAGGGTGGTGAGGAGTGGCGGGGAGGGCCTTTATGGTCGCCCGCGTCCTGTTCCCTGTGCTTACATGTAGGGGGAACGCGCTCACACCCCCGCCACCGGGCGACCATAAAGGCCCACTCCACCTCCACCCAACCGCCCTCGCCCCTTCGGATCATCCGGCCTCCTGTCTCGCTTCCAGGCTTCGGTTGATGCCTATTGGGCGACCGCAAGGGTCCCTCCCTCTCTCCACCACCGCTCCCGCCCTTACAATGATACGGCGAGGTTCGCCAGCAGTAGCGAAGCTGAGCAGGAGCCAAGTTTTATGACAAGTCACGCTTGCGCACATACTCTACGAACTTATCGCCGCGATCAAACTCATTCAGGAACATGCCAAAACTGGTAAAGCCAGGCGAGAAGAGCAACACATCACCCGGACGTGTGTAGGATACCGCGGCATCCATAGCAGCAGTAAAATCGTCAAACACGCCGCGCACAGGGTCAGCGACTCCGAGCCTTTGCGCCGCGTCCCGCAGAGCTGGCAGCAACTCGTCCGTACCCGACCCTTTCAGTAAGATCACATCGCGACAATGTCTAACAATCTTTTCCGGCCAGTCTTCCAGCGGAAGAAACTTGGTGTTGCCTCCTGCTACCAGCACGATTGGCTCGTCAAATGCCACCAGGGCTACACGTCCCGCTACAGGAGTAGTGCTCGTTGTATCGTTAATATAGTGCACGCCATTGACCACCGCGATCTCTTCTAATCGATGGGCCACGCCGTGAAAATTCCGCACTGTGGACGCGATGATTTCACCGGCAACACCCAGCAGCCTCGCGGTGGTTGCCGCCAGCAAAATATTTTCGAGGTTGTGTTTTCCTCGCAAAGAGGTCTCGCTAAAGCTGAAAGGAGTCAGGGTTGTCGCACCGCGAGGAAAAATTCCCCCAAGCTCTAAGCTAGTGAACCACGTTTCGGCTACAGCTTCCTCACCCAGCCGACGCGTCCAGGGATTATCGTAGTTAAAGATAGCCAGGTCGGTGGTGCGCTGATAGCGGAAAATATTGGCTTTAGCCTCGGCATACTCTTCCATGCTGTCATAGGTATCGAGATGGTCGGGATAGATATTGGTCATTACGGCAACGGATGGGCTTAACTTATGAGGTGCAAGTCCTTCCAGTTGCCAGCTTGATAATTCCAGTACAACCAGTGTCTGAGGAGTAATTGTAGGAAGCAAAGAGAGTGTTTCGACGCCAGAAACATTGCCCCCTATCACCGTGGGAATACCGCTTGCACGCAGCAGCTCATACATCAGCATAGTTGTCGTTGTTTTGCCGCGCGTCCCGGTAATGCCGATGATGCGCCCCGGGCAGGCTTGAAAAAAGAGCGCTATCTCCTGTTCGATACGCGCGCCGTTTTCACGCGCAAGGCGCAGGTAAGGTGAGTTCCGGCGAACGCCAGGAACGCGAATGACGATTTGGGCCCAGAGGAAATCTTCTTCGCGATGCTCACCAAGTACATATTCGATTGGCAAACCCGCAAGTAAGGCTATGCTCGGTGCAAGGACCTCTGCTGATCGCAGGTCGGTTACACGCACAATCGCCCCTTGTTGGGCTGCGTATCTCGCCGAAGCAATGCCCGACCCGTGCAGTCCCAATCCCATGATCAGTACACGCTTACCTTGCAGGTCCATCTTGATACTTCCTGGTAAAACAAGAACACAAAATACGTTGTTTATGATAGCAGAATTGCTTTCGAGACACAAACGCGGAACCAGCAGGGGCTACTTCCTGAAAAAATTGACGCGTCGCACACGAAATTCGGGAGCTTTGCGCTCATCATATGGCAAAAAAAGCTATGATATAATAAATAGCTCGGCATTCTTTTGATTGGTTATTTGCAAGTGAAATGATGATGAAATGTACCAACCAAACCTGGTCGTGTCACCCTGAGCGCAGCGAAGCATCTCTGTGCCCATCGAGCCAGACCCTTCGCTGCGCTCAGGGTGACAACACCTGACCGCTCTTGGTCGTGAAACTTCATTGTCAGCTCGCACCAGGTACCTAGAAACTGCAACAATATGGGGCCAGCCCATCCTGTCCTACTTGAACATATTCTTAGACGCATGCCGGTTGGAGTCGCCGTCCTCGACTGCACCGATTTACGCTTTCTTTATGCAAATTCGTTTCTTTTGGCATTACTCGATCAATCATGGCGCTCTCAAGGTGTGATCGGTCATACCCTGGATGAAGTAGCGCCTCAGGGAATACGACAGGCGGCGCAGGCTGTTTTGCAACAGGTGCGCTCAACCGGCCAGAGCCAAACCTTCGCCGAACTGCCCTATGAAGGTTTCCTTGAAACGCGAGGGCGCACCTACTGGCGTGTGTCTATTGAACTCTCAACAAATTTGCCATACCAGGAACAGGCCGGCGCAGAAACGCTTCGTGCAGAGCCTGCACTGTTGGTAACTATCGAGGATGTCACCGAAAAGGTACGCTCGCGCATGCACCTGGATGCCATTCACTACATCTCTTCGACGATCGTGGGGCGATTTGCTCTCCCTCAGGTTCTCGATAGCATCCTCGAGGCCGTTCAGGAGCTGGTAGGCTCCACGCGTTGCGCTATACTTTTGCTTGATTACCCGATTACAGGCAGTGAGTTGCGCTCTGCTGGTATCGAGGAGCAAGCTCAGGGCGGAGATGCACCTGTAGTCACCGTGGCGGCACAGAAGGGCCTGCACCTCAGCTCACAGCATTGGCATCCCCAGGTTAGCGAACAGGTGTTACTGGGCCGCGTTATACGCGACCGCCACTCCCTGATCATTCCAAACACGAACGACTGGCCAGATATCGAGTTTCCCCTCCTGGACGACAACGGCGTAGCCCGCCGCCCGGGATCAGTACTCTGCGTACCAATTTTCGAACCTGCTCCCGCTGTTAATGCTGGAAAAAACTCAGGTGCGGAGCCGGCATTCCAGGAGAGCAATGGTCAAAAAGTGCTGGGCGCGATTGAGGTCTATCACCGGCGAGCACGCGGGCTTCCCATCGAAGAAGTAGAGCTACTCGAGCAATTCGCCTGGCAGGTTGGACTGGCTATTCAAGATGCGCGCCTGTTTCTGAGCATCGACCACCTGGCCCAAATGGCGAGCCAGCAGGCCCACCAGCGTGAAAATGTAATGCAGGCCATTCCCGATGGTGTAATTATCTACGATGCGCGCTGGCGCGTGGCCAATATGAACAACGCCATACGAGAACTGCTGGGCTGGACGGAAGACGTAAAAGGCCTGCACATCAGCGAGGCCCTGGCTCGAAGCACCGCCATTTTCCCCGAAGGCTCTCCCTCAACCGCTGATCTTGTCGCAGAACTCGAACGCTCTCCACAGGAGAAGCGGGTTGACGAGTTCAAGATGGTGGCAGCAGATGGCCGGAATTACACCATCCGCCGTTCTAAAGCCCCGATACAAGACGACTCAGGCAATATCTTCGCGTACGTGGTCGTGTATCACGATGTGACCGAGCAGGCGACCGCGCGCGAACAGATCGAAGCCCAGGTAATCGCTCGTACGGCAGAACTGGCACAACGTAACCAGGCCTTGCAGGAAGCTCAAGCAGCGCAGGAACTGGAAAGCGCACGCATGCAGCTTCTCATAAGACGGTTGCCCTCCGGTGTCATGCTCATTTCCGCCAGCGATAAACGTATTACTGTCATCAACCGCCAGGCGGTGCAGCTTTTACAGCGCATGGGAGTGCCACTAGATCCGTTCGATGATCCTGACCAGGCAGCTAAAAACGCCGTTGGTCTGAATATCGAAGAAGCCTTGCACCCCGTCACCGTATATGGGGCTTCCGGCTCGATTATTCCATACGAGGAGCAGCCTCTTTTCCGCGCATTACACAGGGGAGAGGCAAGCGAAGCCGAGCTATATGTCACTCAGCCTGATGGTCAGGCTTTCTCCTTGCTCATCAACGCAGCGCCTTTACAAAGCAACGACGGAAGGATTACCGATACAGTTTTAGTATTGCAAGATTTTACAAAGCTCAAGGCGCTAGAAAGAGCGCGCGAAGATTTCTTTACCACTATGGCTCACGAACTGAAGACGCCGCTTGCCAATATCCGCGCCCATTTGAGCGCCCTGCAGGCCGATGATCTGCAGTGGTCAAGCGCAGCGCAGCGCGATTTTTTGGAGACCGCCGATGAACAGGTAGAACGTTTAGTAGGTATGATCAACCATTTTCTGGACGCCTCGCGCGTCGAAGCCGGAGCCTTGCGACTCGAACTCGAACCCATCCTGCTTCCTGAGATGTTTGAAGACCTGCAAGATCGCCTGGAGGCCCTGATTTCCTCTTCCCACCGTCGATTCGAGATACACGTTCCCCCCGACCTGCCCGCGGTGCAGGCCGATTATGAACTCATCATCAGTGTGCTGACCAATTTACTCAGCAATGCATTTCGTTATGCCCCCGAAGGCGATACGGTACGCCTTGAAGCCGAGGCCATTTCTGATCCATACCTCGATCAACCGGCGGGTGTGGAAATACGGGTCAGAGATCGAGGGCCGGGCATCACGCAGGAACGGCAGGCAGAATTGTTTACGCGCTTCAGCACCTTTGCCGCCATGAGACGCCCGGCGGCGGATCGCCCAGGACAACCTGAAGCAGGAGGACAACGGGGGAGCCTTCGCTGGAGTCCGGCGACAGGGCTTGGCTTATACATCAGCCGTGGTATTATTGAAGCACACGGCAGCCAGCTCCGCTTGAAGAGCAACCCGGGAGAAGGAGCCACTTTTGCATTCACCCTTGGCCTTGCCAGTCCCATTAAAAGTCAGGTCTGATAGCTCTTTGTTTTTTTCACCCTTTCGAGGAGCGAGGTCTCAGCATTGATCACGCGACTGTTTACCGTTGAGTCCAGCACTGTGCTCCCCAAATGAAGCAACGAAGCCCTTTTAGGCTCCGTGCATGCGGATTTCTTTCTGGCGGGCGTAAAGCCAGACTTCGCCTGGATCGGTGATCCCTTTGGCTCGTGCCTCCTGGACCCAGGCGCTCATCTCGTATTTATTCTGATAGAGCCGATTGCCGCAAAAGATGTTGCGCCGAGCAAAAGGTTCCGGAGTATCACGCATCAGGCGCTCTCGCATAGAGGTACTCTGTGTATGACTGGTATGCCACCAGGGAGTTGCTAAGATGTGCCGTGGGTTGTGGACCCACGCTGGACAGGGGATGCCATAGCGCTCACAGAGGAACTCGACGGAGGCCGCGCAAAAAGCCTCCCAACGAAGTGTGTGTTCTGTCACCTGTTCTGGTTCTGCTAATGGCTCACTCACCAAGGCGGCCCTCATGCCCTTTGCATAGCCATACCAGGCGTTCGTAAAGTTCCCAAGAGCAGTCCAGGGATCTTCTCCAGCACAGATTTGCTTGTAGGCCCATGCCATGGTCTGAATAGTTGTGGGCATCATCGTTCGCTCTCGCTTTCTTCATAAGAGGTGCCTATAGTTTTCCGAAAAGCTCGTCGAGTGAGTTTTCAATCTGTTCTGCGTTCTGCTTTTGGGCACTGGGTAGGATATAACGCCTGAGTAATCGCTGGGCTTGCTGGCGTGTTTGAACCTTTACCTGCTGGAGCAATAGTTTGCAGTCGTCAATATCCTTCTCTCGCCCTGCCAAGATCTTGAGTGCCAGTATGTACTCTTTTGGCGGGACGTAGATATGAAGTGGTCCGTATCGTCTCCATAACTTGCCTTTAGGAATAGTGATCTGGTCGTACATAAGCAGTTGTGTCAAATAATTAAGCCAATTCGGCTCGAGTGCATTCTTCTTAGCTACAGTATGCACACCGTCTTGCAGAGAGCGTAGTGCCTGTTGGAGTGTTTGCTCATCCTCTAGCCAGAAAATGTCAACGTCGTCGGTGCTACGTGGTGATTTGGCAAGCAGCATCATGTAGGCACCCCCTATCATGAGCACACGTATGGGTTGGTGAACACCCAGATTGATTAACTCCTGCCCAAGTTGGGAAAGGTAGTTCTCAATATTCTTGGCTTGCATACCGCACTCCTATCAGTGAGTATAACACATGCCAATGAAAAAGCTGTATGAGCGGAATGAATATCGACTTCGGGGCTACTTGACAGGTACGTTATCGTTTGCGTATTCTTTTCGAGAAGTGGATATAAAATTAGGACCTGCTACAACCTCACTGCCGAGGTCGATGCACTAACGGCTACATAAGGCGAGATCAATGCGACAGAGACTTCCCATGCTCCAGAAATCCGACGCCAGGAGAGCAGCTCTCCCAACTGCCGATACTCAAGCCCTGGCACACGAACTACGCGCCAGCATCCGCGGCGAGGTGCGCTTTGATGAAGGGAGCCGGGCGCTCTACGCGACCGATGGCTCCAACTACCGTCAGGTGCCCATCGGCGTCGTGCTTCCCCGAGGCGTAGAGGATGTCATCCAGACCGTCGCGCTCTGCCGGCGCTATGCTGTCCCGCTGCTGCCGCGCGGCGGGGGGACCGGCCTTGCCGGGCAGAGTTGCAACACCGCCGTCATCCTCGACATGTCCAAGTACATGCGCGCCATCCTCGAGATCGATCCTGGGCAGAAGATCGCCCGCGTCCAGCCCGGCGTCGTCCTGGATGTGCTGCGCGCCGCCGCCGAGCGCTCGCACCTCACCTTCGGCCCCGATCCGGCAACCCACGCGCAATGCACGCTGGGCGGCATGATCGGCAACAATTCCTGCGGCACCCACTCTGTGATGGCGGGCAAGACGAGCGAGAACATCGAGACGCTGGATATCCTCACCTACGATGGCCTGCGCCTGCGCGTGGGCAAGACCAGCGACGAGGAACTCGCGCAGATCATGCGCGAAGGCGGGCGGCGCGGTGACATCTATGCGCGCCTAAAAGCGCTGCGAGACACCTACGCCGACCTTGTCCGCGCCCGCTTCCCCAACATACCGCGCCGCGTTTCCGGCTATAACCTCGACCAACTGCTGCCGGAAAACGGCTTTCACGTTGCGCGCGCGCTGGTGGGCACCGAGGGTACCTGCGTCACCGTGCTGGAGGCCACTGTGCGCCTCGTCTCCAGCCCCCCCGCGCGCACGCTGCTGGTGCTCGGTTTCTCCGATGCCTACATTGCCGCCGACTACATCCCCGAGATTATGGCCCACCAGCCGATTGCGCTCGAGGGCTTCGATCACATCCTGGTCGAGAACATGCGCAAGAAGAACCTGCATCCCGCCGAGGTGGCCCTCTTGCCGGAAGGGGGCGGATGGCTGCTGGTCGAGTTCGGCGCGGACACGCCGGAAGCAGGCCTGGAGCAGGCCGGGCGGCTGATAGAGCAGATGCGGCGCAAGACGCACCCGCCGACCATGAAGCTCTTCGATCAACCGGAGGAGGCGGCCAAAATCTGGATGGTACGCGAATCCGGCCTGGGTGCAACCGCCATCGTCCCCGGCGAGCATCACCACTGGGAAGGCTGGGAGGACGCGGCTGTCCCACCCGAAAAGCTGGGCGACTACCTGCGAGATTACTCCCGGCTGGTCAAAAGCTATGGGTACACCACCGCCCTCTACGGCCACTTCGGGCAGGGCTGCGTCCACAACCGGGTTGACTTCGACCTGGCCAGCCGCGAGGGCATCAGCAAGTTCCGGGCGTTCGTGGAGGCAGCGACAGATATAGTGGTCGGCTATGGCGGCTCCATCT
>WNFA01000840.1_pt1 | contig 24796 bp, 25 predicted proteins | sample 5400481 | NCBI WGS metagenome assembly WNFA01 (sample SAMN13153340, study PRJNA577476) | soil metagenome | isolation source: 120 cm saprolite under Douglas fir tree site 2 hole 1 replicate 2 | place: USA:California | collected 2015-04-18 | reverse complement strand
CAAAACACTGCCATCAGAATGGGGTGTTGGGGCATCTATAGATCTCTTTGACATCATATTTACTGCCATAAACAATTGTTTGACGATATAGGAATAGCCAAATCGCTTTAGCATTGAATTTGAAACGTCCGATGAAACACTCGTTTGATAATCACGATGTGTAGTATTGTTCAGAAACATATGTCATCACCCGGATAGAGTGCCGGAGGTATAGCGGGCACTTCAGATGTTGCGGAGAAGGTTCGGAAAGAAGTCATCTTTCCAGATGACTTCGGAATATGCAGGACAACCGAAATAAGTTGATTGCGGGATAGAATTCGACATTACATTTCAAGATAGCAAATTGGAATATTGGGGGAATGGGTTGAGCGTAATCCACATCATGTATACACACAGTTCAGTGACTTTTACCCATCTAAGATGGACCAACCTGCCTGACATTTTCCCATAGTAGATGGGCCACCCAGTGCTGGCCAGTGCTAATTAATGTACCATTCTATATGGGCTAGCCAGTGTCTACAGGATGTCCATCTTAGATGAACAGGCCAGCTATATCCTGAAAGTGTCATCCCTCATTATATATGTACTGGCCAGCATTGTATGGATCAGTATATGACTTAACATCGGATAGAGTTGGTGATCATCAGAGATGAACTGGCCAGCATTTATGCAACCAGTATATAATTAAACATCAAATAAGGTTAGTGATCATTGGAGATGGGCTGGCCAGCAATGGGTCATCAGAGATGGACCAGCCAGCAATGTTCGGCTAGTATATTACTTAACATAGAATAGAGTTGGTGGCCATTAGAGATGGACTGGCCAGCAATGCTCTGACTAGTATATGACTTAATATAGAATACAGTTGGTGATCATCAGAGATGGACTGGCCAGCAATGTTCGGCTAGTATATTACTTAACATAGAATAGAGTTGGTGGTCATTAGAGATGGACTGGCCAGCAATGCTCTGACTAGTATATGACTTAATATAGAATACAGTTGGTGGTCATCAGAGATGGACTGGCCAGTAATGTATATTACTTAACATGGAATAGAGTTGGTGGTCATTAGATATGGACTGGCCAGCAGTGCTTTGACTAGTATATGACTTAACATACAATAAAGTTGATGATCATTAGAGATGGACTGGCTAGTGGTGTTTTGACCAGTATATAACTTAATATATGATAAGGTTGGTGACCATTAGAGATGGGCTGGCCAGCATTGTGTTAATAAGTATATGACTTAATATGGAATAGAGTTGGTGGTCATCAGAGATGGACTGGCCAGTAATGTATATTACTTAACATGGAATAGAGTTGGTGGTCATTAGATATGGACTGGCCAGCAGTGCTTTGACTAATATGACTTAACATAGCATAGAGTTGATGATCATTAGAGATGGACTGGCTAGTGGTGTTTTGACCAGTATATAGAGATAGGCTGGCCAGCCTTGCTTCAACCGGTACATGAATTAACATGAGATGGGGTTGGTCATTGGAGATGGACTGGCCAGTAATGTTCTGGCTTGTATATGACTTAACATAGAATAGAGTTGGTGGTCATTGGAGATGGACTGGCCAGCAGTGCTTTGACTAGCATATGACTTAACATAGAATAAAGTTGATGATCATTGGAGATGGACTGGCTAGTCACGGGCCGTGGTGTGTCAACAGTATATATGACTTCAATGGAATAGAGTTGATGATCATTAGAGATGGACTAGTGGTGTTTCCACCAGTATATAACATAAGGTTGGTGATCATTAGAGATGAGCTGGCCAGCATTGCTTCAATCAGTATATGACTTAACGTAAGATAGGGTTGGTCATTAGAGATGGACTGGTCAGTGGTGTTTGGGCTAGTATATATGATTTAACACAGAATGGGTTGATGATCATTGGAGATGAACTGGCTAGTGTTGTTTTTACCAGAATATAACTTAATATATGATAGGGTTGGTGATCTTTAGAGATGGACTGGCCAGCATTGCTTCAATCAGTATATGACTTAGCATGAGATAAGGCTGGAGTATATTACTTAACATACAATAGAGTTGGTAGTCATTAGAGATGGATTGGGCAGCAGTGCTTTGACTAGTATATGACTTAACATAGAGTCGATGATCATTGGAGATGGACTGGCTAGTGGTGTTGACCAGGATATAATTTAATATATGATGAGGTTCAGATGTGGGTCGGAATTCATGCCAGATGGGGAACCATCATGATTGTTCCATTCCAATGCACATGATAACTATTGATTTCAGAGTGGCTGGTATATATCATAGGAGGCAGTGTACCGATGGGCTCGGAGCTCATACTGCATTACAGATGGAGAACCATTGTTACATTCCTATGCACATTGAAACTATTTATTTATTATAATAATAGTGGCAATAGCAGGAAATATCCCATCACTTCCGATGGTTTAAAAAGGATATGCGTGTGCGGAAGGATCTCTGGTTTGAATGCAGTGTCAGAGTTCATGTCAAAATGTAGACACAGTGATATTGTTCCATTCAAATGCACATTGAAAGTATTTATGCAATAGTGGCATGAATGTTCAGTCCAAACAGTCCGCATGGAATATGCAGATCCATATGGGACTCCGGTCCGGAGACGGGCTTGGAGATCATGCCACATTGCAGACGGGAAACCATTGTTCCATTCCGATGAACGTGAAAATTATTTATCCGATAGTGGAATAAACATGCAATTGTCAGCAATATCCAGGTAGTATGGACCGGACATATATGCGCAGAACATCCCATCAATTCCTATGGTCCGAATGGGATATCCATGTGCGGAGAAACATCCGGTTCAGACAGCTACTCGAAGGTCATACCATGTGGCAGATCGGGAACCATTGTTCCATTCGAATGGACATTACCCGATGTACATTGCAGCTATTGATTCAATGGTGGCATGAATATTCAATTGCAGACAATATCCTATCAGTTGCGCCGGTCCGAAAAAAAAATACCCCCAGTTCTCCGAGTCTGTATCCTCAACGGAGATCATTCCGCACATTAATATCATAATCAGACTGTTGGAACCGATGTGAACATTCATGCTCCCATTACATCAGTTGTTGCAATGTAACAATATCCATGTGCTTCCATTTTCATATGAACTCCGATCCCAAAATGGAAACGGAGACCATTCCGCATGGCGGATTGCAGATCGCAAGCAATTGTTCAATTCCTACGGACATGAAAAATATTGATCATTCCATAGGATAAAATATCGTGTCAGTTCCGGTGGTCTGAATAGCCCGCTTGAGTAAGAGACCTCAGATTTCAGCTCACATGGTAGACACAAAACCATTGTTGCATTCCGATTTGCATTAAAACGAGGGTTTAATAACGAGAGTAAGTTACGATTCAAGACAATATCAAACGAATGCAGACAGTCCTAATGTCACAGGTTTGTGCGGAAGGGGATCCGGTCCAAATATAGGTTCGGATTTGATGCCATAATTTAGAAATGAAACAGTTGTTCCATTCCGATGGACGTTACTATGAATCAATTAATAGCAGCATGAATATTAAATGCGGACAGCGTGATACTATTTCATTCCGATGTACATGGCAACTAGTGAATAAATCTCTGTGCGGTTACTCAATGAAATGCAAAATATAATCAATGTCAAAAACGGGGTGGAATGGGCTAAAGGCTACAGTTTCCGATGGCCACGGAGCAAATGACAAGTTGCCGACACGGAATAATTCGGGAGCAGAGATAATCGGAATCGGACGGCAACAATGATGTCAGGATGAGCGAGAAGATTTCAAGGTCGGGAGTGGGCTAGCAGTTGATTGGGAAATGTTGAATATGACAATGTTGTTCCATTGCGATGTTTTGGATAAGAGGGAATAAATATTTATGAAGGAAAATGAATGAAACTAGAAACGCCCTTCCTGAATATCTAGGATAACATCGTCATATATGGATAACACTCTCAGTAAGCGTGTCAAACGTTCTGACAAGTGTTCGCGCTGTGCCATGAGGAGTTTGAGTTTGGTGAAAAGATGTTGTTCAAATGGAAGGGAGGATGATTTGAGTCCAGCGGGTGTCGAAGATAAATCTTTGCCCCGGATGATATTCCGTACGTCCAAGAACTGTCGGACTTGGGCATCGGCAGTGAAGTAATGCAGAGCGTCCATGTTATATGCAGTAAAGAAATTCATTTCTTCCTCCCAGGGCACCAATGGTTCATCTGGACAGCCCGCCTCTAACCATTGCCTGTAAAGGCGGGCCTCGGTTTTCCCCGGCGGAACGACGTGCAGCCATGTATCTGCCATGAGGACCTCAACATTCAGATCTGTATAATTCACAACACCAATATTTTCAACTGCAATGAGCAAAAATAACGAATAAAAAAAAGCTTTTTTTTTTACCTTGTGGAACATGTTCAGCATTGATATCAATCGATCCGGAAGGTTCGGGTCCGGACAATGAGCGGGCTTCGATGATGATGTAAATATCCAGTGGAATATGTGGCCGAAATGTAGAACCTACGAATATCTACGGGAATTGATGGCACCTGATCATGAGGAGCATGGGTAACAAAATCCGGCTCAACTCGCGGAGATGTCGAATCCAAAGTTGATTCCGCTGGAGCAAATTGAGCAGAGCCGGCGGGTAGAAAAACGGAATAACTTACGAAAATGTGGCGGAACCGAGTCAGGGGTGGTCAATGAGAATGTTGTGCCAGCAAGGAATTTTTGTTGAGACATAGAAGGTTATAATGGAAAGTGTACTGGATAATTGAAGCCCGTACAGTATCACCAAGAGAGCCAGTAATAAGCAACTTCCTTCATCGCGGAATGGCGATAGGGCGGCATTAAACATTGAGACCGATCCTCAATTATCGGCCACGGTCCGACAATTGAAACTTTCACTACCTCCTGCCTGATGTCGATCGCTTCACAGCCAGCAAACGTTCAGCTGCAAAACCTTCAAGGGCAGATCAATGAGCAGCAGGAAGCTCTCGATGCATACGTGAGTTTGGCTGGTAAAGCAAGTCAAGCCGCGGCCGTTGTGCCATTGATTTTTACTGCAACTGTAAGAGAATTAATTTTTCTGAAATTCATTGAAGTTGATAAAACACGTTCTCTAGATTGCACTCAGGACATTGATCAAGCATACATATGAGCTGGGGTCCATTCCGGACCTGACGCGGAAAACAATCAGTATCTATGCGGAAATACAGGAGTCCCGCGTTGCCGATAGATTTCAACTACATAGAATTTCGGAAACGGATCCCCGTGTCGACACGCATCAGCTTTGGACGACATTACGGGATTACAAGGCAAAAGGTGCGAAGATAATATATACATCCCGGAGCTAACACTCATTTCTAATGACATTAAAATCGTCTTCATTAATCAACAGCAAAGCCCCCTTCATCGCAATCCATTCCCGGTCAAGGAAACGAGGCACAGCCGGAGGATGGAGTAGGTTTGAGTGAGGTTGCAAAAGGTAAAAGGAGAGAAAATGACAGCAGGGTGGTGATAAAGACCGAAACAGAGGATTCAACAAAGGTGATTTTATTCTTCAAGTCCATCAGGAACTTTCAATCAATTATGACCAGATAACTGTTGCACCTCCAACAACCGAAGGCAAGTCAGTGGCATGGGTCACTCCCCTTGTTACGGAAACACCCGCGCGACTACCGGAAGCGGAAACACAACCGACGGTTCGGGTGACGGCATTGAAGCGGAAAACCGTCAGCCCGATGGAAGTCGAGCGGGTAAAGGATGATGATACAGTAAATTTTCAACAGATTCTCAATGGCATGCCTCTAAACAATCAATAGACAACTGCAGCCAAGGAGATCATTGAAAGGTCAACCAAGCGACCGCGGGTATTTGTCGAGGAAGACGACAAATTGACCGAATCGGAATCGGAATCGGTCGGACCACCAACAAATTGGCAATCGGTAAGTCATCTCTGTCCATTCTGAAATTTCACATTTAACAAGCAATAGATACCGCAAAGAAAAGTTTGCGATGAATGTCAGCGGTTGGGAAAATCCCAAAACTGCTTTGTACCGAACGATGGACGGAAACTCGCTTGCTTTCAATGTTCCAGAGCAAAAAAATGTTGCTCTCTCTGTCCGGACCGCTCAAGGACGCGGGCACGCTCCGCGCCAGCAACTGCCAAGCGTACACGGAGTCGGTCTCGCAAAGCTCCGACACCACCACCGGGCCCGTCAAAGAATAAACCATCAACTTCCAAGAATGTTCTGAAAGCGAAAAAGAATCGGGTTCAAAAGATTGAAGGTGCGTGGTCACCCAATTACATAGCGATCATGATTAACATATCCAGCAGATGTTCCAGTTGTCGTTGTACCTCCATTTCGATCGTTGCGGCCATCTCAAAGTCGCAGCATTGAACCGAAGGCTGAGTTACCCGCTCTTCGCGAGGACATGCGGCAACTTCAGCAGCGATTGTCGACAGCAGAGGCCTGTTTGGCAGCATTGACGGGCATTTTCAGGGCCCAACATCGGCAAAACAATTCTGGGCCACTGCCGGAATGGCTCTCCGCCTATGATCAAATAAATCCGACGGTTCAAACATCGACAACAAGTCGGGAAGTGTCTCCCCTCCCACAGGCGGAGCCTACGCCGGGTCGGACCATTTTCTCTCCTCGCAGTCAACGTCCTTTGAATGACCCTTCCCAATCAACATTGCGCATCGACTCGGATTCGAACATCCCTAAGACCACTCCGCTGATTGACCAAAAAGCGGCGGAAGTATTGTCGATGGTAACGGATGACCTTGTACAGGGACAAATTGATCCACCGCGCAAAGGTACATCTTTTGTCATTCATACATTCAACCCATTGATAACGGTTTATTTTTTGTCTAGAAGTTCTTGACTTGGTTCAAAAAATCTTACAGCATATGCCTGAAGCATCCGGAAGCGGCACCCAGCAGGAGCCTCAAGACACTTCTTGGACGACTCACATGCGGGACCCTCCATTTGCTCATCTAATGCAATCTTCCGTCCACGGGAGTGGAGCTTCTGCGGATGCAGTGCACCCGACCAATGCACCTCTTTTCGGACCGATGCCGTCGGTACCCGTTGGAGATGTTCTCCCGGAGTTTAGTCTTTCCGGACCGATGCCGTCGGTACCCGTTGGACATGTTCTCCCGGAGTTAGATCTTTCCGGACCGCTGGCGTCGGGACCCATTGGAGACGTTCTCCCGGTGTCACCTCCTGAAAACCAACATGAAATACATGCAAATGCTGACGGACAGACTTTGGATGAGATGGAGATGACTTGCATTGATTACTCGCCGAAATAAATCTGATCCATAGAATTTGCACGTGTTATTGTATAGCATCTTGAATGGGTCAATTTTAATATTTTTGCATTCTTGACATCACACCTCAATGTCTAGGTGACTCTTCCTCGCAAACACATTCCCACTACAATTATTAAACATTTTGCATCAGCAGTAATCCTCTCAAATTATCGGATGAGATAGCTGATGTTTTACTGAAGTCCTTCAGTGACAAATTGTCCTCCGATACTTTTATTTCTCCCAGCAAACTTGATATTCCGAGCGGTTGGTCAAAGGAACTGGCAATCGACTGCGAACACTTGTCATATGTACTTGCCATTGCATATTTAAACCACAGTATGTCTCTCTGATTCCGAACACCCTACAGTATCTAACAGGGAATAGTCAAATTACCCTGGAAAGCAGATGACTACGCAACCAAACTTTCTCCTAGACCCACTGGATTTGATTCGCCTACGGAAGAACAGTTGGAGTCCGAATTTCCGCCATTGTCATCTCCGCCATTTCCGAAAGTCACCATGCCTTCAACATTGATTGATTCCAACGGCATCATATTGGCCTGGTACTTACCTGAGGCATTTTTGGATGCCAGACAGGTGAGCTATGTCTCATTGAATATGCACGGTCCAATGATTAAAGCGGTTAGCTGGTCATCTGGGAAGCTTTGCAATGCCTACAACCCCACTTCAATGGAGGGACCCCCGACGGTTGCTGGCGGGTCAACGAGGCATTTTTCAAAACAGCCGACGACTGCGAGGCATGCGCTCCAGGATCCGTCAATGTTTCTCCTGCATGGTTCGAACAGGCGAGAGATGTATGTGACGATATAAGTGGTTATTTGAGATAATATTAACAATCCAGTAGGGACCAGCCTTTCAACTTCTGCCTTCCGCCACTGTTAAAAAAGAAACCAAGATTCCAGGAGGACGTGAATGGTTGTCTGCCCATAAGGAATCTGCCGCATTGATGTCCGCTATGTTGAGGATCACTCATCCGGAATTATATTTCATGGCAAGAGAAGCTATGTCTTCCCTCCAGACACTACAAAACGTGCAAGACGTGGTTATGCTGTGGCACTCTGTGTTCAATGGATGTCAGGTAATCAGCAATCGGGAAACTCCAATCCATCGGGACAACAATTCACATGTAAAGTGGTATGACTTGCTTTGTTCAGTTGGCCCTTATACTGGAGCGGATTTGGAGATGCCAGGGGCTGGCCTTCGATTTGAATACAACACGGGTACGGCGGTCTTCCTATGTGGCAGATTGCTCCGTCACGGAGTTTCCAAAGCGGACGGCGATCGGGTTTGCATAGCTTATTATATGAGGGAAAATGTGCAGCAAAGGATGGGATCAAAATTTGCAGGATGGAGTCATCAAAGGACATATAAATACATCCTGCCGTAGTAATATGATTATTCCATCTACACTTTTGACTTTTGTTTCGCCTGACGTTGAGCCGCAGCCCGGGTTTGAATCGGAACATGCACCTGGCCGGACTCACTCCTTGTACGAACAATTCTCATGTCCGTCTCCATCACCCGAATGCCCGGCGGTCCCTTTCTTTTCCGTGTTCTGGTCTTTCCGTCCGCCTCGGCTATGTCCTTCCCCCCCTCCGCGGCCGAATTATTCAACCCTCCTCTAGGTTCATCGACAGGGAAGTTTTCACCACCCACGGGACCGTTTGAATTGGAAGGTCCTTTTCTGGCCTCATCCAATTCCAGTCCCTTTGCGCCATTCAACCCTTCTTCACTCCGTGAAGCTGCATCAATATCGGAACGGAGGGCATTGGCCAACGGAGTCTCGTCATCGGCCTCGATTTGAACTTGTCCTTGGGAGCCCGTCGGAGTTACGTCGGTCCGAGCTTCTTCCCTGGAGGAACTCTGACCCCCCTGAAGCCTCTTCACATTCCTCTTGCCACCCTTCGTTCGTTTGGAACGTCCATTAGTCTTGATCTTATCAACGACATCCACAACATGTCCATTGGAGCGATCCTTGTATGCCTTAAATTGGAATGCGACGGGCACCCTGCTGCTTTGTTCCCGTTTGTACCAAAACAACAGCAACGTTTCAATCTCGGTCTTGTTCATCTTTGAAGGCTCCTTTTGCAGTTGGAAGCCAATGGGAAGATATTGATCGTCAATGTAATCACTTTGGTTTCTGGTCACATCGTTCCATGGCACCGATGCTTTTGGATATCCAGACGCGATACCTTTCCTTCGGCGTCAAACTTGTAAACGGCATAAGAACGCAAGACTCACGATAATGACAATTCAGATATTCCCGTAAAATTGGGTGCAATTTTTCAAAAGTCATGGTCCCATCAGCGACTGTGTTAGGCAGCAGGGGGGTTCCGTCGTCGTCGGCGTCAAGGACAATAGGGACCTTCTTCTTCCTACGCGATGCCGGCTCTTCGTCTGAAGATAGTTCGTTTTCCGGGTCTACAACATGCTGTCAGTGGGCACCAATGTATATGTTACTTAAAGTTCCTACCCAACTCAGAAGCAATGTATCTAGACCACTCTCCCAAGATCGGCTTCTCCATCCAATTCGGACGGACGTCTGAAAACGACCTTCCACCCAGGTCATCGTTAAAGTCATGCCTGTTGAGAATCATCAGCTAGGAATGGAATAATACAGATGATGAGCCGCACTCCGCAATGTCGATGCTCCCCAAGCTATCTTTGTGTGCGGTCAATATGAACACTCGCATTCCGAGTTGCATCCACATTTGCTCCGCAAACTGTTTCAAGTAGGCATGGGCATGTTTTTCCGCCATTCTGAATCATTAATATCAATTGTAATAAAATAAATTGAAGACCTTACTTCTGCTGCAGTTCAGCCGGTGGACGTCGTTCGGTCCATTCTTTGGCCATTGTTTCGAATCGTTCCCGATCCTCTTGAGACAAAGCCTTCACAAAGTCGGAAAGCACACTCTGATACATGCCAAAATACGGTTTGGAGCCCGGGGGGTGGCCACTTCGTTCCCGACACAAGTCTTCCACCTCCGCCTTCTTCTCATGGCCGACAACCTGGGACAGACTCCAAGATCGAACATAGGAGACGTGTATCTTGGATTTTTGCCTTCGCGCATGATTCCCCAGGTGAACCATCAAAGCCTGTAAAGAAAGTTGTTAGCATCCAAATGTTGAAATGGAATGTAGCGCAAACCGGATGAATAGATTTAATATTTTCTGTCCTCTGGTCCTTTTCATCCTGGGTACCGTTCATTCCCTTGGGAAACAAGGCTTGAATCAAGTTCTTCAAAACCTTTTTCCTCTCTTTCGCGGTGGAGTCCCTGTAAGAATCAATATACAAATCAATAGTTCCTTTCTGCTCATCGGTCAACTTGTCTGAAGCCATGTCGTGAAGGAGGGCAAGTAGAAGAAGAGGAAATGTGTTGAAGTGGATATTAGATTGATTGAACTTGGAATTGTTTGAATTGGGGAGCTCTCTAGTCATGTGCTTCTAATATATTGAAGTAACTCCGATCCAATGAGTCGGGTTCCGTAAGAGTGATGGCATTGGATGTCCGACCAGGTACATGAGTGGACCTTCCACAATACATCAGTTAGTAGATTCAGTGGAGCTGAATTTTTACGATGTCAAAAAAATACCTTTTATTTCCATTGCAATGCCATTGGTAAATCGTCGACCGGAAAGAAAAGCGGATACTACCGTCGGAGGGCCGGTTGCACCCTTGGCCCGGCGGCATATACGTCCAACGGTCACCGACGGTGTCGACTGATAACTCCGCGACAGTTCAGCGGATTCAACTATCTTCCGATCTTCGATTTCTAAACGGTGTATCAGCATATGAATATACATACAACGGCCATATCAACATTGAATATACATGATTTCTGACTAATGAATATTTAAACATGAAGGAGGACTACTGGGCCGGGGGGGTATCACGAGTCTTCTTACTTGTCATGTCGATCACAGCATTGCTTGCAGCTTTAAACCTGAATTGAATACGTCAGTCCACTGACAATATCTCAATTGATTTCTCTCACATTGCAGACATCGCAGCCGCCATTTTCTCATGCATGTGAAGTTGCTTGTCCATGATCTCCCTCTGACCCTTGTAGTTCTCAGACATCTGCTGGCCAGACTTCTGCAACATCTCAAGGATTCTTTCCAATGCTATCGAAGAATCAGTTCTTCAATGCAGTAGATCAGTTTACATGGGTGACACCTACGAGACAGTAGCGGTGTATTCGGACGAGGAGATGGGGCCCGCAGAGATGCGGAACGAGACTGCATAACAATATCACTTGAAGGCCCAGGTAAGGGCGGGCCAGCACTGGTACCAGCGTGGCTGCTGCTGGCACCGGATTGGTGCGGCGGAATGTGGGACATTTTTTGTGTGTTATAAAGATAACAATCAAGTAATAATCTTGTCACAACGTACACACTAATGCAGGTCGGTGTTAAGGAAAGTTCAGATATGAATGACATGACAAAGATTTCGGCATTTCCCGCCCACACGTGCTCCTCCGCAATCTGACCTGAGATGAGCGATATCCGACGGAGAACGGTTTATATAGGCAAGCTTCTAATAGAATGAACTGTAACCGATTTATATCACTGAAATTCTGATGTCACAACAACCAAACGGAAATAACCTATATGTTTCCATTAATCAACCCGTGGCTCCCGATCCCGATATCAACATGGAGCCGACAATAGGTATTGTATTTTTGATCACGACGGGATTTTTGAGTGAACTGAAACAGATTTCAGAGGAGCAGATCCTGATGGAACTCGAGAAGCATTTGGAAATCCATAGGGAATTTGGGTCATACAGAGAGACTGCAAGTGCCAAACTTGATTGTGCGTCAGGCCAATTGGAGTGAGTAACTGTTTCCTGTCGCTGGATTTTTCGTAACCTTTTTTGACAGCATCCTCCTTAAGCAATTCGACCTTATGTTGAAATTGTTGACTGTATTGGCCGACTCCGAAACACAATCCAATCCCTCCACTTCCGGACCTCCTTCCTCTGGTCCTTGAGAGGATTTCTGTTTGCTAGGGATAGATGAAGTGGAGGAATATTTTTGTAACATATCTACGCAGATCCGGAATAAATCAATCATGGAATCGGACTTCTTCCCGACTGGAGGCCGGAGTTGGACAATGCTCCCATGGGAAAGAATGAGCTTGGAACATTCCACAAATCAGCAATTCCGCCCAGCGGAGGATGTGAGACTGTTTTGTCGATCAACATCCTCCTGTGGACAAAAATTTCTTGATGATATTTAAGTTAATGTCTTTTGTAGGGTCCTATCAAAGGAATGCTGAGTTGGATTTTTTGTAACCTTTTTGACAGCATCCTCCTCAAGAAATTCAACCTTATGTTGAAACTGTTGACTGTATTGGCCGACTCCGAAACACAACCCAATCCTTCCACTTCCGGACCTCCTCTGGTCTATGAGAGGATGTCCGTTTGCTATGGAAAGATGAGCCGGAAGAATATTTTTGTAACATATCCATGCAGATCCGGAATGAATGAATCTCGGAATCGGACTTATTCCCCAACGGAGGCCAGAGTTAGAAAATGCCCCCTGTTTTCCATGGGAATGAGTTTGGAACATTCCGCAATTCCGCCCGGCGGAGAATGAGAGACTATTTTTTGTTGATCAACATCCTCCTGCAGACTGAAATTCTTTGAAGATATTTAAGTTAATGTCTTTGTTAGGGACCCATGAAAAGAATTCTGAGTTCAATCTGAACGATTTCTTTTACAATTTGAGTCCCAAATCATCTAATGGACATTGACATGTATTTCTGTCACCGAGCTAATACCTCGAGATCGGGATAGTCATCCGCCGTCGGCTTGAACAAACTGTCATCTCCATCTTCATTTCGGCACTGAGTCTCTCTGTTGCAAATAATTAGACTTCATCAAATTCTTAACCCTTTCAAAATAAACCTACGATGGTGATGGGTCCAAAAAGGAACTATCTACTTGCTTGTAGGAGATTGTTTTTTTTGAACTTCTGGAATTTCAAGTCAACATGTGGGGGGTATGATTCAGAATTATTGGTGATCGCCACCTTTTCCTTGTCACATAGTAATTGTGTTGAGCAATCTGTCGGGCCTTCTTCTTCTCAGATTCAGATTTGTGAATTTTTGGTCTACCAGCAGGCATGTTGATTGGACAAAGTAGTTCAAGTCTAATATGGCAACATCTAATGATTAATGAGAACACTTTTGGAGGTGTGCTTCCCATTATAATTTGGCTGATTACCTGTACGGCTTTGAAGTAGATAATTTGAAAATTTTTCTTTGTGACTTTGTCAAATTATGATATTGATGTAATTTTAACTTGCTGTTGAGTTAGCTTTCAGTGCTATCTGCATATATCATGAATTCAGATCATAATTGTGGCTGAAAACCTGTTTACATTCATCATATCCAGCATAGCAGCATCATGGGGAAAAGTCGACATCACACTCTACACCCCAGAATCCGCCATGTTAGATATTCTGTTCAAGCCACGTCTAGAGGTCCTAAAACTGTCAAAAGGCAGGTGGATAGCAGCCCTTTCCTGTCGACCAAGTTCGAGTCAAATCAGACATCCGCAACGGATTTCCCGCCTCCAATGGAAAACAATGGGACCATGGATGATTGGTTTCAACAGACAGGAAAGGTACAATTGATCCAATATTACTATGTTTTTGCCCTGATGATTGAGTTGATAGAGTCAAAATGATTATCTCCGTGATTTTTTGCCAAAGAGGGCAGAATATGTGTCCAGAATCATCGCCAGAGAAGCACCAATGACCACAACCAATAAATGCTCATCCTGCATCAGGGAAGGTGTCTGGAGGTGCAAAGATTGTTTAGGGCTAGGAACTTACTGCACGGATTGCTTTCGGGAAAGGCATCGGCTGCTTCCCTTCCATCGGGTCGAGCATTGGTCCGGCGATCATTTCGGAGCAGCATGGCTTTGCCAAGCTGGAGTTGTCATCCAGTTAGGACACTCTGGAGGATGCTGCCCTGCTCAGGGCCATACCCCGAATGATTCCCAGCCGAATGCAGATGATGAGGATGATGACGAGCTTGACAATGTAGGTATGGATGAGTCGGATGACGACTGGGAAGATGAAGATATTTCATTCCCGGCGGTCAATGAGCAATCTGTATTGCCGGATCTCAAGGGTAAAGATGTTGTCATTGTAATAGACGTTTCAGGTGTTCACAAGATTCGGATCCTCCCTTGTCGATGTCCGAATGCCCTCACACTGGAACATCAATATTTAGAAATGGGATTTTTCCCAACAAGTTTTCTCGTCATCAAAAGTGTCGTCACATTTTCAACATTGGAGGATCAACGTCTGGACAACTTGGAATGTAAGACGGCAGTGTTAAAATACTGGAATAAAGTCCGGCGGAAAACAGCCCCAGTGGATTGGAACAAACTTCCGGTCAGTCATCACACTTGCCACTGGTTATTCATTCTTGTTTTTATTGGTTGCCTGCATAGAACCGATATCGGGAATTCATGCGAGTCACAAGGATGTGGCGAAATATTCAAAATCTTATTCAATTTGGGTTCGGACATCATTCAAGGAAGGTGCAACCCGGCGAACTAGCCATGTTTTGTTCGACTTGTCCGCAACCTGGCATCAATTTACCTGTGGATTGGAAAGATGATCCAGACGAGTAAGCCATGTCCATCAATATCCAACCGTATAATATTGAAGCATCGCAACAGATGGAAATATTCCCGTGGATATGTTTTTGATGGCAATTTCTCCGCAGAACAGCTCAAAATGAAACGTCCTGAAGATGATGTCAACTTGTCACTTGGATGTGGATTTATGGTTGATCCAGGTCCCTACAAGGAACATTTGAAGGTTGCCGTCGAGATAAAGGAGGTATGATTGATCCTTCAAACTCTACGGCATTTTATTCGGTTTGATATACGATTGCAACAGAAACCAACATGTCATGAATTTTATGCTGTAAAAAATGCCGACAACTTACAGGATCATACAACATATACCGGAATCGGAGCTGCTGCTTGTGTCCGCCACGGATGCTATTGTCCGAATTCCGTCGTTGATTTCCAGCGGGGAGAAAAGTAAGTGCCTGTTTCAGGTAATCAATCAAACATTAACTTTATCACATCAGACAGATGAATATGGATTATTGCGTAAACTCCGCGATGAAATACAACATGGATGGAATTCGATTGCTCATCCTCTACTATGATCTAATGTGTCAATATTGGAAAAATCTCCGGCGGAGATTCGATGGGAATCCGCATCTGGAATTTCCGGCCGATAAAGACATCAAACGGGGGATTGGTCTATTTCATGTGCATGGACATATAGACACCTGTTTTTCACGATATGCACCAAGCTTCATTCCTGGAGCTGGACAGATAGATGGGGAGATATTGGAAACCCTTTGGGCGGTATTGAACTCCATACATAATAGTATCCGGCGGATGTCAGAATCCCATCGGAGGGAGACTTTAGATGATCACATGAATGACTCCAACTGGAAAAAAATAGTCGGGATGGGTGAGTTCAATTTATTAGTATAATGAAAATAGACTGAATGTTCCGGTAGTCGATCGCTTATGCAAAAAGCTCCCCATCGCCAAAGATTCTATGCACGGGTCCAAATATGCATTTGACGAACTGAATTCGTCAGCGGATCCGGTAAAAGTCAGGGAATGGGAGAAACAGGAGGCAACGGCACAAGCTCGAAGGAATGTCGATCCGGAAGCAATGGATATTTTTGACGTAAAAGTTTCACCAGGTACGTTTATTTGACATCTCGAGGAATGCCAATACTTATGTAAATGCTAGTAAAAACCAAGGCAAAGGCCCACAAGGAACTTCTTGAAGAAGATAAATCATCGACCGGCGTTCAAATATGTGGACTGATTGCAGAGGCAATGAAAATTGAGGAGCAACAGTATGTTTATTCAAAATGTCATCTATAGGATATTCACATAATTCTCCACTGCAGGGCAACATTGAGAGCGATTAGTAGAAAGATTGGCCGTCATCCAAAAGATCGCGATTTGTTGGACTTGACTACAAGGCGGAGACGGCTTCAAGATCGTATTGACTCATATTCCACCCGTGCAGCTCAGAAATGGGCGGTTCAAGATTCAACATTTCCGACCGCTCTATATCATCATCCTTCGGAAGGCAATAATCTGTTATCGGATGATTCAGCAGACGAATCCGACAATCCTTTCTTCCTGCATAAGCCATCTGGTTGGAGCCCCGAGTCAGCCGTTCTCATTCTCCCTTCAAATCTGGGCATCCAGCAATGTACCGAGCAAGGTTATGATGCATCTGCGTATAAAGAAAAGTCCATGCGGATAGGGCAAGCCAATGATGCACTCCAGGGTTTGCGTATGGCATTGAGCCGGAAGGCCATCCTTTTTCGAGGTCTTAGGCAGGCCACTAGCAAGACAAAACGGAATCGATCTTGGGATAACATCAAAACAATATCGGAGAGTGCTAGACATCATGTCATCATGTATTTGAGAGCTAGAGAGGCTCTCATTAATCTGGGCGCTACGGAAGAAGAGAAATCAATCTATCGGCCTTTGACCCGAGAGCAGTTGAAAATCACCACGGCCATCATTGATCCTGCATTACGAGGTGTCCGCAATGCGACATTGCCATGGTTCTGGACAATGGATTTACAAGGAGATACGGAGAAAGCCCCGGACATGGACGAATGTGAGTCGGACATTGAACGTCTTATCATGAAAATTCATTTCACTTTCAACAGTTTACCGTGTTCATTGGCTCAAAGCCAAAGCCCGTAGAGATCGTTGGACCGAAGAGTTCAATTTACTGTCAAGTGAAATGGACTGGACGGTATCGTATTATCAATATCAAGCATCTTGCTGGCAGCAACGGGCTGATGTTATCCGACAAGGAGACGATATCTGTCCCGATGACAACTCCGATGATCGTTCAAAGCGAGGTAAAATCTGCTATGCTATGAAGCAGAAGCGGATGTGGAATATGATGGCGGAGCGGGCTGTGATTGTATTTGAACAATCGAAGAGGAAAGTCGGTCTTACCTGAAAATATATTGTTTTGAATACAATGGTGCTTTGAACTATTGAATCTACACTACATCTACATCCATAAAATCCAGTAGTTTACTTTCAATTTGTGACACGGAAGAGGTCAAATAGTATCATTCGATATCCGTCGGCAGTTTCCGCATTGAAACGCAGATTGAAGTTATCCGCGGCGGCAGTACCATCCCCGATTCCCAATTGCGGGATATAGCAAGTGGCGGAAAGTCCGTGTTGTTTTTCATTAACCCGTCGTTGTGAACGAAGGTTACCGGCGGGGCAATCAATATTTCAAGTCGGGTCTTTCTCAGGGACCCATTTTTTTTGAGGTTTAAAGTTTTTGCCTTCTCCATCATCATCCCAATGTCCTTGCAATCTCTTATTGAGTATGAGTCGCTCTCCGACGATGATGTTCCATCGTCCAATATTCAATCCACAGGTACCACGCAGGACGTGGCATCTTTGAAGTTATCTTTGCAAAGAGTCCGGGACAACCTACGAGAAGCCTTTAGACATCGGGCAAGTCAAACAGGACACCACCGCCTGCCGGATATGCTTTTTTTAAAAGGCATAGATTATGAGATGGTAAGGTCGTAAAATTGATATTTGGAATTGATATATTGATATCCTCCAGAATGAAGCAGCGAAAGAAATTGGGATCGCAGCCATTTCCGGTCATAACCCTGAAATACCTGTATTCCTCCGTGAACTCTGGCCCCTTCTGCAACAGCGATCAATGGAAGCAATCGAACGTTTCGTCAACAGTGATGGTGATGATGACATGGATTGTCATCCACATGTTACAAACATGAAGTGGTGGTTGAATTCCAGAGCTGCCTCTGACCTCCCTCGTTCTGTATGTCTGTCTCAATCTCTAATATGTGAACATGTTGACAAGAAATATAGTATGCAGATAATGTATTAGCTAGAAAAATGCTTGTCGACCGCCTCCTGTTCACCCGTGATGCAACCGAAATGGTTGTTGACAGCACCAGGGATGAAATGAAACAGTATGAGGAGGGAATACTGGATGTTGTTCACGTCATAGAGGCCTTTCGTCATGCGGTACATACGGCTCCTAGAGACAGACGACGTTCCCCCTATCCCCCGCCCGAAGAGCATGAAAGTCATCGGTATACTCCTTCCGCTCCATCGGCCACGGACGGATCATCAGGACCTTCTGGTCCCCAACCGACAAATCCGATTCCGACTGCCTCCACTCAGCCGGAGGATACCACTTCCGCTCCACCGGCCGCGGACGAATCATCAGGACCTTCCGGTCCCCGATTGCCTATTTCATCTCCGCAAAATCCGATTCCGACTGCCTCCACTCTGCCGGTGGAGATAATAGATTTGTCTGATTTGTAGGAAAATTACAAACATTGACAAATATAAACGTCATTCATGTCTCAACCGCTGAAGTTGTGAGGCCATAAATATCTCATTTTGAATTTCAAAGGTATGAGAATGAGTTAAGGGTGTCAAGGCATTGAATAATTTTCATTCGAAAAGATTTCTGTCGATGGATTTGTTTCAACCCAGCCCGTCACAGGTCAATGAAAGTTCAGACTTTGACTTGCCATCTCCGCCATCTCTTTCGCATTTTTCAGCCCAGAATCCCACGATCGGAGGACCCATTCAATCCATAACTCTTTCAGAAACATCCATCCAAGATCTAAATACTTCCTTGAACGTTCAGGAGGACACCGTGATGGATGAATGGGACCTCCCAACCGCTCCGCTCCCTACCACGCTTAAATCACCCATGACGGGTAGACCGATGGAGCGGGATGAATGGCAACTACCGTCTCCTCCCGTTGATCATCGACTTCTCCAGCGCAAATGTTCACCTCAACTTGACATGCTGCTGTGGGACCTGCCCGTCCCTCCAACTCAAGGCAACTTATCACAGCCTATGCATACTCCGTCGGAATGGGATTTGCCTATCCCGCCTGTGGGCCAAATGAATTCCGTTCCGTCACATGTCACCAAGGTGTCTTTGGAACCACAATCTGTTGATTCAGTTCCTCCGCTGTCCTCTCATACCGACGTTCCCATTCGAGAAAGTATTATCCATGAACCAATCCCATCATGGTCGTCCGATGGATTGGAATTTGATCTTCCCGCTCCGCCCGAATTTGGTGCTCCCCTGGTGGACGTATTCACCCGTCAGTCATCCAATGTCTCTCCGCTGGAATTATCCCATACTCCGGACATAATAATGAGTAAATTGACAAGATTTCACTGTTCTTATTTTACTGACCCCTGGGCTCTCGAATCCTACAGAAGATGATGAGATTCACGCCAATCCTTCATGCCCTTCTTCATCCCGACCGGCTGAAGACGATTCGGACCTTGCTTTTGAGCAAAAATATTTGCAAGAGTCAGTCGAATCGTATTTGCCGATACACATGACAAGATTGGAACACTGGAAATGGATTCGTGACATGGAGCAACGTGGCTCAAAATCCCCTGAACCTGGTGATTTTGACAACCAATTCTGCCGCTCCGCCGCAACAGTTCCGTGGATGCGCGTACCTCCATCCACATCCCATCCGGATGTCAGCAGAATGAAATTATTGGCTCATGCGGAGGCTAGCATTCGGCAAGAAGCCGGTCGGGAAGGACAACATGTTTCCGGAGCTATGTTTGAATTGTTCAAAGGTGGTATGTCTTTCTTGGACGACATTTTGATCACTGCCCAGAAGCATGCACGTCATACGTTGTCCATGAACAGCAGCGATAATGACATGAACAGCCCTCTGGTTGCTCTTATCAATGACTTAGAGCTTGGTTTAGTTCCGGTGTGATCGGCAATGTTTTTGGTTGGACATCACAGGACTTACATATGTTCATTAAATACTTTTCTTTAACATTTGATTCTCCATACCTATTTCCATAGATTTGCTTGCTTTCCTGTAGGTTCTGCCGTATTCAAAAGTGGTCCCTCACCTTACATGTTGATCTGCCCGTCGGGCACTCCGTCGGAATATGATATATCCGGTACCATCGTCCATGCCCAATTATCAACACCTAATTAGGTCAACACCTCACTTGTCATATGTTAGTAAAGCAACATTAAAGGATGAAAAATACGTATGTATTTTTTGTATGTCTCATCACTTCCACAAGCTGATTGACGGAATGTAGTCCTGATCGGTTAAGTCATTATCTGGGATGTCTTCCAACCGAACTGGAGGTCAAAATCAAAAGGATTTGTTACACCAACGTCAGTCCAACATACAAGCTTAACTGGATGCTGGCCTGGGGAGAAACCTGGTGCGGGTGGGAGGCTTGGCAATCTCTATTCGAGGTCGTAGACTTCCGAAGTGGCCAGGAGGCGGACACCTTCTTCGAAGCGTTCGGGAACGATTCCCTGACTGCAGAGAAGTTCGTTGTAATCTCGAAGGCGGCTTCACGAAATGTTTTTCAATTTGTGAAGCATCTCCGCATATCATTCGATTCTGGAGTCTACATGAATCAGATGCTTCAATTCCGTCACAATTTCAGCATATTTCTGGATCGTTCCGCGCTGTCCTCCATCACATTCCGGATCAACGAATGGGGAAATGGTTGGGACTTCATGGTTTTCACCACAAACCAATATCCTCCCTCTTTAAAGCTCGTGCAGATAGTTTCTCATGGAGAACAGGTAAGCATTATCCAGAATCAATTTCTTTTCCATTCCGTTAATTTACGTGCTGAAGGGTCCGTCGGACCGACGGAAGCTGCCTTGGTCGTTGGTGGATTGGAAGGACCGTATGGATAGGTTCCGGGGGGCGGAACATCTCCGCATTTTCCTCCGCGGAAACAGTCCATTCACCGATGGCTCCTCCATCTCCGCTCAGGCCTTCGGCGTACCATCATTCGGCTCCGTTAGAGTGTATGCCGACGTACAAAACATCATTTGCGATGGAGATGTTATACTCCGCTCCGATGGCGTTCTTTGTTATTCCGTGCAAACTGTTTGAACTTCACATATTCATTGCAAAGAAACTTGTGAGTATCTCGGATTTTACTAAGATAGACCGCATCCAAAGTCATCCAATGTGACATTCTGTGACCATTGCCTTATCCGGTTTTATACACCAAGCAGTGCAGCACAGCTGCATTAGGATTGTCAGACAAATATTGTACAGATTGTTGAATAACTGCATCGTATTTTCCCCAGCATAAAAACGGGAACGATCATTAATTCGACAGTTCATAAATACAGACAATGATTGTGTTTGATTTTCATTGCTACCCTTAATAGAATAGTTATTCAAATTTCTATCCAAAGTCACGAAAAGTCACACGCATTGGATGGCTTTGGATGCTGCCTATCTTATGGTTCTGTAGTTATTGTGTACCAGAAGAATATTTTCTGGTTTGAGGATTGGTGTGTATTAGATGAAGATCGTGCAAGACTAGAACAGATCGTGAGATCAGTTGAGATCGATAGTAATATAGGATTCCAGGAACTTACAAGCGACGCTGCCCAATAGTTGCCGCGCAAACAATTGTATGTGTTGTCGAGGGAAAGGTGGGCTGTTGTTGCCTCACTCTTGTTTCATGCCGTCGTTACTTGTTACCCATCGTTGTCTGTTGCACTACCTGTCGTAGCATAGTTAGTATCTAGATGTCAGGTATTTGCTTACCTTAATGTTATCTCAAGCTCGTTTGGCACTTGCCCGTGCCTGTTCGTGCACGTTGACACTCTATTCTACCTGTTACTACTCCTGCTCTCATAATCAGTATTCACTAGTATCCAATAACTTACTTACCTTCTCTTTGAGTGATCTACACTTTAATAGCATCTGAAACAGCCAAAAGATCAGTTGATAAAGCACAATGACTCAGACTTACTCTGTATCTTGAAGAGTCTAAAAGAAACCTATGAGTGTGGTGTGGATGAGGGTTGATTGATATCGATTGGTGGCCACAGTTTTAAGCGGAGTTTGAATCTGGCAAGAGCAACACCTTCAGATACTCTAAGTGTTACTTGTCCGGCCCTAAACTCCTACGTTGACAGTCAGACAAGTGTGGTCGTCACTGGTTACCTTTGTTTGCCGAAACTGCACCGGTACGGGCTTCGAGCCTTCAACGTCGACAGCGCACGCTGCATCTTCTGCAGGTAGGTTTTTTTTCAGTTGTTATACTAATATTGTGTCTTGTCTAGGTAACCCTGCACAACAGCAACGACAGCCTAGTTATGCTACTGACCAGGCTATTGAAATACAGGTATGAACACGAGACAACGGGCGCCGTCTGTATGAGGTTGAAGGTGGATGGAGAAGACTCAGAGGGTGGATAGAGAGGAAGGGGAATGCGGGCACTATTGGTACGCCCCTCAACTCACAACCCCATTTAACACGACTACCCACTAGTCAAATCCCAAGCACAACGACAGCGACAACAACAACAGCAGCAACGGCTGCGCCTCCCCTCTCTCCTCAAGCCCAAACACGACGGCGGCGACGATGACGACAGCAGCAACAGCACCACCTCCCCTCTCTTCTCAAGCCCGAACATGACGAAGGTGACGGTGATAGCAACGACAGCAGCAGCAGCCCTGCACCTCCCCTCTCCCCTCGAGCCCAAACACGACGACAGCAGCAGCAGCAGCAACGAGTGCACCTCCCCTCTCTCCTCAAGCCCAAACACGGCGGCGATGGCAACAGCAGCAGCAACGGCTGCACCTCCCCTCTCTCCTCCAGTCCGAACACAACGGTGGTGACCGCGACGACAGCAGCAGCAGCAGCAGCAGCAACGACTGCACCTCTCTCCTCAAGCCCAAACACGACGGCGGCGACAGCGACAACAGCAGCAGCAGCAACGGCTGCACCTCCCCTCTCTCTTCAAGTCCGAACACGACGGCGATGACCGCGACAGCAGCAGCAGCAGCAGCTCTACCTCTCCTCTCTCCTCAAGCCCAAACACGACAGCGGCGATGGCAACGGCAACAACAACAGCAGCAGCAGCAACGGCTGCGCCTCCCCTCTCTCCTCAAGCCCGAACACGACAGCAGCAACAGCGACAACAGCAGCGGCAACGGCTCCACCTCCCCTCTCTCCTCAAGCCCAAACACGACGACGACGACGATGGCGACGACAGCAGCAGCAGCAGCAGCAACGGCTGCACCTCCCCTCTCTCCTCAAGCCCGAACACGACAGCAGCGACAGCGACAACAGCAGCGGCAACTGCTCCACCTCCCCTCTCTCCTCAAGCCCAAACACAACAACGGCAACGATGACGACAGCAGCAGCGGTAGCTCTATCTCCCCTCAAGCCCAAACACAACGACGGCGATGGCGATGGCGATGACAGCAACGGCTCCGCCTCCATTCGCTCTCAGAGGAAGAACACTTACAAGCTTATGGGGTGAAGTTATAATGATGGACAATTAGGTATCTCGATTACACGTTTGACATTGCAATAAAATACATGCACTTGCTTGCCTGAAAATGACCATATTAAGGATTTGAAAATGAAAAATTACCAATAGGAATAATATCCCCTACAAAGCAAGTAATCTATGGTGCCCTGTATGAGTCTGTAGGATCCTGTATGATTCTGTGAAGATTGATCTATACGACTTATGAATGATATAGGGAATCTATGGGGTCCTGGGAAATTTTGGCAATCTATGGAAATCTATGGCATGCTACACAGTAACTGTATTAGACTTCACAGAGCCAAAAACTCGGGAGTTTCTATGGGATCTATGAGGCTTTGCAGTTCTATGGAACTTTGTACAGACCTATGAATGTACCGACTGTTTTGCTGATGCATGCTATGCACTGGCCAGTGCATCAACCATGGGGTGGTGTATTGTGCCTGGTGCTGGCCAGTCCATGGAGGATGATGACATGCTGTGCACTGGCCAGTGCATCAACCATGGGGTGGTGTATTGTGCCCCATGCTGGCCAGTCCAGGAAGGATGATGACATGCTGTGCACTGGCCAGTGCATCAGCAATGAGTTCGTGTATTTTGCCCCATGCTGGCCAGTTCACAGAGCATGATGACATGCTGTGTACTGGCCAGTGCATCAGCAATGGGGTGGTGTATCAGGACCCTCATACTGGCCAGTTCATCCACTGTGGTCTCACCCTTCACACTGGCCAGTGCATAGGTAATGGGATGATGTATCAGGACCCCCATGCTGGCCACTTCATCAACTATGGTCCTACCATAGGTGCTGGCCAGTGCATAAGCAATGGTCTGTAAACAGTCACTGGCCAGCACTGGGTGGCTCATGTACAATGGCAAAACGTCAGGCAGGTTGGCCCATGTACAATGGGAAAAGTCACTGAACATGCTGGCAGGACCCGGGAAGTTCCCCAGCTACGTGGATTTGCCCAAGCTATGGCCAGAGAGTAGGATACTATGCCTCACATCCTTTGTCTCGATTTTGAACGCTCGATAA
>WNFA01000837.1_pt1 | contig 24830 bp, 26 predicted proteins | sample 5400481 | NCBI WGS metagenome assembly WNFA01 (sample SAMN13153340, study PRJNA577476) | soil metagenome | isolation source: 120 cm saprolite under Douglas fir tree site 2 hole 1 replicate 2 | place: USA:California | collected 2015-04-18 | reverse complement strand
CAGGCCTCGCAGTAAAAGGCCCGGTCGTTTTCATGCCCCGCCCGGTCCATCGTGTGCAGGAAGCCACTCAGTTCGTCCCGAAACAGCAGCAGGCCGTTGGGATTCTGGTTCAGCAGCTCGCCCAGCTTCTCCACGGTCGTGTCGTTGACCAGGTACCGCTGTTCCACCGGCGGCGGGTCCCGGCGCGCCGCCTCCACGGGCTCCCCGGGCTCTTCCGTCGGCTCCTGGTCCGCGACGGCCTCGCGCAACCGCCGGGCGAGATCGTGGCGCCGCGCCTTCTGCTCGGCAACCCGCATGCGCTGGGCGAGCCGGTGCTCCTCATCCCGCGCCTGTGCGTCGGTGATGAGCCGCCGCATCGGACGGAGCGCTTCGGCGAGGGCCGGACTCTTCATGCTCCCTGGCGGGCCCACGGCGAGCCCCAGAGGTTAGGCACCACGGCCCAGTCATCCTGCCGCTTCGGCCGGATCGCGATCTGCCGCCCGATGACCGCGGCCGCGGCCACCATGACGCCCACGGCGACGAAGTCCGGCGGGCATTGGACCCGGTCGGCGATGTCCGCGACCCAGGGCGCGAGCGCGGCGGGTAACAGGTCGCGACCGAAGGGGGGTACCGGCGGCCGGCCCTGCGAGACGGGCTGGGGCTCGGGCCACGGCGCGCCCTGCGGCGTCTCGGTCCCGGGCCGGCGACGCCCCGTCCGGGGGCTGACCGTGGAGCGCATCACGCAGTCTCCATCCCGCCATCTCCTGACCGATCGCGCGGATCTGTCCCTCACGGGTTAGGATGAAGCATCGCGCGCGATGACGCCGGCAATTCGGGTACCAAAGTATCCAGGACGCCACCGCCTCCACGATGGCCTCGATGGCGGAGACGCTCGGCATGACGCTGCCGGGCAACGCGGCGATTCCCGCGGCGGATTCGCGGCGGATGGCGCTCGCCGAGATGTCCGGGCGCCGCATCATGGAGATGGTGCGCGAGGATCTCAAGCCCTCGAAGATCCTGACCCGCGAGGCCTTCGACAACGCCATCCGCACCGGCATGGCCATCGGCGGCTCCACCAACGCGATCATCCACCTCCTCGCGCTCGCGGGGCGCGCAGGCGTGGACCTGGCGCTCACGCGCTTCGACGAGCTGTCACGCAGCACGCCGATGCTGCTCAACGTGCGCCCGTCGGGCAAGTACCTGATGGAGGACTTCTTCTACGCGGGCGGGCTCCCGGCGGTGCTGAAGGAGCTGGCGCCGCTGCTGCACGGCGACGCGCTCACCGTGACCGGCAAGTCCATCGCGGCCAACAACGAGGCCGCGATCAACTACAACCCGGACGTGATCCGCCCGCTCGCCATGCCGATCCTCAACGAAGGCGGCACCGCCATCCTCACCGGCAACCTGTGCCCGAACGGCGCGGTGCTGAAGCAGTCGGCCGCCTCGCCGCATCTCCTCACGCATCGCGGGCGGGCGGTGGTGTTCGAGGACCACGCGGATCTGCACGCCCGCATCGACGATCCCGACCTGAAGGTCGACGAGACCTCGGTGCTGGTGCTCAAGCGCGTGGGGCCGAAGGGCGCGCCCGGCATGCCGGAATGGGGCGCGGCGCCGATTCCCCGCAAGCTCCTCGAGAAGGGCGTGCGGGACATGGTGCGCATCTCGGACGCGCGCATGAGCGGGACGTCGTACGGGACGGTGGCGCTGCACGTCTCGCCGGAGGCCGAGGCGGGCGGGCCGCTCGCGCTCGTCCAGGACGGCGACGAGATCGAGCTGGACGTACCAAACCGCCGGCTGACCCTCCGGGTTCCCGACGAGGAGCTGGCCCGCCGCCGCGCCCGGTGGAAGCCGCGGCCGCCCCACTACACGCGGGGCTACGGCCGCCTCTTCCTCGACCACGTGCTCCAGGCCCACGAAGGCTGCGACTTCGACTTCCTCCGCGGGAAAACACCAGTCCGCGCTGAAGATACCGCGGGGCCCAGCCACTCGTGACAAGACTCAGCGGCTTCGCCGAGCGCTTCGCCAAAGTGAATGGCGTTCGGTTGCGATATCTCATCGGTGGCGCGGGCAGCCCGGTGGTCCTGCTCCACGGCTATGCCGAGACCGGCCACATGTGGCGGCCTCTCATGCCGCTGCTCGCCCCGCGCCACACCGTCATCGTGCCCGACCTGCGCGGGGCCGGTGGGTCGGCCAAGCCGGCATCGGGCTACGACAAGAAGAACATGGCGGTGGACATCCACGAGCTGACCGCGTCGTTGAAGGTCGATCGCGTCCGCATCGTCGGCCACGACATCGGCTTGATGGTGGCCTACGCCTACGCCGCCCAGTTCCCGCAGACCACCGAGCGGGTGGTGCTGATGGACGCCTTCCTGCCCGGCATCGGCAACTGGAAGAACGTGTGGCTCCTGCGCGACCTCTGGCACTTCCACTTCTACGGCGACGTGCCGCTGGCACTCGTGAAGGGCCGCGAGCGGATCTACCTCGAGCACTTCTGGAACGACTTCGCGGCCGACCGGAAGCGCTCGGTCCCCGAGGCCGATCGCCGCCTCTACGCGAAGGCCTACGCGCAGCCCGGAGCCATGCGCGCCGGCTTCGAGTACTTCCGCAATTTCGAGCGCGACGCGGAGGACTTCGCCCGGATGGGCCACACGCGGCTGACCATGCCGATGCTGGTCCTCTCAGGCGAGAAGGCAGGCGGGACCTTCCTCATCGAGCAGGCCAAGCTGGTGGCCTCCGACGTCCGCGGCCAGGTCGTCCCGGGCGCGGGTCACTGGCTGATGGAAGAAGCGCCCAAAACCGTGATCCCCGCGCTGCTCGACTTCCTCCGCTAGGCCGGGGTCAGGTCTTGAATTACGACATTTTCGTGCGCCCAGCCCAGCGCGCGTCGGCAGAAATGTCGTAATTCAAGACCTGACCCCTTACTGCAGCGCTTGCCTTAGGGAGCCGGCGGCGCGTTTCAGGCGGCGGCGGGCTTCGCGCGCGTCGATGCCGAGGCGGGCCATGGCGATGGCGACCTTGGCGCTGGCGCCGGAGGCCTTGAGCAGGCGCTCGGCCTCGCGCGGGGTCACGCGGCCGAGCTCGCGCACGAGGCGCAGGGCGCGGGCGCGTAGCTTGGCGGAGCGCGGGCGCAGGTCCACCATGCGGTTGCCGTAGACCTTGCCGAGGCGCGCGAAGGACGCGGTGGTCAGCGTGTTGAGCGCGAGCTTGGTGGCGGTGCCGGCCTTGAGCCGCGTGGAGCCCGTCAGCACCTCGGGGCCGACGGGGAGCGCGATCACCACGCGGGCCGCGGAGGCCGGCACGTCGGGGTTGCAGGTGACCAGCGCGGTGGCGGCGCCGCGCTTGCGCGCCTCCTGCAAAGCCGCGCGCACGAACAGCGTCACGCCGCTGGCCGCGATGCCCACCACCATGTCGCCGCGCCGCACGCGCCTCCGGATCTGCCGCGCGCCGTCGGGACCGTTATCCTCCGCGCCTTCGGACGAGCGGAACACGGTGCGCTTGCCGCCCGCGATGACCGCCTGCACCAGCGACGGCGAGGTGTCGAAGGTGGGCGGGCACTCGGCGGCCTCGAGCACGCCCAGCCGGCCACTAGTGCCCGCGCCCACGAAGATGAGGCGCCCGCGCCGGGAGAGCGCGCGCACGATCAGGTCTACCGCGCGGCCGAGGGCGGGCGCGGCGCGGCCCACCGCGCGCACCGCGCGGCGGTCGGCGCGGTTCATGAGCCGCGCGATCTGCGCGGCGGACAGCCGGTCGAGCTTGCCGGTGCTCGGGTTCGCGCGCTCGGTGGGCAGCCGATCGTAGCGAATGCGACTCACGCGCGTCCTCTCTCCGAGCGCGCCCTCACCCTAGTGCGCCTCGAACCCCAGCCACTCGTCCACCGCCTCCGCAAGCCGGTCGGCCCGCTCGTCCAGGTCCGCCGCGGTGAGGTTAGCGATGGGATGCGGCGTGTCGAGGAACGGATAGCCCGGCTTCCCCCAGCTCTCGGCCATCGCCTTCCCGGTATTGCGGAACGGGGTGGTGACGATGGCGATGGCGGGCACCCCCTGCTCTTCCATCAGGATCGCGTCGAGCACACTGCTCGAGCTGCACGACCCTCAGTCGCCGATGCCGGAGATGACGAGGTCGGACTGGGCGCGCAGCGCTCGGATCCCGGCCTCGTCGATCTCGTGGCTGGGCGAGCGCTTGCGATTCGTCGCGGTCACCGTCATCTGATGACGCGTGGCCAGCCGCTCCGCCAGCTTCTTCAAGAGCGTGTCGGAGTTGAACTTGGTATTGTCCACCAGCCCGAGGCGCAGGCCCTTGGGGCTCGCGGGCCGCGGGGCCAGCTTCACCGCGCGCTCCACCGGCTTCGAGGTCGGATCGAAGAGCTTCATGCTTGCCTCCCGATAAACGAGTCGTCGATGCGTGTGGTGATGCTGCGCGTCCACTTGTTGCCCCACCCCGGCAGGCAGGCGGACCAGCTCCCCGCCCGGCCCCCCGCGCAGGCGATCAGGATATCCTCGGGGCGCTCGAAGATGTGCCGCCACGTGGTCTCGTCGGCCGCGGTGACCGCGCCGGGGATCCGCGCCGCGCGCTTGTAGTCGGCCAGCCTCCGGCGGGTGTGCTCGATCAGAAAGCGCTGGACGTCCGATCGGCTCCAGCCCGCGGCCTTGAGGATGTCGGCGTGCTCGCCCGCGAACACGATCAGCGTCTGGTTGAAGCCCTTGAGGTTGGGCGAGCCCATGTTGCCGAGCGCGTCCGCGAAGCAGAGCAGGAGCGGCTCGGGGGTGGCCGCGAGCTGGTTGTAGACCTGGTAGAGGCTGTTCGACGCGATCAGCGTGACCGCGCTGTCCTCACGCTGGAGACCGCGGGAGACGTGGAGCGGCTCCCACGGGTGATCCTCCTCGTGCTCCGCGAAGCAGAACGCGTACTTGCCGGGGTTGCCGAGGGTCGCGCGATCGAGGAAGCCGGGCCGCGTGTTCATCGCGTTCATCATGATGAGCCGCACCGCGCGCCCGATGGTGGCGTTCGGGCGATGGCCCTGGCCGAAGGCGTTGTTGCCGCCGTTGATGCCGAGCCGCTTCGCGATCGGCCCGTTGACCACCAGGACCATGGCGGAGCCGCCGGTGCTGCTGGCCGGCCCGTGATAGGCGAAGGCCGGCTCGCAGAGACTCTTCACCGCGGCCACCACCACCGGCATGTACTCGGGCCGGCACCCGGCCATCACCGCATTGGTCGCGGCTTTGTCCGCGATCACCTCGGTATTGCGCCCCGGGACCTCGCCGAGCAGCTCGGGGCCCTGGAGCCCCGCCGCCGCCAGCATGGCCGCGATGGAGGCATCCGACGGCGGCACCACCGGCAGGCCGTCGGTCCAGCCCGCGTCGTAGTACGCCTCGATCAGCGCGGCCGCGTCGGCCGCCTCGTCGATCTCACTCACCTGGATGAGCGGGGGCGGCGGCCGATCAGCCCCGCCCGACGAAGGGCATCTTCGTCGCCATCACGGTGAGGAACAGGACGTTGGCGTCGAGCGGCAGGCTCGACATGTAGACCACCGCGTCCGCCACCGCCTGCACGTTCATCGTGGGCTCCACCGCGGTGGTGCCGTTGGGCTGGAGCACGCCCTTGGCCATGCGCGCCGTCATCTCGGTGGCCGCGTTCCCGATGTCGATCTGCCCGCAGCCGATGTCGTACTTGCGACCGTCGAGCGCGGTGGCCTTGGTGAGGCCGGTCACCGCGTGCTTGGTCGCGGTGTAGGGCGAGGAGTTGGGCCGCGGCGTATGCGCCGAGATGGACCCGTTGTTGATGATGCGCCCACCCATCGGGGTCTGGGCCTTCATGATCTTGAACGCTTCCTGCGTGCACAGGAAGACGCCGGTCAGGTTGGCGTTGACCACCGTCGTCCACTGCTCGTAGGTCAGGTCCTCCAGCAGCACCGGCGGCGCGCCCCCGCCCGCGTTGTTGAAGAGCACGTCGAGCCGCCCGAACGTCTCCTTCGTCGTGGCGAAGAGCGCCTTGATGGCCTCGGGATTGCTCACGTCGGTCGGGACCACGAGCGACTTGCCGGGCGTGCCCTTCCCCTCGCTGGCGGCGGCCTCCAGCCGATCCTTGCGCCGCCCCGCGAAGACCACCGCGTAGCCCTCCTTCATGAGGGCCAGCGCGCTGGCCTTGCCGATACCGCTGCCTGCTCCCGTCACGATCGCGACCTTCTGCGTTGAAGTCATAGTCGGCCTCCCGGGCCCGAACGTTAGCCCGGGCGGCGCCACCAGTCAATGCGGCTATTTGCGGTGGCGCCTTTGCTAGTATGAGCGAGGGCATGGCCACGCTGACCGACCACATCACCTATGCGGACGCCCAGCGGCTCTGCTCGCCCGCCCGCCTCTGGGAGCTCTTCGACGGCGACCGGCAGCGGCTGAATATCGCGCACGAGTGCATCGACCGGCATCCGGCCGATCGGGTCGCGGTGCGCCTCGTCCACTCGCTCGAGCATGGGGGTGGCGGCGAGACCTTCACCTTCGGCCAGCTCGCCGCCTGGTCCGCCCGCTTTGCCCACTACCTGGCCGATCGCGCCATCGGGCCGGGCGACCGCGTGGGCATCATGCTGGAGCCGTCCCTGCCCTTCTACGCGGGGCTCTTCGGCGCGGTGAAGCGCGGGGCCATCGCGGTGCCGCTCTTCACGCTCTTCGGCCCCGACGGCTTGCGCCTGCGCATCGACGACTGCACCCCGCGGCTCCTGCTCGTCTCGCCGGCCCAGGCCGGCATCGCGCGCGACGTGCCCGGGCTCGCGAGCGTCGTCGCCGACGACGCCTTCCTCGCCACCCTCGCGACGTACCCGACCCGCTACGCGCCCGACACCCGCGCCGACCAGCTCGCGGTCTTCCAGTACACCTCGGGCACCACCCGCGAGCTGCCGGCCGCGGTGCGCCACACCCACCGCAGCATCGTGACCCTGATGGTCGCCGCGCTCTACGGCACCGGCATCCGCCCCGGCGACCGCTTCTTCTGCCCGTCGTCGCCCGCGTGGGGCCACGGCCTCTGGCACGGCACGCTCGGCCCGCTCGCGCTCGGCGTCGCCACCGGCGCCTACGCGGGCAAGTTCGACGCGGACCGCCTGCTGCGCGCCCTCGCCGAGCACGAGATCAGCAATCTCTCCGCGGCGGCCACCCACTACCGGATGATGAAGAGCGCGGGCACCGCGTCCCGCTACCGCTACGCGATCCGCAAGCTCTCGTTCACCGGCGAGCCCATCGACGAGGCCGCCCGGCTGTTCGCGGAGGCGACCTTCGGCGCGCCGGTGTGCAGCATGTACGGCACCACGGAGGTGGGCGTGATCCTCGCCTCCTACCCGGGCGCGCCGGACTTCGTGATGAAGCCGGGCTCGCTCGGCAAGCCGGTGCCCGGCGTGGAGGTCGAGGTGCAGCGGGCGGACGGCACACGCTGCGCCCCCGACGAGGCGGGCGAGATCCGAGTGAAGCGGCGCGACGGGTGGTTTCCGACCAAGGACCGCGGCTGGATCGACGCGGAGGGCTACTTCTTCCACGGCGGCCGCGCCGACGACGTCATCATCTCGGCGGGCTGGACGATCAGCGCGGTGGAGGTCGAGGGGGCGCTGCTCAAGCACGGAGACGTCCGCGAGGCCGCGGTGATCGGCGTGCCCGATCCCCTCCGCGGCCTCGTGGTCAAGGCCTTCATCGTGAGCCCGCGCCACGGCGATGACGCGTTCGTCCGCGAGCTGCAGGAGTGGACGCGCACCCGCCTGGCCCAGCACGAGTACCCGCGCCGGGTCGAGTTCGTGACCGAGCTGCCCAAGACGCCGGCCGGCAAGGTGAACCGCAAGGTGCTCCGCGAGCGTGAGGCCGGCGCCTCCGTTCCCACACCCTAGCCCGGACTATTCATGAACGGACTCGACCGAGACCGGACGGGTGGCGCCGCGGGCGCCTCCCGGGCGAGCGAGCGTAGTGGGCCCCCCGAGTCCGGTGCGCCGCTCGAAGAGCGGCGAATCCGGCGAGTGGGTGACGGACCCGGTCGCCCGGGAGGCGCCCGCGGCGCCAGGACCCGGCCGCCTCGAGCGTTGCCCGTTCATGAATAGTCCAGGTTAGGAGGCCGAGCGATGGCGCCCGAGACCCAGCCGCTGTTTCCCAAGATCACCCGAGAGGGCCTCGACGACCTGCGCCGGCGCATCGGCGTGCCCATCACCGACACGCTCGAGCCGTGGTGCCACGAGGCCACCCGCGACAATATCCGCCACTACGCCCACGGCATCGGCGACGACAACCCGCTCTGGTGCGATCCGGCCTACGCGGGGCGCACGCGCCACCGCGGGATCATCGCCCCGCCGAGCTTCCTCTTCGCGACGAGCCGCATCATCTCGGGCTACGTGGGCGGGCTCTCGGGCGTGCACGCCATGTGGGCGGGCGCCGACTGGACGTGGCACCAGGCGGCGCGGCGCAACGACGAGATCGCGACCGAGGCCTGGCTCAAGGACCTGATCGAGCACGAGACGCGCTTCGCGGGCCGCGCGGTGCAGCAGATCTACCACGTGAAGTTCCGCAACCAGAAGGGCGAGCTGCTGGCCGAGGCGGATAGCTGGTGCTTTCGCACCGAGCGCGATCACGCGCGCGAGCAGGGCTCCAAGTACACCGACGTGAAGAGCAAGGCACCCCGGCGCTACTCCGACGAGGAGCTGGCCCGTGTCTATCGCCTCTATGCCGCCGAGAACGTGCGCGGCGCCACCGCGCGCTACTGGCAGGACGTGACGGTGGGCGAGGCGCTGCCCCGGATGGCCAAGGGCCCGATGACGGTGACCGGCTTCATCGCCTACGCGCAGGGCTGGGGCGGCCTCTACATCCGCGCCAACAAGCTCAACTGGAAACAGATTGCCCGCCACTCGGGCCTCGGCATCAAGAACCGCTTCGGCATCCCCGACTGCCCGGAGCGCGTGCACTGGGAGCACGAGTTCGCCACCGCGGTGGGCGCGCCCGGCGCCTACGACTACGGCCCGGAGCGCTGCTCCTGGCTCACCCACCACCTGACCAACTGGATGGGCGACGACGGCTTCCTCCGCCGCGCGCACTGCAAGATCCGCCGCCACAATCCGGAAGGCGACTACCTGATCATCGAGGGGCGGGTCACCGGCAAGCGCGTCGAGGACGGCCGCCACCTGGTGGAGATCGAGCAGGAAGCCCACAACCAGGACGGGGAGCTCTCGGTGGTGGGCGGCGGCGTGGTCGAGCTGCCTACGCGCGCATGACGGATGTCCGCTCCGGCCTCGAGGTCCTCAGGAGCCGCCTGTCCTCGCTGCTGGCGAGCCGCCGGGTCGGCCTGCTCAGCCATCCCGCCTCGGTCACCCGCGATCTCACCCACGCCGCCGACGTGATCCGGCGGCTGCGCCGCGTGCGCCTCACCGCGCTGTTCGCGCCCGAGCACGGCCTGGCCGGCGTCGCGCAGGACCACGCGCACATCGGCACCGAATTCGACCGCTCGCGCCGGCTCCGCGTGCACAGCCTCTACGGCAAGCGCCTCGAGCCGACCCCCCCGATGCTGCGTGATATAGACATGTTAGTCGTCGACCTGCAGGACGTGGGCTCGCGCTACTACACCTTCGCGTGGACCACCGTGCTCGCCATGCGGGTGTGCGCGCGCGCGGGCAAGCCGGTGATCGTGCTGGACCGGCCGAACCCGCTGGGCGGTGAGCGCCTCGAGGGCAACTGGGCGGATCCGGGGTTCGCCTCGTTCGTGGGCCTCTACCCGCTGCCCATCCGCCACGGCATGACCATCGCGGAGCTGGCCGCCTACCACAACGAGACGCAGGCGCTCGGCTGCGACCTCACGGTGGTGCCGATGGCGGGCTGGCGCCGCGCGATGCTCTGGGAGGACACCGAGCTGCCGTGGGTGGCCCCCTCGCCGAACATGCCGACTCCCGACACCGCGCGCGTCTACCCGGGCGGCTGCCTGCTCGAGGGCACCAATCTCTCCGAGGGGCGCGGCACCACGCGGCCCTTCGAGTGGGTCGGCGCGCCGTATCTGGACGGCGCGAAGCTGGCCGCCGCGCTCGAGCGCCGCGGGCTGCCCGGGGTGCGCTTCCGCGCCGCCGCCTTCGAGCCCGCGTTCCACAAGTGGGCGCGGCGCACCTGCGAAGGCGTGCAGGTGCACGTGACCGACTGGGACCGCTTCAAGTCCTACGTGACCTACCTGGCCCTGATCATCGAGGCGCGGCGGCAGGCCCCGCGCGGGTTCCGCTGGAAGCGGCCGCCCTACGAATTCCAGTGGAAGAAGCTGCCGATCGATCTCATCTGCGGCACCGACCGGATCCGCCGCGCCATCGAGGCCGGCACGCCGCTGCCGCGGATGGAAGCCTCCTGGCGGGGTGACCTGGCCGCCTTCGCGCGGGCGCGCCGGCCCTACCTTCTATATAGATGATTGGCATGAGATAGATGACCGGGATGAGCCTCGAAGCGATGGTGGGCCGGCAGCTCATCGTCGGGCTGCCCGGCCCCGACGCCACCGACGACGATCTGCGCCTCCTGGGCGACATCCACGCGGGCGGGCTCATGCTCTACCGCCGCAACTTCGAGACCCCGGAGCGCTTTCTGCGCTTCATCGCGCGGCTCGAGGACGGGCTCGGGCGCCGTCTCCTGATCACCACCGATCACGAGGGCGGCCGCATCATCATGCTCAACCGGGGCGTCACCATCTTCCCGGACAACCTCACCGCGGGCACCGCGGGCGGCGAGGCGATGGTGGCGCGCCAGGGGCTGATCGAGGGGCGCGAGCTGCGGCGGCTCGGCGTGGACGTCAACTTCGGCCCGTGCCTCGACGTGCTCACCGAGCGCTACAGCCCGAACATCGGCATCCGCTCCTACGGCAAGGACCCGGCGCTGGTCGGGCGCCTGGGCGCCGCGCGCATCCGCGGCATGCAGGCGGGCGGCATCTCGGCGTGCGCCAAGCACTTCCCCGGCAAGGGGCACGCGCCGGTGGACGCGCACCTGGGCCTACCCGTGATCGACTCGGACTGGGCCGACATGCACGCGCTGCACCTGCCCCCATTCATGGCCGCGATGGAGGCGGGCGTGGACTGCATCATGACCTCGCACCCGCTCTACCCGAACCTGGATCCGACCCCGGCGATGCCGGCCACGTTCTCGAAGCTGATCGTGGAGGATTACCTGCGCGGCCAGGTGGGCTACCGCGGCGTCATCGTGTCGGACGATCTCGAGATGGGGGCGATCGGCGCCCTCTGCCCGATCGGCGAGGCCACCGTGCGCACCGCCGCGGCCGGGCACGATCTCCTCCTGGTCTGCCACACCGCGCCGGCCCAGCGGGCAGCCTACGAGGCGGTGGTGGCCGCCTACCGCGCCAAGACGCTCCTGGTGCGGGAGCTCGAGAAGAGCATGGCGCGGCTCGACGCGCTCGACGCGAGGCGGCCCGAGCGCGTCACCGGCGGCGCGCCCCGCGCGGAGGCCGACGGCGAGCCGCTGGCCCGCGCGATGGCCGCGCGCGCGGTCACGGTGGTGGCGGCGCCGGATGCCGGGTGGCGGCCCGCTCTGAACGGCAAGGTCCTGGCCATCTTTCCGCGGCTCTCAGCCCTGGCCGACCGCATCACGATCGAGCCGGCGATGCAGGACGAGCCGCGCTACCTGCGCGAGGCGATGGCCCCCCACGGCGTGCAGCCCGAGCCCCTGGTGGTGGGCGTGGAGCCGACCGCCGATGAGATCGAGCGCGCGCGGGCCGCGGCGGCCGCCGCGGACGCCACCGTGCTCTTCCTCTATGACGCGCACCTCTACAAGTCGAACCGGGCGCTGCTGGAGGCGGTGCAGGCCGGCGCCCGGAAGCTCGGCGTGGTGCTGATGCGCGATCCGTGGGACGCCGAGTATCTGGCCCCCGGCGTCACGGCGATAACCGCCTACGGGTGGCGGCGCTGCCAGCTCGACGCGGTGCTGGCGCGCTTGCTGACCTAGTCCCCTCACCCTGCCCTCTCCCCAGAGGGGAGAGGCTATGAATGGAGAGGGATCTCGAGGTCACCCTCTCCCCTCTGGGGAGAGGGCCGGGGTGAGGGGCCCTACTTGGCGAGGATCATGTAGGTGGCGCGGCCGGCGGCCACGAGCTTGCCCGCCGCGTCGGTGATGGTAGCCTCGCCGAAGGCAATGGTGCGGCCGCGCCGCAGGATGCGCCCCTCCGCGAAGACGTCGCCCGTGCTGGCCCCGATGAAGCTCACGTTCATGTCGAGCGTGGTCTGCCCGACCCCGCCCGCGGAGGCGTCGTGCATGGTCGCGAGCGCCCCGCCCACCGCCATGTCGGTCAGCGCGGCGTAGACGCCGCCGTGCAGCGGCGCGCCCGCCGCGTTGCGCAGCTCGTCGCGCACCGGCACCCGCAGGCGCACCCACCCCTCGCGCGCCGCCTCCACCTCCACGCCCAGGTACCGCCAGAAGGAATTGTCGCGCGCGCGGGTGCGCACCCGCTCCAGCAGCTCGTCGCTCATGGTCTCGCGCGGGGCATGTCGGGTTGAACCGCCTCGTCCAGGGTCAGCCGTGGGCGGCCCGTGAAGGGCTCGCGGCGCACCGGGCAGTCGTCGAGATCGCACATCCGGCAGTAGATGTGGTGGCAGGGGTCGGTGTGCAGCGTCATCTCGCCCTCCGCGCCCAGCTCTTTCATCACGCGCTCGCCCAGGTCCTCGGCCAGCTCGTGCGAGCGCTCCACCGACCAGAACTCCGGCACGACCAGGTGCGCGTCCACGTGATGGAACCGGCCCGCGCGGATCGCGCGCAGGTGATGGATCCGGATCACGCCCTGGCCCAGGTGGGGCTGCAGGACCTGGAGCAGACGATCGAGGAGGGCCGGGTCCTCCTCGTCGAGGAGCCCCGCGGAGGCCTGGCGGATCAGGCGCACCCCCGTCCACATGAGGTTCAGCGCCACCACCGCGGCCACCAGGGGGTCGAGCCAGGCAAGGCCGGTGATCCGGACCAGCAGCAGGCCCACCACGACGCCGGCGCTGGTGTAGAAGTCGGCCAGCACGTGCCGGCCGTCGGCCAGCAGGGTCAGCGAGTCGTACCGCCGGCCGGCGCGCACGAGATAGTAGCCGAGGGCCAGGTTGACCAGCCCCGCCCCGAGCACGATGGCCAGGCCCACGTCGAGCGCGCGCAGCTCCACCCCGTGGGTCAGGCTCACGACCACCTCGTAGACGATGACGAGCGCCGCGAAGGCGATGAGGCCGCCCTCGAAAGCCGCGCTCATGAACTCCATCTTGCCGTGGCCGTAGGGGTGGTTGCGGTCGGCGGGGCGGCCCGCGAAGATCAGCGCCCCGATCGCGAAGACGGCGGCCACCACGTTGACGATGGACTCGAGCGCGTCGGACAGGATGGCGGTGGAGCCGGTGAGGCGGTAGGCCTGGTACTTGGCGGCCAGCAGCACCACCGACACCGCCAGCGAGATGACGACCGCGCGCAGCCGCGCCCGCGCCTCCTCGCCCGCCGCGATCCCGTCCGCCATGGGCTCGATCATACCCGCGGCACGCCCCCCTTGCCGCGTCGGGTACCATGGACGTGTAAGGCAACCCTCACCCAAAGGAGCCGCGTGATGATCGTCACCCGTCCCGCCGCCGAGCGCGGCCACTTCGACCACGGCTGGCTGGACACCTCGCACACCTTCTCGTTCGCGGGCTACCACGACCCCGCGCACATGGGCTTCCGCACGCTACGGGTCATCAACGAGGACCGCGTGGAGGGCGGCCGGGGGTTCGGCGCGCACTCGCACAGCGACATGGAGATCGTGACCTACGTGCTGGAGGGCGCGCTGGAGCACGCCGACAGCATGGGCAACCGCTCGGTCATCGTCCCCGGCGAGATCCAGCGCATGAGCGCGGGCACCGGGGTGACTCACAGCGAGGCCAATCCGAAGCCGGACCAGCCGGTGCACTTCCTCCAGATCTGGATCCTGCCGGATCGCCGGGGGCTCGCCCCCGGCTACGAGCAGAAGGCGATCCCGCCGCAGGAGGAGCGCGGGGCGCTGCGCCTCATCGCCGCCCGCGACGGGCGGGACGGCGCGGTGACGATCCACCAGGACGTGGATCTCTACGTCTCCCGGCTCGAGCCGGGCGAGCGGGTGAAGCACGCGCTGGCGGGCGGGCGGCACGCGTGGCTGCAGATGTTGACCGGCCGGGTGGAGCTGAACGGCACCGCGCTCGGCGCGGGCGACGGCGCCGCGGTGAGCCGGGAGAGCGCGCTCGAGGTCGTGGCGCTCGAGCCCGCGCACTTCCTCCTGTTCGACCTCGCCTGAACCCCTCACCCTACCCTCTCCTCAAGGGGGAGAGGGTACGCGGTTTCCCTCTCCCCTCAGGGGAGAGGGCCGGGGTGAGGGGTGGTCAGGCGCCGAGCTGCTCCCGGACGAACTGCTTGGCGTCGAACTCCTCCGCCACGCGGTTGTCGTTCTCGAGGATCGCGGCCGCGTCGGTGTCGGCGAACTCCATCACGCCCATGTCGTCGTAGGCCCGCCGCACCCGGTGGCCCCAGAGCCCGATGTCCTTCACGGTGGGGACTATCCGAGTAAAAAGACGCCGTCTGAACTGCTTCATGGTGTCCGACTGGTTCACCGCCGCGATGCACTCGGCCACCGGAAGGCCCAGGTTCTCCCAAACCTCCTTCTGATCGAAGCGGTCGCGCATGTGGTAGCAGGCCTCGACCACGAACTCCTCGCGCTCGTCGCGCTCCGCGTCGCTGAGCTGCGGGTAGTATTCGCGCAGGGCCAGGCGGCCGAAGGCCACGTGGCGCGCCTCGTCCTGCATGACGTAGGCGTTCACCGCCGCGCACAGCGGGTTGGTCGAGTTGTCGCGGATGCGCTGGAAGGCGGCGAGGGCGAGCCCCTCGATCAGGATCTGCATGCCGAGATAGGTCATGTCCCAGCGCCGGTCGGTGATCGTGGCCTCGAGCAGCTTGGCCAGCGTGGGGGTGATCGGGTAGGCGAGCTTGAACTTCTCGTGGAGCAGCCGGGAGTAGGCCTCCACGTGGCGCGCCTCGTCCATCACCTGGGTCGCCGCGTAGAACTTGGACTCGTAGCTCGGCACGGTCTGGACGATCTTGGCCGTGGCGATCAGCGCGCCCTGCTCGCCGTGCATGAACTGCGAGAGCGAGTGGGCCTGCAGGTTGCGCCGGATGTGCACCCGGTCCTTCTCGCCGAGGCTGTTCCAGAGATCGGTGCCGTGGATCGCGATGGTCCGGTCCGACATGCCCATCGGGTTGTCCGGATCGACTTCCTGCGACCAATCAAGTCGGTCCGCCGCGTCCCACTGCTGCTTCTTGCCCTTGGCGTAGAGCCGCAGCAGGTCGTCGCTGCCGTCCTCGTATTCCCAGGTGAACGCGGTGGTGGTCTGGCCGTCGACCTTCCACTGGGTCTGCTCGACGGGCAACCGGTAGAGGAACGTGCTGGACATGGCATCCTCCGCTTCGAGGAGTGAGTGGTCGTTCAGTGGCGGAAGAATAACACTGAACGGCCGTTCAGGAAACCCCGGCCGGGCCCCGCATGTCCAGAGGCATCTCCTCCGCGACCTGGGCCGCGCGCTCGTGGCGGGCCACCTCGGCGCGCACCGGGTCGGGGGTGCGGAAGCAGACGCCGACGGCGACCACCACCACCGCGCCGATCATGGCCCACCAGGTGAAGGCCACCTCCGGGATCCAGGCCGGCTGCCGGAAGGTCGCGGCCAGCCCCAGCCAGGGCGCCACCCCGTTCAGGATCGTGATGTGGAGCTTGCCGGCCACCACCGTCGCCAGCAGCCCCGCGGTGATCGCCAGCATGTTGCCCCGATCGGAGCCGCGGCCGGTCGTCAGCATCCCGATCAGGAATACGCCGAGCATCGGGCCCAGGATGAAGCCGGCGATGCCGAGCACCACCGGGATGATCCGCACGTCCGGGGTCGTGACCTTGGCGTAGGCGAAGGCCCCGGCGATCGCGACCATGAAGGCCGCGAAGAGGACGGTGAATCCGCGCGCCACCCGCACGTAGTGGGTCTGGGACCGGCCGCGCACCCAGTGGAGGTACCAGTCGTTGGTGGCGCTGGTGGCGAGCGCGTTGAGCGCGGCCGAGAAGGACCCCATCGCGGTGGCGAAGACCCCCGCGACCACGAAGCCGCGCACGCCGACCGGCATGACGTTCAGGATGTAGGAGGCGAAGACGTCGGCGGTGGCCCCCGGCCGGAACGTCGGATCCTGCTGATAGAACACGAAGAGCAGGATGCCGATGAAGACGAAGGCGCCCGCGATCGGCACGTCCATGAAGGCGGCGGTGATCAGGCTTCGGCGCGCCTTCTGGTGGCTCTCCGCGGTCAGCATCCGCTGGACCATGTCCTGGTCGGTGCCGAACGCGGCCATGTTGCCGAGGGTGGCGCCGATCACCGCGGAGAAGAGCGTGTAGTCACTGGCGAGGACCAGCTTGACGTAGTCCCACACCCCCATCGCCGAGAGGCCGTGTGCGGTCTGCCACGCCGCGACCCGGGCCGCCTCGAAGCCGTGCAGGAAGTAGCCCTCGTGGCTCGTGAGCTGCGGCACCGCCCGGACGACCTCGGAGAGCCCGCCCACGTGGACGAGCAGGGTGGCGATCGCCACCAGCGCGCCGCCGAACATCAAGCAGGCCTGGATCACGTCGGTCCAGATCACCGCCTTGATCCCGCCCACCGCGGTGTAGAGACAGGTCACGACGGTGAGGATGACGATCGCGACCAGGTAGGGGCCGACGGTGGTCACCGGCTCCTGCGCGGCCTCGGCGCGGGCGCCCGAGACGAACAGGCGGTACGCCAGCACCATCACGAGCGAGGGGATGAAGAGCCGCGTGCCGGAGGCGAGCGTGCGCATGAAGAGGAAGAGACCGGAGACATAGGCCTTGCTCCACGGTCCGAAGCGCACTCCGAGGTAGTCGTAGACGGTGTAGACCTTGAAGGTGTAGTACGGCCGCAGGAAGACGTGGCCGACCACGACACGCCCCAGGATCAGCCCGAGCATGATCTGCACGTAGGCGAAGCTCCGGGTGGTATACCCCTCGGCGGGCACCCCCAGGAAGGTCGCCGCGCTCGTCTCCGCCGCGATGATCGATGCCATCACCGCCCACCAGGGCACGCGGCGGCCCGCGAGGGCGAAGTCCTCCAGGCTCCGGTCCCGCCGGCCCAGGTACAGGCCGATGGCGGTGATGCCGGTGAAGTAGACGACCACGATGGCGCCGTCGATCAGCAGCTCCGCCGCGGGAGAGAGCACGATCCATTATCGCGGAGGCGGCGGCCGGGGGCGGCAATCTGCGGCGCGCGCGCCTTGCTGCCGGTCGCGCCGCTGGTCTATGATCGGCCCGGGACCAATTGATAAGCCGGCACTCGGCGCGACGGAGGATGGTGGTGCTGGGGATGGGGCTCCGGACGCTCGCCAGCTCCGTCGCCGCCATCACGGCGGCCACCGCCCAGACTCTGGTTCCGATGGAGCTCCCGCCTCCCGGCACCCGCTGGATCAGCCGGAGCATCGACCAGACCGGCATCGGCGGCAACCAGCTCACCACCTACACCGTGTTCGAGCCCGGATCGTTCCGGTGGCCCCTCGAGGTCGGCAAGAGCTGGACCTCGGTCTACCAGCACCGCGACAACCTGCGCAACCTGCGCTTCAACCACATCAGCGCCACGCGGCGCGTGGCCGCCGAGGAAGAGCTGACCCTCCCGGCGGGCCGCTACAAGACGCTCCGGCTCGAGGGTGAGAACAACGGCAACAAATTCACCCACTGGTACGCGCCCTCGCAACGGCTCGTGGTCAAGGAGATCAACGAGCGCAAGCCCAACCACCCGGCCGGTCCCGGGCGCACGGTCACCGAGGTGGTGCGCTACGAAGGACCGGGAGGCGATCCCTGGTACGGGTTCGGGCTCGAGACCAGCGCGGCGGCGGTGCGCCGGGGCGAGCGACGGCGCGCGCTGGCGTTCTACGAAAGCGCGGGGAAGGAGTTCCCCCACCCGTTCGCCTGGGCCGCCTTCGGCCTCACCGGAGTCGGCCGCTGACCCTGGCCCTCCGGGGCACGGGACGCCGCGCGCGGGTGCTGCGCGCGATGCTGATCGGCCTGCTGGTCTCTGTCGCGGTGACCGCATTCTCCCGCACCGGCGTGCTCGCGGGCTGGGAGACGCGGGCGGTGGACACCTTCCTCTTCCTGCGCGACCGGGTGGCCGCGCCCGAGATCACCCTGGTCGTCATCGACGACGACGCCTTCCAGGCCCTCGGGCAGCGCCAGCCGCTCTCGCGGCGCTACGTCGCCGACCTCGCCGACTTCCTGCTCACGAGCGGCGCGCGCGTGGTGGCGTTCGATCTCGTCCTCACCGCGCCCACCGCGCCCGCGGAGGACCAGGCGCTCCTCGCCACCGTCAGCCGCTGGAGCGCGGCGCGGCCCGGCTCGTTGCTCTTCGCCACCTTCGCGATGCCCGCCGACCCGGACGGCGCGGGCGGCTATACCCTGCTGCCCCCCTTCGCGCCGGAACTGGCCGGACTGCTGGGCTTCGCCAACGCGCCCATCGGCGCCGACGGCATGGTGCGGCGCTTCACGCCGGTCCTGCCCAGGGCGGGCGGGGGATGGCTGCCCGCGCTGTCGCTCACCACCCTCGCCGCGTCGGCCGGCCTCCCACCCGCGGAGCTGGCGAAGCGGCTCGCGGGCGACGGCGCCGCGATCCCCCTGCCCCTGCGCGAGCCGTCCGGCGCGCTCGCCGGGCCGACGGAGACACCCGTGAGCCAGCTCGCGGCCCGGTCGTGGCGCATCGACTTCACGGGGCCGGTGGGCGCCTTCACCACGTTCCCGAGCGAGCCGCTGGTGCAGCTTGCGCGCGCCGGTACCATCCCCGATCAGGACAATCCCTTCCGCGACCGCATCGTCCTGGTGGGCGCGACCTTCGCGGAGAGCCGCGACCACTTTCCGACCCCGACCGGGCTCATGGCCGGCGTGGAGATCCACGCCCACATGGTCAATACCCTGCTCTCGCGCCGGGCCTTGCTCCCGCCGCCGTGGTACCTGAACGTGGCGCTGCTCACCCTGGTCTGCGTATCTATCTCGGTGCTCTCGCTCTGGCTGCGCCCACTCTGGCTCGCGCTGGTCGGTCTGGCCCTGGTGGCCGGGCTCGTCGCCGCCTCCTACGAGGCCTACACGCGTGGCGGCTACTGGCTCGACTTCCTGGCCCCGCTCATCGGCATGCTGGTCTATCTGCAGGGCGCCCACGTCCTGCGCCGCCGCCGCCTGCGCTCCGCCTTCGGCCAGTACGTGAGCCCCGAGATCATGGACCGGGTGCTCCAGACCGGCACCCCGCTGGGCGGCGAGGTGCGCCGCGTGACCGTGCTGATGTCGGACCTGCGCGGCTTCACCACCATGGCCGAGCGCCTCGCGCCCGAGATCGTCTCCGAGATGATGAACGAGTACTTCACCGCGATGGTGGACGTGATCCTCGCCCACCGCGGCCTCGTGCAGGACTTCATCGGCGACGCGATCATGGCGGTCTACGGCGCCCCGCTCGACGATCCGGAGCACTGCTGGCACGCGGCCCACACCGCGGTGGCCATGCACGCGGCGCTGGAGGGGTTGAACCGGCGCTGGGAGGCGCAGGACCGCGGGCCGCTCGCCATGGGCATCGCGGTCCATACCGGGGAAGCCTTCGCGGGCACGCTGGGGGCCCCGCGGAAGAAGAAGTACGCGGTGCTCGGCGACACCGTCAACACCACCTCCCGCATGGAGGGGTTGAATCGCGACCTCGGCACCGGCATCCTGATCAGCGGCGCGGTGCTGGCGGTCCTGAAGGACCGGGTGGTGGTCCGCGACCGGGGCAGCGTGACCGTGAAGGGGCGGCGGCAGCCGATCGAGATCCACGAGCTGATGAGCCTGACGGAGGCCTGATCCGATGAGCATGCTCTCGCTCCTGTCCCTGACCCTGGGCGCGCTGCTCGCGCTCGCCGCCCCCGCGGATGCCCAGACCGGCGAGACCGCGGCCGGCCTCGCCGACCTCGTTGCCGAATCCTTCGACGAGACCCAGTTCCTCCTGAAAAAATAGATCCCCTCACCCTACCCTCTCCCCAGAGGGGAGAGGGTGGAATGACCGCCCCCCGAGGGAAGAGGGTGGAACGAGCGCCCCCCGGGGGGAGAGGGTGGAACGAAAAACCCTCTCCCCCGTGAGGGGGAGAGGGCAGGGTGAGGGGGTGCCCCAGCGAACCCGGACGCGCTACTGCGCCTCCGCGACCTGGCCCTTCTCGCGCAGCCGGCGCAGCAGGGTGGCGAAGGACTCCGCCTTGATGATGCGATCGAACTGGCTCCGGTAGGTGCCGACCAGGCTCACGTTCTCGATGAGCACGTCGTAGGCGGTCCACCCGTCGTTCGCGCGGTGCAGCCGGTACTCGACGGGAATCTTCGAGCCCTTGGCGGTGACCACCTGCGACCGCACGGAGGCCTCCTCGCCGTCCACGCGCTCACCCACGTAGGCGATGGACTCTCCCGCGTAGCGGTCGATCTTGCCGATGTACGACCGCGCGATCAGGTCGGTGAAGAGCCGCACGAACTCCTCGCGCTCGGCGGGCGTGCGGTCCGTCCAGTGACGGCCCAGCGCCCGGCGCGACATGTCGGGGAAGTCGAACAGCGCGTCGGCCGCCCGGCGAACGTCCGCGCGACGTCGCTCGGAGGCCTCCGCGGTGGGATTGGACGTCCGGGAGAGACTCAGGAGCGCGTCGTCCACTCGCGTCTTCACGGTCTCGGTCGGCGTCAGGGCAACCGCGGCGGACGCGGTCAGGCCCAGAAGCAGCGCGGCCGTCATGGTCGTCAGGGTACGTCGCATGTTGCCTCCAGGTTCGCGAGAGTTACCACAACTGGCTTATTCGACGAGTGTCGCACATGGGTATTCCGAACTTACCGTGCTTCATTTCTCATACCGGTGGGGGACAATAGCGGCCATGAATCGGACCCTTGCGGCGGCCTCGCGCGGCAGCCGGGCGCTCGTCGTGGTGGACCTGGGCGGCACCTGGGTACGCGTGTCGGTCTCGGGCGGCGCGCCGCGCGCCTACCGGGGGCCGACGCCGGGCGTGGCGGGCCTCCCCGCGCTGCTCGCGCGCCTCTGGCGCCGGTGGCGGCTCTCGCGCGGCGACCTGGCCACGCTCGGCGTGGCCTCGCGCGGGATCTGGACCCGCGGCGAGCGCCGGGCCCTCGCGCGGCGCCTGCAACGCTTCGCCCCGCGGGTGATCGTGATCTCGGACGTCGAGGCCGCCTACCTGGCCGCGCTCGGCGCGGTCCCGGGGGTGCTGCTGCTCGCCGGCACCGGCTCCATCGCCCTCGGCCGCGACGTTCGCGGACGCTTCACTCGTGAAGGCGGCCTGGGCCCGCTGCTGGGCGACGACGGCTCCGCCTTCTCGATCGGCCGCGCCTGGCTGCGCAGCGCTGCGGTCCCCCCGGCGCGTGCGCGCCGGGTCGCGACCGGGCCCGACGCGGTCGCGCGCGTGGCCGCGCTCGCGCCCGCCGTCCTGCGCCGCGCCCGCCGCGGAGACCGGACCGCCCGGCGCGTCGTGCGGGAGGCGCAGCAGGCCCTCGCAACCCTCGCCGGACGCACCGCGCGCGCCCTGCGGCTGCGCCCGCCGGTCACGCTGAGCTGGGCCGGCGGCCTGCTGGGTCACGCGCCGTTTCGCGCCGGCGTCTGGCGCCACCTCCGCGGCCAGGGCCTCCGCATCCGGCCGGTTCGGCCCAAGGCCCCCGCCGCGAGCCCGAGCGCCTGGCGCGCGGTCTTCCCAGCGGTTAACTCATCGCGCGATTCGCCGGCCCCCGCCAGAGCAGGTAGGCGAGCGGTCCGGTCAGGGCCGCGGCGACGCCGACCGCGGTATTGAGCCACCCGGCGGTCGCCATCGCGAGGAGGCAGCAGAGCGACGGCAGCACCACCACCAGCCACATCCCCGCCGTGCCGCCGCCCACGCGCCACGGCCGCGGCAGCCCCGGCTCCAGGAGGCGCAGGGCCACGAAGGCAGCCAGCTCCAGGACGAGCGTGATCGAGTACAGCCAGATATTGAGCACGATCAGCTCCTTGAAGCTCCAGAACGCGCAGAGGCTGTAGGCAACGCTCGACAGCACCACCGCCCCCCACGGGGTGCCGAAGCGCGGGTGGAGCCGCCCGAGCGCGGCCGGCATCTGGCCGGCCAAGGCCAGCACGTAGGGCAGCCGCGAGTTGGTCAGGAGGAGCGACAGGAAGAGCCCCGCGGTGGCGATCACCGCACCGACCGCCACCAGGTTGGCGAGCCACGGCCCGCCGATCGCCTCCGCGACCACCGGCCAGTGACTGGTGTCCCAGTCCTCCCAGCCATCGACCGCCGAGAGGCTGGCCGCCACCGGCAGCACGTAGGCGAGCGTGATCAGAGGCAGCGCGACCCACACCGCGCGGCGGAAGCTCGGGCCGGCGTCGCGCGTCTCGCCGAGCGTGGTGGTGGGCGCGTCCCAGCCCGAGTAGTTCCACATCATGATCGCCAGCCCCAGGCCGAGCCCGCCGAGGAGGCTCCCCTCCTCGGCGGCGAAGGGACGCCACGGCACCTCGCGGAGCTGCGTGCCCGCGACCGCGGTGAGCACGACCACCGGCAGGAGCGACACGCCGGCCATCGCCACCGCAACCCAGCCGGTGATCCGCACCCCGGCCAGGTTGATGGCGGTGAGGATCCAGATGAAGGCCAGCACCAGCGCCCAGCGCTCGAGCGAGGACATGTGCGGGCGCCAGAACCCGATATAGTCCGCGAAGAGCGCGGGATAGACCGCCACGTCCACGAAGCTGTTGATCCAGCTCCACCAGCCGACCTGGAAGCCCCAGAAGCGGCCGAAAGCGCGCTGCACCCACACCACGTAGCCGCCTTCTTCCGGAAGCGCGGCGGCGAGCTCCGCCATCGCGAGCGAGACGGGCAGGCTCCAGACCAGCGGGGTGACCACGAGGAGGACCAGTGCCAGGCCGGGGCCGAGGGTGCCGACGGCGTCCTCGAGCCCGTAGGGACCGCCGCTGACGTTGAAGAAGAGGATGGCGACGAGGGAGAGGAGCCCGATCTCCCCGCGTCGGCGGGAAATCACGCCATGGCGGCGCGGATCAGCGCGGGCAACCCCTCGAGCCACTCGTCCAGCGGCGTCTCCGCGTCCACCGTGATCTCGAACTTGCCGCTCGGCAGCTTGCGGACGCGGCCCGTGCCGGTGCCGAGGGGGATCACGACCGCTTCGCGATGCACCCCGAGGGCGTCGGTGACCGCGAAGATCTTGTTGATCTCGGCCATGCCCACCGCTTCGAGCATCAGGGCCCGCCGCGCTGCTCGAGTGGCGGGCGCTCGCCGCCTGGCACCACCACCGGGTTGCGCCCATCGGGCGTGGTGGTGACGAGCGGCGGGACCTCGACGCGCTGGCCGTTGACGTCGCGCTCGTAGTGCCCGGGGACGAGCACCTCGCGCCCCTGGGCCGGCGAGTACACGCGGCTTGGTGGCACGTAGCGCTCGGTGGGCCGCTCGGGCGCGGGCAGCGTGCCGAAGGGCTGGGTGGCGAGCCCGCGCGCCCGATCGATGGCGTCGGGCGGGCGGCCGCCGGGCAGGCCCTGGGCGAAGGCGGGCGCCGCCGCCAGCAGCACACTCACGAGCACGATCGCGCGAAGCAGGCGCATCACGCCTTCCAGCGTAGCGCCGGCGATCCGGATGCGCAAGGCGAGGCATCCATGTTAGGCTCCGAGCGTGCGGTTGCAGATCGCGGCGCGCCTCCTTCCCCTCCTCGCCCTGGCGCTCGTCTCCCTCGGTACGGCGTCCACGCGCGCCCAGAGCCCGGAATTGCCGATCTTCGACACGCACATCCACTACAGCGCGGGCGACTGGATCGAGTACCCGCCCGATCGCATCCTGGGCATCCTCGAGAAGGCGGGGATCAAGCGCGCGCTCGTCTCGAGCACGCCCGACGACGGCACGCTCACGCTCCACGCGAGGGATGCCAAGCGCATCGTGCCCATCCTGCGGCCGTACCGCACCCGCGGCGACATGGGCCACTGGTGGCAGGACCCCGCGGTGCTCGCCTACGTGCAGGAGCGTTTGCAGAAGAACCGCGGCGTGCACAAGGGCATCGGCGAGTTCCACCTCTTCGGCGGGCAGACCGGCACCTTCGTGGTCAAGCGCATCATCGAGCTGGCGGTGCAGGAGAACATCTATCTCCACGCCCACTCGGACGAGCTCGCGATCATCGAGCTGTTCACGATCGAGCCGCGCCTCCGGGTCATCTGGGCGCACGCGGGCATGTCCTCGGGCCCGCAGGCGGTGGGCGCCCTGCTCGACCGCTACCCGAACCTCTGGGTGGACCTGGCGATCCGCAACAGTGACGTGGCCCCGGGCGGCACCCTCGACCCGGGCTGGCGCGCGGTGTTCCTGCGCCATCCGGACCGCTTCCTCGCCGGGACCGATACCTGGATGACGTCGCGGTGGGAAGCGCTGCCGGGCTCGGTGACGGAAGTGCGGAGCTACCTGAGCCAGCTCCCGCGCGACGTGGCCGAGAAGATCGCCTTCCGGAACGCCGAGCGCCTGTTTCCGTAAGCCTGGCTGGCCTCAGGCGACGCCGAGCTCCGCGGCCGTCGTCTCGATCTGACTCCAGGTCTGGTCCTCGATGGGAATCCCCTGCGCGCCTCGCTCCGCCTCGAGCCGCGCTTCCGGCTCGCCGGGGATCAGGATCTCGGTGGCGCCCAGCGCGAGCGGCGCCGACTTCACCCAGCCGAAGAGCGAGGCCACCTGGCGGTGGAACTCGGGCAGCGGCAGGAACCGCTCCACGTCGAGGCAGATCATGAGCGTGCCGTTGGCGAAGACGCCGGGCGGCGGGCCGGCGGGGCCGGTGCCGGAGAGGATGCCGCCCAGGATCTCCACCGCGAGCGAGAG
>WNFA01001285.1_pt1 | contig 24846 bp, 24 predicted proteins | sample 5400481 | NCBI WGS metagenome assembly WNFA01 (sample SAMN13153340, study PRJNA577476) | soil metagenome | isolation source: 120 cm saprolite under Douglas fir tree site 2 hole 1 replicate 2 | place: USA:California | collected 2015-04-18 | reverse complement strand
CGCGCATGGAGACGGTGGACGCCTACATGCAGATCATTCCTCCGGGCAGCCGCTCGGGCAAGCACCGGCATCTGGCGGAGGAGTGCCTGTACGTGGTGGAAGGCCGCGGCTACGACCTGCACCAGGACTGCGACGTGGAGATCACCGACACGTATCACTGGAAGCCGCAGGCGGAGGTGAAGCGCTGGGAGTGGGAGGCGGGGGACGTGATCTACATACCGCCGAACACGATCCACCAGCATTTCAACGCGAGCACGGACAAGCCCGTGCGGCTGATCTCGGCGATCAACCGGATCTACAAGTACTGCGGGCTGAACGACCTGGAGCAGCTCGAGGACGCTCCCGAGTACGATGCCAAGATCGTGCTCACCGCCGAGCTCGTCGAGAAATACCTCAAAGGAAAGGTCGGGGAGCCCGCCTGAGGGCGGAGGCCTCGCTTGAAGTTCGATTGAGACCTGAATCCCGATTTGCCACGTGCAGGAGCATTGCATGGCCAGAAACGCCATAGTCTCTGAGGAATTTGCAAAAAAGTTCGCCACTGAAAGAGAAACGCCGTATACGCGCTGGGTGCGCGGCGAGGGCCTGGAAATCATCGGTGCGCACTATGTTCCGAACCTGCATACGGTCGGGCTGAAACCCTGGGCAAGGCGCGGAGGCGCCGGCGTCTATCTCAATCACGACGCTTCGCGGACCTCGAACGATTGCTATGTATGCGAGATTCCCGCCGGGGGAAAGCTTGCGCCCCAGCGGCAGCTGTTCGAGGAGATGATCCACGTGTTGAGCGGACGCGGGTCGAGCACCGTTTGGAACGACGCGGGCCAGCGTATCACCTTCGAATGGAAGACCGGGTCCCTCTTCGCCATGCCGCTCAACACCTGGCACCAGCATTTCAACGGATCGGGCCGGGAGCCCGCGCGCTACGTGGCGGTGACCAACGCGCCCGCGGTCATCAACCTCTACGAAGACGTCGAATTCGTGTTCAACACGAAATACGATTTCAAGAACCGTTTTTCCGGAGAGCCGGACTACTTCAGCAACAAGGGCGAGCAGAAGGGTTTGTTGCTGGAGACGAATTTCGTCGCCGACGCCGTCAATCTGCCGCTCATCTCCGCGAAGGAGCGCGGCGCCGGCGGGGGGCATATCCGCTTCAACATAGCGCGCGGATCGATGAACAGCCATATCTCCCAGTTCCCAGTGGGCACGTACAAGAAAGGACACGCGCACGGCCCGGGCGCACACGTGATCGTGCTTTCCGGAGAAGGTTACAGCCTTATGTGGCCCGAAGGCGACGAGCCGCGCCGTTACGAATGGCAGGCCGGATCGATGATCGTGCCGCCGAACATGTGGTTCCACCAGCATTTCAACACCGGCACGGCGCCGGCGCGCTACCTCGCCTTCAAGCACGAAGCCACCTCGATTCGCAATGAACAAGGTGTGCCCAAGGCCTGGATCAGCAGGCGCCTCGGCGGCGACCAGATCGACTACGCGGACGAGCCGCCGGCAATTCGCAAGCTGTTTGCCGAGGCCCTCGCCAAGCACGATCTCAAGCCGCGGATGGATGAGGCCTACAGGGCGGAACTGGCCGAAACCACGACCAAGGCGGCGTGATAACGAGGTTTCCGACTAGGGCGTGGCGCCGCTCGGGATTTTCCGGCACAATCCGCCGCATACGATTGTTGGGCCGGGAGTTTTGAGCAGGAGCTGAGCCCGCGCACGGCGGGTAATGGAGAATTTGGTATGGCGGGCGAAATTCCGCTGATTCTGACACTCGACAATCACGGCGTGCCCCACCGCTGGGTCACCTGGCAACAGGCGTGCTTTTACTATGCAAAGAACCTGGTCGCCTGGACGCTGGGCGAGCGGGAGTTCGTTTTTCACGGCGGCATCTCCAGGGCGACGGGCAGGCGCTCCAGCATCACCGCGCGGTCGATCATCGCGATCAAGGGCAAGGCGATGGCGATGAAAGGTTTCAATCAGGTGCCGCCGCTCAACAACCGCGAGCTGTTTCGCCGCGACCGCCATATCTGCGCGTATTGCGGAGGGGGATTCAGCTTCCTGCGGCTGACGCGAGACCATATCCGGCCGGTATCGCGCGGCGGCACCGACACGTGGATGAACGTGGTCACGGCGTGCCGGGCCTGCAACGGAATCAAGCGCAACCGCATTCCGGAGGAGTCGGGACTGGAGCTTCTTTACGCGCCTTACGTGCCGAACAAGGCGGAGTACCTGATTCTCACCAATCGGAAGATTCTCGCGGACCAGATGGAATTTCTGGTCCAACACGTTTCGTCCCACAGTCGCGTCATCACGCTCGCCGGCGCGGCGGCCTAGCCTGCCCCTAACGTCCGAGCGCCGTGCAGGATTTCCGGCGCATTTCGTGGCACTAGGATCGACGCGGATTTCCGAGGCATCACCCTCGGGAATGGATGTAATTCTTTGTAAATTCTTGTAAAGCTCCACGAAGACAAGCACGGCAGACAAGCGATACATGATGCTACGACGGTCAACGGCGGGGTCCGCTCGACGTTCTACGAGCTATGTCTCGCCGGATTCTCTGTCAGGAATCTGCAAACCAGATGAATCGGAGCGCGCAGCGAGTCGCGCTTCTACTCACTCTGGTGGCCGCGGCCCCTTCGGCACAGGCGCAGGAGATTTCTCTCTCCAATCTCCGGTTTCTCGACCGCGTCACCTACGGTGCTACGGCACGGGACATAGAGGCCTTGCACACGCTCGGGCGCGAAAGCTACCTCGATCGAGAGCTCGTCTTCCGCGGCGACGACGGGCTGTCAGCGGAAGCGCGGTCCTTCATCGACGCCTTGCCGGTGTCGGGCACGCGCTCTGAGGATCTCGCCGCGCAGCTGAGGGAGGCGCGCCGGTCGGTGCGGGGAAAGTCCGACGACCAGAAGCGCGAAATGGTCAAAACGCTGCGCAAGGACTTTGCCCAGCTCGATTTCCAGGCATTCGAGCGGCGCACCGTGCGGGCGCTCTACTCGCCGCACCAGCTCCAGGAAATGTTGACCTGGTTCTGGTTCAATCACTTCAACGTTTTCCAGAACAAGAAGCAGGTCCTCTTTCTCCTCCCTGATTACGAGGAGCACGCCATCCGATCGCATGTGCTCGGCAAATTTCGCGAGCTGTTGCGTGCCGTGTTCATGCACCCGGCGATGCTGGTCTACCTCGACAACGCCGAGAACGCCCGCGACGCGATCAACGAGAACTACGCGCGCGAGCTGATGGAGCTGCACACGCTGGGCGTGAACGGCGGCTACACGCAAGCCGACGTGCAGGCGCTCGCGCGTATTCTCACCGGCGCGGGCACCGACCTCTCCACCCGGCCGAACGGGACCTTCGGTGACTCCCTCAAGCAGGGGCTGTTCGCGTTCTACCCGAACCGCCACGATTCCGGCCCGAAGACCTTCCTGGGGCACGATTTCCCGGGCGAGCGAGGGTTTTCCGAGATCGAGCGCGCGATCGACATTCTGTGCCGGCATCCATCGACGGCGAAATTCATCTCGCGCAAGCTCGCCGTATACTTCCTCTCCGACGACCCGCCGCAGGAGCTGCTCGAGCGCATGGCGGCGATCTTCTTGCGCACCGACGGCGATATCGCAGCGACGCTCCGGACCCTCTTCGCATCGAGCGAGTTTTCCGACCCCGCCTATGCGGGGAAGAAATTCAAGGACCCGGTGCAATACGTCTATTCCTCGATCCGGTTGCTCTATCGGGAGCAGGTGCTGCGAAACTACCGACCGCTCGCCGGCGCCTTGCAGCAGCTCGGCGAGCCCGTATACGGCCATCCGACCCCGGACGGCTACGGCATGCGCGAAAGAGACTGGGCGAGCTCCGACCAGCTCGAGAAGCGCTTTGAGCTCGCACGCGGGTTCACCGGCGGCAGGGGTAGGCTATTCGTGACGAAGGAGGACATCGACGCGGGGATCGACCCCGCGCAGCTCGCACGAGCCCGCGACGCGCACCCGATCGAGCGTGCCGCGATCGAACCTGTCGTCGCGCCGCTCCTGTCGCAGCGCACGAAAGACACCCTCGCGAAAGCGGCAAACCCGGAAGAGTGGGCGACGCTGCTGCTGTCGGCGCCCGAGTTCATGTACCGATAGAGGTATGCGATGAAACGACGCGATTTCATGCGCGCCGGGCTCGTCGGCGGGCTCGCTCTAGTGAACGCGAAGCTGTGGGCCGCACCCGGCGACGGGAAGCTCCTCGTGGTGATGTTGCGCGGCGCGTACGACGGGTCGAGCCTGCTCGTGCCCTACGCGAGCGATTTCTACTACCGCTCGCGCCCGAGCATCGCGGTGCCGCGCCCGAGCTCGGGCGACCCGAACGCGGCGATTGCGCTCGATTCCGATTGGGCGCTCAACGCCGCGGTGAAAGATTCGCTTCTCCCCCTGTACAAGAACAAGCAGGCGGTGCTGATTCCTTTCAGCGGCAGCGACGACCTCTCGCGCAGCCACTTCCAGGCCCAAGACCTCATGGAACTTGGTCAGGGCGGAGGCGGCGCTCTCGATTACTCGAGCGGCTTTCTCCCTCACGCCTGTCTTCAAGGGCGCGGTCCCGGTGCCGAACATCTCGCTCCGGGGAAACATGAAGAACAATCTTCCGCCGCGTCAGAGTGAAATGATTGCCTCTCTCTATGAAGGGACGAGGCTCTCGGGCTTGGCGACAGCGGGAATGGAAACGAGGAAGATGGTCTCGGAGGCACTCATGAATGAAATGGCAGAGTCCTCACGCGGAGCTGGCGCGGCAATCGTCTTCGAGACCCAGGCCCGTGCGATCGCGAAGCTCATGCGCGAGAAACCCGCTTACTCGATCGGCTTCGCGGACGTAGGCGGTTGGGACACGCACGTCGACCAGGGCTCGGCGCAAGGCGCGCTCGCAGCGAACCTCACCGGCCTCGCCGGTGGCCTTTCCGTCTTCGCACAGGAATTGGGGGGCCTGTGGCGCAACGCCGTCATCGTCGTCATGTCCGAGTTCGGCCGCACCTTCCGTGAAAACGGCAACCGCGGTACCGACCACGGGCACGGCAACACACTTTGGGTCCTCGGCGGGGGCATTTCGGGCGGCCGCATTGCCGGCCGCCAGGAGGCGGTGAGCGAGGCAAATCTCTTCCAGAACCGCGATTACCAGGTGCTGAACGACTACCGTTCGGTGCTCGCCCATCTCTTCGCACGCATGTACGGTCTCGGCGGCACGGCGCTTGCGCGCGTGCTGCCCGGCGCGAGGGTGGAAGACTATGGATTCATTTGAGTATTGCCGCTCGGGTGGCCTGCGTGATGACTGATCTCCGGGTGCTCGCGATTGCCTTGGCGGTTCTCGTGCCTGCACCCGTTGCGGCGCAGACGCAGAACGCTCCAGATGAGCGGCCCGCATCCAAGGAACAGCGGGCCGACCGTGCCAGAGAACGCTGCAGGCTGAACCATGGCGTAGATTGCGATACGCCCGAAGGCCTGAAGGAGTGGGTGCTGCAGGAGCGGACGCGCCAGGAAGCGGTCCGCGATGGCTCGCACCGCCGGCTCCCGATTCAGCCCAGGCCGGCGCAGTCGCGGCCCTGACTTCCACCCGGGCCACAGGACTGGGGGCTCATTTCGGCACCGAGGGTATCAATCCGAGTCCCGCCGTCTTGGCCCTTGCTCGTCCCCCGCCGGCGGCGGGTCGCGCGGAACCGGCTCCAGGCCCCCGGCAGGAAGCCCACTACCCGCACTTCCTGACGATTGCGCTCCGCGCAACGGCAAACGCACCAGATCGTTGCCGCGCTTGACCTCGATGCGATCGCGCCTCACGGAGTACAAGATGACTCCGTCGGCAATCTGCTGGCCTTCGACGAACGGCACCGCGGGTCGATCATCAACGGAAATCAGCGCGGTCCTCGACGCCGCCGTGATCATCACTCCGTTGACCGCTAGCTTGATTTCGCTCGCGGTCCCTTGTGGCGCAGCGTTCCTATCGGCGACCGGCGCAGCCTCGATCGGCGATCGACGCCCTGAAAGAGAAGGATCGCTCGATTTCGGGTCGGGGACGGCTGCCGGCGCGGGCGGCGGATCGACCTGCGAGCGTGAATCATAGAAATAATAGAATATCAGTCCGGCTAGTGCCGAAACCGAGATCCAAGCTAGCCGCCGTGCTCTTCGTGTCTTAGCCATCACCGAGTGAAGTCGTTGCGAGAGCCTCGAATCCCGTATCGGAACCCGTTCATTTCAAGATGGCCGTGGCCCAGCCGAATGCCTATCCGGCCATCTCTTCGGCGAGGCTCTCGGTCTGCCGCGGTTCCTGAGCTTCATCGAGCGTACGCAGGCGCAAGAGCGGGGAGACCCAGGCGACGAGCGGTACCAGCACGATCGCGCCAAAACCTGCCAGTAGCAATGTCGCTCGCAAACCCGCACGCTCGGCGATCCAGCCGCCGGCCAAGCCGCCGAAAGGTGCGGTCGCCACAGTGAGGCAGATCATCGTCGCGGTCACGCGCCCGAGCAGCGGATCCGGCGTCACTGCCTGACGCAGAGTCAGGTAATTGATGAAGAACACCATGCCGCTGAAGTCGAGCACGAACAATCCCAGGCCGAAGAGGACGGTGGCAGCGAACTGACCTCCCGATGCGGTGGCGAGCAGCAGCCAGCCGACGCCCGTCCCGAGCATCCCGGCGAGCATCGTTGGGCCGAAGCCCAGGCGCCGGTTGAGGCGCTCGATGGCAGCCGTAGCGCCGAGCGAGCCGATGCCGGCGAGCATCCACAGAGCGCCGACACGCCCGGCGCTGAAGCCAAGGTCGCGCGCCGCGTACAGCACCACGATCGCCAACGATGCGTGCCGGAAAATCTGCCATACGGAGATCGCCCAGGCGAGCGCACGCAGTACGGCGTTGCGCCAGATCGCGGACAATCCTTCGCGAATCTCCGCGCCGATGCTCGAGGCGCGCATCTTCGGCGCATCGTTGGGCCCGGAACGGATGCCGCGCAGAATCCAGGCCGAAAGGAAGAACGACAGGGCATCGAGCAGTATCGCGAACGGCGCCGTGAGCCACTGGATCAGCGCACCGGCAATTCCGGGGCCGACGAGCTGCGCCGCGGAGTCGCTCACCCCGATCTTGGCGTTCGCTTCGACCAGATTGCTGCGCCCGACCCGTTCGGTCATGAAGACTTGGTAGGCCGGCCAGCCGCAAACCGTTCCGAGTCCGACGAGGAATCCGACCGCATAGAGCACTGTCATGGAGAGCGCGCCGAGCCACGCGCAAAGCGGCACCGCGAGCAAAGCCAGGCCGCGCGCGATGTCCGACCATATGATGATCGGAAGCTTGGGCACGCGGTCCACCAGGACGCCGGCGAACAGGCCGAACAGCGCGAACGGCAGCGCCTCGAGCGCCGTGAGGACGCCCATTTCGAGCGGCGTCGCATCGAGCAGCAGGGCGCCGGTTAGCGGCAGGGCCAGGAAGGTGATTTGTCCGCCGAAGTGGGTGATGGTGAGCGAGCTCCACAGCCGCAAAAAATCGCTGTGGCGCCACAGTCCGTTGAGCGCTCGGGAGGGATTCAGTCGTCGAAGTAAGTTCGCCATTGTCTTTCCGTCGCCTGCTGCGCGAAGCGGAAACGACTCTGGCTGGTCGGCCGATTCGTCCCGCCCCGAAGCCCGGCGGGCAACCGGCCCGCGGGTCAGTCCTTGCCCCCAATGGACGGCAAGCCGGCGTGACGCACGAAGTCCGCGCCACGCCCCATGCCGCCGCAAAAGCGGCGAGAGGGATTTGGATTCGCGTGGGGGGCCATAGGTTCGTTCGTCGATTGCGGTCGGAAGGCTCGAAGTATACCGGACGCGTTCCGATTGAGCATGCTTCGTGGCCAACTTCTAAAATTCCTGTATACATATGGGATCCATGCCGCTCTCCGAGACGCCGTCTCGGGCAAGATATTAGAAGTTGCGAATGGTTAAGCTGTTGAACTTCAGGAGGAATACGCCATTTCTCAAGACTTCTGGCGCAATTCGGGCTTTCACCTTCTCGAGCGCGACAACGGAGGACGCCTTTCCATCACCGACGATTTCCTGCGCGCCTACCTGATGCGTCCGGAGATCCGACCCGCCGAAGAGTCCGGGCCGAACGAGATCGCGTTGCACGAGGCACTCATGGACGAGCCGCGCCGTGACCCGCCCGCATCGGCGCTGGATGCCATCGAGGACGCCGACGCCCGCGGCAATTACGGCGTTTTGCTCGCGTTCCTCGGGAGACTGAAGCGCGCCGCGTCGCTGGAGTCCTGCTACCTGGAGATTTTCTCCGGCGGCGAGGTCGCCGTCCCGCCCCTTTTCATCGATCAGCTCGCGCAGATCATCGTGCGCAACATCCTCGATGGTTGCGAGGATGCGCTCGAGCCGCGCGCGGGAGAGCTCTTCTTCCGCGAACAAAAGGCGAGCACCGACGACGGCGCGGTGATGCTTGCCGACCTCGAAACAGTCGAGATGCATGCCTCGGGTGGCAGCCTCGGCAGCCTGGGCCGTCTCATCGTCGAGTCCCAGGCGCCGCTCGCGGCCGTGAACCTAGACGTGCTCGACGCGGAAAATGCGGAGGCCTACTGGCTGCGCGATCAGCGTCACGATTTCGTGATCAGCATGAACTTCGGACGGGCCGCCAACAAGGCGTTCTGCCGCGTCACGGAAAAATGGATCCGCCACTTTTTCGGCGTCACCGTGGACGTTCGGCCGCTGCGGGAGGTCGAAGACCGCAGCTGGGCCTGGCACATCGGATTGGATGCCGAGTCGACCGCGTTGCTGAACGCCTTGTGGCGCGGCGAAGAGGTTGAACCGGGAAACCTTCGCCGCCTGCTCGCGCTGTTCCGCCTCGACTTCGAAGATCCCGCGTCGATGCGCCCGGACATCGCGGGCAAGCCGATTTATCTGGCCTTGTCGATGGACGAGAACGGCGTGGTGCGCATGAAGCCGCAGAATCTTCTGCTCAATCTGCCTCTCGCTTCGAGTTCGTGAAGCGGCACGAGCGTGGCGGCACCTTCTTACTGGAACCGGGCCAAGCGCTCGCTCGCGCGCCGCGATGTCGTGCTCGCACGAATCATCCGCGATCATCCTCGCATCGCGCTCGAGCCCCGCGGCGAGCCGTTCTTCACCCTGGCGCGCTCGATTGTCGGCCAGCAGATATCCGTCAAGGCCGCCGCGAGCATCTGGGCGCGTGTCGTCGCCCTCGCGCCGCGAATGCTCCCGGATCAAGTCGTGGATGCGGGAGGCGCGAAGCTCATCGCTTGCGGCCTGTCCAGGCGCAAGGCCGAGTATCTCGCCGGGCTCGCCCGTCATTTTGTCGACGGCAGCCTGCAAGTCGCGGCCTGGGTGGAGATGGACGACGAAGCGGTGATCGCCGAGCTCGTCGATGTTCGGGGCATCGGGCGCTGGACCGCGGAAATGTTCCTCATGTTCGGCCTATTGCGCCCCAACGTGCTTCCGCTGGACGATCTGGGGCTGCAGCGAGCCATCTGTCTGAACTATTTTCGAGGCCGGTCCGTGTCGCTTCGGACGATGCGCAAGATCGCTGAGGGTTGGGACCCCTGGCGTTCGGTCGCAACCTGGTATCTGTGGCGCAGCCTCGATCCCATTCCGGTCGAGTATTGAGCTTCGCACGGCCGATCAAAGGGAGTCGCCCCGCGATTCGGGTACAATGGCCCGTTTTTCCGGGATTCTCTCCCATGAAAACGGCGTTCCTCGATTTCGAGCAGCCGATCGCCGAGCTCGAGGCAAAAATCGAAGAGCTGCGCTACGTCCAGGACGATTCGGCGGTCGACATCTCCGAGGAAATCCAGCGCCTGCAAAAAAAGAGCGCGGTCCTGACCAAGGAGATCTACGCAAAGCTCACGCCCTGGCAGGTCGCTCAGGTGGCGCGGCATCCGCAACGTCCGTACACGCTCGATTACACCGCGGCGCTGTTTTCCGATTTCGAGGAGCTGCACGGCGACCGCTCGTTTGCCGACGATCTCTCCATCGTCGGAGGCCTCGCCCGTTTCAACGGTCAGTCGGTGATGGTGATCGGACACCAGAAGGGACGCGACACCAAGGAAAAGATCCTCCGGAACTTCGGCATGCCGCGCCCGGAAGGCTACCGAAAGGCGATGCGGCTCATGCGGCTCGCGGAAAGGTTCGGCATCCCGGTCTTGAGCTTCGTAGACACGCCCGGGGCGTATCCGGGGATCGGCGCGGAAGAGCGCGGGCAGGCCGAGGCGATCGGCCGCAACCTCTATGTGATGGCGGAGCTGAGGGTGCCGATCGTGTGCACCGTCATCGGCGAGGGCGGCTCGGGCGGGGCGCTTGCCATCGCCGTGGGCGACATCGTGATGATGCTTCAATACGCGACTTATTCGGTGATTTCTCCGGAAGGCTGCGCTTCAATTTTGTGGAAGAGCGCCGACAGGGCGCCGGAGGCGGCGGAAACGCTCGGCATCACCGCCAGCCGTCTGAAGACTCTCGGATTGATCGACAAAATCATCAACGAGCCGCTGGGCGGCGCACATCGCGATCCGGCGGCGATGGCACAGAGCCTGAAGAAAGCTCTCACCGACGCGCTGCGCGCTCTTGCCGAGAAGCGTCCCCAGGAGCTCGTCGAGGAGCGTTTCGAGCGCCTGATGGGTTATGGGAAGTTCAAGGAACTCGAGCTCAAGTGAATTGCCGCAAAGGGCGGCAGCGGTGCTCGCGCCGGCGATTTTTCCCGGGGCGCACCTCGCGCTGGGTCTCTCAGGCGGCGTCGATTCGGTAGCGTTGCTATCCGTCCTGCTCGAGCTGGCGCCCGCGCTCAAGGTTTCGCTGCGCGCCGTGCATGTCAATCACGGCATCAGCCCCAACGCCGCCCAATGGGCCGAGTTTTGCACCGGCTTGTGCGCGAGGTTTGGGATTGCGCTGCAGCTGGAAACCGTGGACATCGGTCCCTATCGCAATCTCGGATTGGAAGGCGCGGCGCGGCAGGCCCGCTACGAGGTGTTCGCTCGTGCCGATGCCGATTTCATCGTCCTCGCGCAGCACCGCGATGATCAGGCCGAGACGCTGCTGTTGCGCCTTCTGCGCGGAGCGGGCCCGCGGGGCCTCGCCGCCATGTCTCCTCTCAAATCGCTTGCCGGCGCGCGCGCCCGGTTGTTGCGACCGCTGCTCGAGGTCTCGCGCGCCGAGATCGAGAACTACGCCCGTCTTCGCGGCCTCGAGTGGGTCGAGGATGAAAGCAATGCCGATACGATCCGCCGGAGAAATTTTCTGAGGCACCACGTGCTTCCCCTTCTGGAGCGACAATTCCCCGCGGCGCGCGCGACGATCGCCCGGGCTGCGACCCACCTCGCCGAGGCGCGCGAGCTGCTCGACGAGATGGCGCGAACCGACTTCGAGCGTTGCTCCGGGCCTGACGGCGTCGATACCCGGGATTTACAGCGGCTGGGTGACGCTCGCGCCAAGAACCTCCTGCGCTATTGGTGCGAAACGCGCGGGATCGAGCCGCTCTCGGCCGCGCGGATCAGCGAGCTGCTGCGCCAATTGAGGGAGTCTCGAGCCGAGGCCCGAATCGGCTTTGCGGTCCGGGGCTGGAAATTTCTCCGTTACCGGGACAAGCTCACCCTGCAGCCTGCAGCAGAGCCCGTCAAGGGAGACTTACGCGAAGTGTGGGATGGCGCAAACGCCTTGCCCTTGCTCCAACTCGGTGGAGTGCTGAAGTTCAAACCGGAGGAGGGCCGGGGCCTGAGCCTCGCGCAACTGCACGCGGCGCCGGTCACCGTGCGCCTGCGACGAGGCGGGGAGCGCTTGCGTCTGGATCGCGCCCGGCCGCGGCGCACGCTGAAGAACCTGTTCCAGGAGCAGGGCGTCCCGCCCTGGCGCCGCAACTGCCTGCCCCTGATTTTCTGCGGCGAGGAACTCGTCTCGGTTCCGGGCATCGGCGACGCGTGCGAATTTCGTGCGGCGCCGGGCGAGGCGGGCCTTATCGTGACGTGGGAACCGTTCGGGTAGCGAGGGGAGGGACGAGGCGAGTCGCCTCCGCGGCGAGCCGCGGAAAAACCGCGCGGACCAGCGTGCCGCGTCCCTCCGCCGGCACGCTCAGGTCCACGCTTGCGCTGTGCCGTTCGGCGATCTCCGAAACGATGGACAATCCCAGCCCGCAACCCTCGCCTCCGGTCGCGGCGATGCGATAGAAGCGCTCGAAGACCTTCTCACGCTCGGTTTCGGGAATGCCAGGCCCGTTGTCCTCGACCTCGAGCACCGACTCGCCGTCGCGTACTCCCGTGCGCACCGTGACGCTGCCGTCCGCCTCGGTATACGCGAGCGCATTGTCGAGCAGATTCGCGACCAGCTCGCGCAGCAGGAGCGGCTCACCCAGAACCCACGCATCCTGGAGCTCGAAGCCGAGATCGATGTTTTTCCCGACGGCACGTTGCACCCAGTCGCGCAGATCGCGGCTGATGATCTCGTGCAGGTTGACGGGCTGTCCGCTTGCCGCTTCTCCGGGCTCCGCACGCGCCAAGGTCAGGAGTTGATTGACGAGGTGGCTCGTGCGTTGAGTCTCGCCCGCGATCATGTCCAGAAGGGACTTCAGTTCCGAACTGGATGGCTGGCGGCGGGCGAGTTCCGCGTGAGTCTTCAATCCCGCAAGAGGCGTGCGCAACTGGTGCGCCGCATTGGCGATGAAGCGCTGCTGCGATTCGATCGCCGCGTTCAGGCGGAAGAGCAGTCCGTTGAGGGCGCCGACCAGCGGCCGGACTTCCTGCGGCTTGTCCTGTTCGGGCACCGGCCGCAAATCGCGCGGAGAGCGTGCGGCGATCTCGTGGCGCAGGCGATCCAGAGGCCTCAGACCCTGGCCGATGCTGAACCAGAGCAGGGCCACCGCGGCAAAAGCGATCAGCAGCTGGGGCGCGGTGGAAGCGAGCAGCAGCTCCAGCACGAGTTTGTCACGTTTTACCAGCGTCTCCGCAACCTGGACGATCGCGGTTCCGGGTTCTGCTTTGACCGCGCGGGCGGCGACCCGCACTCGCTCTCCTTCGAGCCTGGTGTCATAGAAGATATGCTCCTCGGGAGCCAACCGTTCCGGCGGCGCCGGCAGCCGCGGCGTTCCGGCAATCAGCTCGCCATCGGGCCCCAGCACCTGATAGTAGACTCGGTCCTCGGTGTCGATGCGCAGCGCTTCGATCGCAATCGAAGGCAGGTCGAGTTCGAGGTGGTCGCCCGTGCGGCGAAGGTGACTGGCAATCGCAAGTACCGGATCGAGAAGCGCGCTGTCGTACGCCTTGGTCGCCGCGTTGAGCGCGATGCGGTAAGAGACGAAGCTTCCCGTCGTGACCAGCAACAGCAATGGACCGATCAGCCAGTAGGTGAGATGCCAGCGGAGGCTAGCTTGCATCCGGATCCTGGACCATGTAACCAAATCCTCGCACCGTGCGAATCTTGATTCCGGCATCCTGGAGCTTGGAGCGAAGTCGCGAGATATACACTTCGATGGCGTTGTGGGTCAACGAGTCGTCCCAGCTGCACATGGCCTGCAGCATATGCTCCTTGCTGACCACCTGCCCGACCCGCATCAGCAGGTATTCGAGCACCGCCCACTCGCGCGGGGTGAGGTCAAGGAGGTCCGATCCGATGCTCGCCCGTCGTGCCACCGTGTCGACGGTGAGGCGGCCGAAGCGTAGTTGCGGGCTCTTTACCGCCTGGCTGCGGCGGATAAGGGCTCTCACTCGTGCTTCGAGTTCGGGAAGCGAAAAAGGCTTGGTGACGTAGTCGTCGGCTCCGAGGTCGAGTCCGCGCACGCGATCGGCCTCGGCATCGTGAGCGGTAAGGATCAGGATGCTGCCGGAGTGGTTGTCGCGGCGCAGCTGGCGCAATACCTCGAACCCGTCGATGCCCGGAAGACTGACGTCGAGCACGACCAGGTCATAGTGTTCCTCCGCGCAAGCCCGCATTGCAAGCTCGCCCGTCTCCGCGTGGTCTACGGCGTAGCCCGACTGTCTCAGCGTTCGTATCAGACCGTCCGCCAGCGCATTGTCGTCCTCTACAATCAGAACTCGCATGACAAGTGGTTGAACTGGTTCGAAGTTCAGGATAGCACGCGGACGGGCTCCGGATTCTTGAGCAGGGCACACGGACATCCCGGAAAAAAAGTGCGTGGGAGCGCGAGTTGCGCCCCCACGCCACAGAGGAGGAAAGAGACTACGCGTGAAACTGTACGCCGCCAGGCTTGCAATAAGCTGATGCTAGACTTACAGGATGCTGACGCGACGAACCGGTTTCCCCGGCCTTTGAATTGCCTTTCGGTAACGGCGGACGAACCGCCAGACCAGGCCCCGGGCCGGGGCGCGACGCTCCAGCAAAAGCCTGATAAAATAAAACGTTAGGCGAGTTTCTTATGTCGCTCCCCGAATCCAACCGGAGATCTTGAATGGCTGTAGAACGAACCTTGTCCATCGTCAAACCGGATGCCGTAGCGAAAAACGCCATCGGACAGATCACCTCGAGGTTCGAACAGGCCGGCTTGAGTATCGTGGCCGCGCGCATGCGCTACCTGTCGCAAAAAGAGGCCGAGGGCTTCTACGCCGTGCATCGCGAGCGTCCGTTTTTCCGCGACCTGGTCAGATTCATGATCTCGGGGCCGATCATGGTGCAGGTGCTGGAGGGTGAGGACGCCATTGCGCGGAACCGTGAACTGATGGGCGCGACCGATCCGAGGAAGGCGAAAAAGGGCACGATCCGCGCCGATTTTGCCGAGAGCATCGACGCGAACGCGGTACACGGTTCGGACGGACCCGAAACCGCGCGCACCGAGATCGCATACTTTTTCCCCGCTTCCGAGATCTTTTCCCGTTAGATGAGTATCAATCTCCTCGATCTGGACGGCCAAGGGCTCGCCGCCTTCGTCGCAAGCCTCGACGAGAAGCCGTTCCGGGCGCGACAGGTCAAGCGCTGGATGCACCGCTTCGGCGAATCGGATTTTGCGCGGATGAGCGACGTCGCGAAATCGCTGCGTGAAAAGCTCGCGCGGACCGCGTGCATTTCGCCCCCGCGAATCGTGAGCGACAGCTTGGCCCGGGACGGAACCCGCAAGTGGCTGCTCGACGTCGGCAAAGGCAATGCGGTGGACACGGTATTCATTCCCGAAACCAACCGGGGCACTTTGTGCATCTCCACCCAGGCGGGCTGCACCCTGGCCTGCCAGTTCTGCTCGACCGGCAGGCAGGGATTCAACCGCAATCTCTCGGTGTCCGAGATCATCGGACAGCTGTGGCTTGCCAACCGAGAACTCGGCGCAACGCCCGGAGGCGAGCGCGTCATCAGCAACGTCGTGTTGATGGGAATGGGTGAGCCGCTGCTCAATTTCGACAACACCGTCTCGGCGCTGAAGCTGATGATAGACGAGGACGCCTACGGACTTTCGCGACGCCGCGTGACGCTCTCCACTTCGGGCATCGTGCCGATGATCGACCGCCTAGGCGAGGAATGCCCGGTGGCGCTCGCGGTCTCGTTGCACGCGCCGAACGACGCGCTTCGCGACAGGCTCATGCCCATCAATCGCAAGTACCCGCTCGCCGAATTGCTGGCCGCGTGCGGGCGGTACCTCGAGCGTGCACCGCGCGACTTCATTACCTTCGAGTACGTCATGCTCGAAGGGGTCAACGACGCCGAGGAGCACGCACGCCAGCTCATAGATCTGGTTTTGCGGGTGCCTTGCAAGATCAACCTGATTCCGTTCAATCCGTTCCCGAATTCGGGCTTTGTGCGCTCCCCGCGCCGAGCGATCGAACGGTTCAGCGAGGTGCTCGGCGCAGGCGGGCTCGTCGTGACTACGCGCAAGACGCGCGGGGACGAAATCGACGCCGCGTGCGGGCAACTGGCCGGAAAGATCCATGACCGTACGCGAAGGCCGGCGCGCCTGGAAGGGACGGGCTCTTGAACCGGCTGCCGCGCGCAGCGACTGGCTTCGCCTGCGCCGCGGTGCTTTTCGGCTGCGCCGGAGGCCCGCTCTCGGGGGACTTGCCCGGGCAGAACGACGGCGGGGCCATCATCGGGGAGGTGGCCGGCGCCCGGGAGCGCGCGCGTATTCACACCGAGCTGGCCGGTGCCTATTACCAAAGAGGAAACCTCGGCGTGGCGCTCGCGGAAGCGCGCACCGCGGTCACGGCCGACTCCGCTTACGCGCCCGCCTATAACGTGTTGGGCCTCGTCTACGGCGACTTGCGCGAAAAGGACTTGGCGGAGGAGGCGTTCGAGCGTTCCCTCAGGTTGAATCCCAACGACCCGGATGCCAATCACAACTACGCTTGGTTTCTTTGCGAAAACAAACGCGAAGAAGAAGCGATCCGCTATTTCCTGATGGCTATCCGCCATCCCCTCTACGCTACGCCGCAAAAGTCCTATGTCATGGCGGCGGTGTGTGCGATGCGCAAGGACAACGAACGCGATGCCCACGACTATCTCGAACGCGCGCTCAAGCTGGATCCGAACTACTATCCTGCGTTGATCAATCTCGCGCAGCTCAAGTACCGGCGCGGGGAACTCGACGCCGCGCGCAACCTGGTGGGTCGTTACAACAAGCTCGCCGAGCCCACTGCGGAATCGTTGTGGCTTGCATTGCGGATTGAACGCAAAGTCGGGGATTCTTCCGCGGTCACGAGCTTTGCCAGCCAGCTGCGCAGGCGCTTCCCCGGTTCGAAGGAATACCAGGAACTGCAAAAAGGGCGATTCGAATGAACCAGGGGGTCGAAACCGACGTACCTTCCGTGAAGGCCGGGCCCGGACGGTTGCTCGCGCAGCTGCGCGCCGAGCGTAAGCTGTCGATCGCCGACGTCGCGCAACGCCTCAAATACGGCGTGCGTCAGATCGAGGCGCTCGAAGCCGAGGAGTTCGACAAGCTGCCCGGAGCGACCTTCGTGCGCGGGATGGTGCGCGGTTACGCCAAGCTGCTCGAAACGGATCCGGAGCCGGTTTTGGGCGCGCTCGAGGAGTGTTACATTCCGGGGGAAATCGACCTCGATCTGCGCGACAAGGGCATCCCCTTTGCGCGCACCGGCAAACGCGGTACGCGAACTTATCTCGCTCTTTCGGTCCTCGCCCTGGTCGTCGTGGCCGGAGTGCTCTATGAGTGGCGCGCAGGCGCTTTTCCCTGGGCAAGATTCGAGTCGAATACGCCTCCCCCGCAGGTGCAATCCAAGGCGCCTCCGGTGACTCCGCCCGCCGCGCCGCCTGCACCTATAGAGGTGGCGGCGGCGCCGCCGATGAGCGTGGGCGAGACCCCTGCCGCGCAGGTGCAGCAGCCCTCTGGAGGAGGCGGCGGTGTCGTAGGCGAAGCGCGGATCCGGCTCGAGTTCGACCGCGAATCCTGGGTCGAGATCAGAGACCGGGACGGCAAGGCGCTGATGTCGCAACTGAATCCCGCTGGAAGCCGCAGAGTCGTCCTCGGGCGGCCTCCCTTGTCTCTCGTGATCGGTAACGGCGCCGCCGTGCGTCTTACCTACAACGACAAGCCTGTCGATCTGAAACCCTACATCGAGATCGAAGTCGCCCGACTGACGCTGAATTGAACGACCGATGACGAACATTCCGAGGCACAAAACACGCCAAGTCCGTGTCGGACACGCGCTGATCGGAGGGGGCGCGCCGGTCTTGGTGCAGTCGATGACGAATACCGATACCGCCGACGCCGGACGTACGGCGGCCCAGGTCTTCGAGCTCGCCCGCGCCGGCTCGGAAATCGTGCGCGTCACGGTCAACACCGCCGAGGCGGCGGCGCAGGTCCCGCGCATCCGCGAGCAGCTCGACGCCGAGGGCTGCGACGTGCCCCTGGTGGGTGATTTCCATTTCAACGGGCACAAGCTGCTCGCCGAACACCCCGATTGCGCACTGGCCCTGGCGAAGTACCGCATCAACCCGGGCAACGTCGGCCGGGGCGCCAGGCGCGACGAGCAATTCGCCGCTCTGATCGAGATCGCCTGCCGCAACGACAAGCCCGTGCGCATCGGCGTCAACTGGGGCAGCCTCGATCAGGAGCTGCTTGCGCGGCTCATGGACGAGAATGCGCGCTCGCCCGACCCCCTCGATTCCGATGCGGTCACCCGGTCGGCGCTGGTCGTTTCGGCGCTCGAATCGGCCGCGCGCGCGGAGGAGCTGGGTTTGCCCGGGGATCGCATCGTGCTCTCGTGCAAAGTGAGCGGTGTCCAGGACCTGATCGCCGTATACCGTGAGCTTGCCCGCCGCTGCGACTATCCGCTGCATCTCGGCCTCACCGAGGCGGGGATGGGAACAAAAGGCATCGTGGCCTCCACCGCCGCGCTCGGCGTATTGCTCCAGGAGGGTATCGGCGACACGATTCGCATTTCGCTCACCCCGGACCCGGGTGGGGACCGGACGCGCGAGGTCACGGTCGCTCAGGAATTGCTTCAGACCATGGGCTTGCGCTCGTTCTCGCCCATGGTGATCGCTTGTCCGGGCTGCGGCCGCACCACCAGCACTTATTTCCAGGAGCTCGCCGAAAAGATCCAGCGCTTCCTGCGCGAGCAGATGCCGAAGTGGCGCGAGCGCTATCCCGGCGTCGAGGAGATGCACGTCGCGGTCATGGGCTGCGTCGTCAACGGGCCCGGCGAAAGCAAGCACGCGAATATCGGTATTTCTCTTCCCGGTTCGGGCGAGCGTCCGGTAGCGCCGGTGTATGTGGACGGCGTGAAGACCGTGACGCTGAAGGGCGATCGCATCGCCGAGGAGTTCCAGCAGCAGGTCGAGGAATACGTACGAACGACCTACGGAGAAGGCGGGCGCCTGCGGCGCGACGCACCGGAAAGGAAGAGAAACATTCCGATCAAGGCCGCGGTGTAGTTCGCGCCGCCCTATCCACATGAGCGAGCCGATCCGCGCAGTTCGCGGAATGAACGACATCCTGCCCGAGGAGGCCGAGCGCTGGGAGGTTCTGGAAGAGATCCTGCGCGGCTGGCTTCGGAGCTACGGCTACCGCAACCTGCGTACTCCGATCCTCGAGCACACCGCGCTGTTTCGCCGCGCGATCGGCGAAGACACCGACATCGTCGAGAGGGAAATGTACAGCTTTACCGACGAGCTGAATCAAGAATCGCTGACCCTGCGTCCCGAGGCCACGGCCTCGGCCGCTCGCGCGGCGGCCGAGCACAGTCTGCTCTACGGCGGCGCGCAGCGCCTCTACTACATCGGTCCCATGTACCGCCACGAAAGACCGCAGAAAGGCCGCTACCGCCAGTTTCACCAGGTCGGAGCCGAGGCGCTCGGCTTCCCCGGCCCCGACATCGATGCCGAGCTGCTGCTCATGTGCGCGCGGCTGTGGGATGACCTCAATTTGTCCGGCATCCGGTTGCAGCTCAATTGCCTGGGCTCGACGGCGGAGCGCGCTGCGTACCGCAAATCGCTGGTGGTCTATTTTCAGTCCCGCGAGAGCGATCTCGACGAGGACTCGCGCCGGCGGCTTCGCACCAATCCTCTGCGTATTCTCGACAGCAAGAACCCGGCGATGCAAGCGCTTGTCGCCGGCGCTCCGCGCTTGCTGGATGCGCTGGGCGGGGAGTCGCTCAAACATTTCGAGGGCGTGCAGGCCATCCTCAAAGATGCCGGGCGCGAGTACGAGATCAATCCGCGGCTGGTGCGCGGACTCGACTACTACAACCTCACGGTGTTCGAATGGGTGACAGACAGGCTCGGCGCTCAGGGGACGGTATGCGCCGGCGGCCGCTACGACGGCCTGTTGGAGCAAATCGGCGGGAAGCCCGCCCCGGCCTGCGGCTGGGCGATGGGAATCGAGCGCCTGCTCGCGCTGCTCCCGGATTCCGGCGAGCGTCCTTGCCCGGATATATACCTAGTGAACCAAGGAGAAAGGGCGGCGCGTGCCGCGTTTGGCATCGCGGAAGCCCTGCGCGGGGCCGGCTTCAGCGTGACGCAGCACTGCGGGGGAGGGAGCTTCAAATCGCAGATGAAAAGGGCCGACGCGAGCGGCGCTCCGGTGGCGGTGATCGTCGGCGACGAAGAGGTACAAGCGGGCGAGGCGAGCGTCAAGGCTTTGCGCGAGGAACGCGCGCAGTTTCGCGTGCCGCAGGAACGCCTTGCGGATGCGATATCGGATCTGCTTTTCGGAACGGGTGAAAAGGAATGAGCACGTACGATCTCGAAGAACAGGAACAGCTCGCTGCCCTGAAAGCCTGGTGGAAGGAGCACGGGGGCGCGATTCTCCTCGGCGCGACTCTGGTGCTTGCCGCCATTGCGGCCTGGAACGGTTGGATGTGGTATCAACGTTCGCAGTCCGCGCAGGCCGCCGTCCTGTACGACACGCTGCAGAAGGCGGCGCGGGCCAACGATCTCAAGACGACTCGCGAGACGGCGGGGGCGATTCTGGAGAATTTTCCGCGCAGCGCCTACGCGCCGCTCGCAGCGCTGGTTTCGGCCAAAGTCCAGTTTCAGGCGGGAGACCTGAAGACCGCGCGCGCGCAACTGCAATGGGTCATCGAACACGCCGGGAGCGACGAGATCCGCTCGATCGCCACTTTGCGGCTGGCCAGCGTGCTTCTCGACGACAACGAGCCCGACGCGGCGCTGAAAATTCTCGAAGCGAAGCCTCATCCGGGTTTCGAGGCGCTGTATGCCTCGCAGCGCGGGGACATTCTCGCTACACAGAAGAGACGCTCCGAAGCGCGAGCCTCCTACAAGGCTGCGCTTGAAAAGGCCGAAGCGGGGGCTCTGCGCGATACGCTGCGACTCAAGCTCGAGGCGCTTGGAGACGGCTGATGCGGCGGCTCTTTCTCGCCGGCCTGATGCTGCTCGCCGGCTGTTCAGGCTCGACCGGGCCGAAGATGGCCGAGCTGTCGGAGTTGCCCGCAAGCATACCGGTGCGCACGCTGTGGCAGGCGAGCGTCGGCGAGGCGGGAGATGCCATATTGTTTCCCGCGCTGGCGGTCGACGGCGTCTACGCCGCGGCCCAGGACGGTACCGTCGCGCGCTTCGAAGCCTCGACGGGGCGGGAGTCATGGCGGGTCAATGCGGGCCGCACGCTTTCCGGCGGAGTGGGCTCGGACGGAACGCTGGTAGCGGTCGGAACCTTCGACGGCGAGGTCATTGCGCTCGATGCGCGTTCGGGCGAGGTGCGATGGAGCGGTCGCGTATCGAGCGAAGTCCTTTCGGCTCCCCTGGTGACGGGGGATCTGGTGATCGTCCGCAGCGCCGACGGCCGCCTGTTCGCGCTGGACGCGAAGGACGGCAAGCGGCGCTGGCTATACCAGCGATCGAGTCCGCCTCTCTCGGTTCGGTCCCCCGTGGGCATGGTCGCCGACCGGGGTTATCTGCTTACCGGATTTGCCGGAGGCAAGCTCGTGTCGATCGCGCTCGCCAACGGCAGCGTGCGCTGGGAGACGACCGTCGCGCTGCCTCGCGGAGCCACGGAGCTGGAACGCGTCACCGATGTGGTGGGGCTGCCCATCGCCGCCGAGCGCGAAGTGTGTGCCGCGGCCTACCAGGGGCGGATCGGATGCTTCGAGCTCGCCAACGGCAACGCGCTCTGGTCGCGTGAGCTATCGAGTACCGCGGGACTGGCGATCGACGCGCGTTACGTCTTTGTCAGCGACGACAAAGGCGCGGTGCACGCTCTGGACCGCGCCGGCGGCGCGACAATCTGGAAGCAGGATCGCCTGTTCTTGAGGCGCTTGAGCGCGCCGCTGGCCCTGGGGCGGGAAGTCGCGGTGGGCGACGTCGAGGGATACGTGCATTTCCTGTCGAGAGAAAACGGCGCCTTTGTCGGCCGCGTCGCCACCGACGGCAGCCCGATCAGGTCACTGCTGGTTCGGCTAGAAAGCGGGTTCCTGGTGCAGACGCAGGACGGGAATCTGTACGCGCTCGCCACGCAGTAGGCGCGAGGGGCCATGAAACCCACTCTCGCGATCGTCGGCAGGCCCAACGTCGGCAAGTCCACGCTGTTCAACCGGCTCACGCGCACCCGGGATGCTCTGGTCGCCGATGTCCCGGGCCTGACTCGAGACCGCCACTACGGGGTGGGACGCCTGGGTGAACGGCCGTACCTCGCGGTCGATACCGGCGGGCTCGAACCGGAAGGCGGAGGCGTGTTCGTCGAGATGGCCAAACAGGCGAGAACCGCGATCGCCGAAGCGGACATCATCGTGCTGGTCACCGATGCCCGCGAGGGTCTCACGGCGCAGGACCGCGCGATCGGAGAGGAACTGCGTCGGATGGGCCGGCGCGTGTTTGTCGCGGTCAACAAGGCCGAGGGCATGAATTCCGAGCTCGCGACGCTCGAATTCCACGATATGGGGCTGGGTGTGCCGCACGCGATTTCCGCCGAGCACGGCGAGGGGGTGCGCGATCTGATCGATGTCGCGCTCGCCGGTTTCCCGCTCGAAACGGAGAGCGGCGAACCCGACAGCGCGGTCCGGATCGCCATCGTGGGCCGCCCCAATGCCGGAAAATCCACGCTCGTCAATGCGCTGGTCGGCGAGGAGCGCGTCGTGACTTTCGAGGAGCCGGGCACCACGCGCGATGCGATCGACGTGGAGCTCGAGGTGCGGGGCCGCCGCTACGTCCTCGTCGACACGGCCGGATTGAGACGCCGCGGCAAGGTATTCGAAAGCGTCGAGAAATTCTCCGTCATAAAGACCTTGCAGGCCGTCGATCGGGCCAACGTCGCGGTGCTCGTTCTGGATGCTCAAGGCGAGATCTCGGACCAGGACGCGCACATCGCCGGATTCATCCTCGAGCGCGGGCGGGCCGTGGTCGTGGCGGTGAACAAATGGGACAGCGTGGACGGCTACGCGCGCGAAATGACGAAGCGCGCCATTGCGCGCAAGTTGAAATTCCTCTCGTTTGCGCGGTATCACTACATCTCGGCCCGTGAGGGCCGTGGCCTCGCGAAGCTCATCGACTCGGTGGACGCCGCCTATCGGGCTGCCATGGCCAAGCTGCCCACCCCGAGGCTTACCCGCGCTCTTATCGCCGCCGTGGCGAAGCAGGCCCCGCCGCGCGCCGGGCTCTCGCGCCCCAAGCTCCGCTATGCGCATCAAGGCGGGAGCAATCCCCCGATCGTCGTGGTGCACGGGACCGCGCTGAACGCGGTGTCCGACAGCTACCGCCGTTATCTCGAGGCCGACTTCCGCAGGGTATTTCGGCTGGAAGGGACGCCGCTCCGGATCGAATTTCGCAGCGGCAGGAACCCTTACGTCGATGGGCGTATCTAAGAGCTCGTTACAGTGCATTCAGTACATTGGCATTTGCCGAAAAACCATTTACAGTACAACTTCAAATAATATGACTCGGGGTAACCCATGAGCAACAAAGGACAATTACTACAAGATCCGTTCCTGAATACCCTTCGCAAGGAGCACGTACCGGTGTCGATCTATCTTGTGAACGGCATCAAGCTCCAAGGCCACATCGAATCCTTCGACCAGTACGTCGTCCTTCTCAAGAACACCGTGACGCAAATGGTCTATAAGCACGCCATCTCCACCGTGGTTCCGTCGCGTGCAGTCAATCTGGCGGTCGACCATTCCGCTGCCGAGAGCTGATACGGACTCGTCCTCACCTCTGAACGGGTGCGATGGCTGAGCGTTCGTCGGAGCGCAACGTCGCCGTGCTCGTGGGCCTGGATTTTGGCGCGGGGGGCTACGACGAGAGCATCGAAGAGCTCGGCCAGCTTGCCGCAAGCGCCGGAATTCAGGCGCGCGCCTTGGTGCGCGGGCGCCGCGACCGGCCCGACCCCGCCCATTTCGCAGGTTCCGGAAAGGTCGAGGAGATCAAACGGACCCTGCAGGAGCAGGGCGCTTCGCTCGCGATTTTCAATCACGACTTGTCGCCGGCGCAGGAGCGCAATCTCGAGAAGGCGCTCGGCTGCCCGATCGTCGACCGCACGCGGCTGATCCTCAACATCTTCGCGCAGCGCGCCAAGAGTCACGAGGGCAAGCTCCAGGTGGAGCTCGCGCAGCTCGAGCACGCGGCGACGCGCCTGGTGCGCGGCTGGACGCATCTGGAGCGGCAACGCGGCGGCAGGGGCTTTCTCGGGGGAATGGGCGAAACGCAGCTCGAAGTCGACAGGCGCTTGATCGCGAACCGGGTCAAGATTCTCAAGGACAAGCTCGGCAAGCTCGGCCGCCGGCGCGAGGTCCAGCGGCGCGCCAGGGAGCGCGGCAGGGCTTTTTCGGTTTCGCTCGTCGGTTACACCAACGCCGGCAAGTCGACGCTGTTCAACACCCTGACTCGCGCGGGAGCGCTGGCGGAGGATCGCCTGTTTGCAACACTCGATACCACTACGCGCAGGTTGTACCTGCCCGAGGCAGGGAACGTCGCGATCTCCGACACGGTGGGCTTCATCCGCGATCTTCCGCACACGCTCGTCGCGGCCTTCCGCGCGACGCTCGAAGAAGCCGTCCACGCCGACCTCCTGCTGCATGTGGTCGATGCCGCGAGCGATGCACGCGAGGCGCAGGTCCTCGAAGTAGACAAAGTCCTGACCGAGATCGGCGCAAACGCCGTTCCCCGGCTCCTGGTGTGGAACAAAATCGACCGGAACGGCCTTCATCCGGGAGTCGACCGGAACGAATATGATAGAATCTGCCGCGTTCGTCTAAGCGCGAAAACGGGCGACGGCGTGGATGGCCTGCGCCGGGCCCTGATCGAGGCGGCAGCCTCCAGGACATCTCCGGCGAGCCCGCCAAAACCGACAGATTCGAAGAAACTGAGCCAAGCGGCCACAACGTAGGATTGTTATGTCATTGAACGACCCGCAATGGGGCAAGCGAGGCGGAGGCAACGAGGGGCCGCCCGATCTCGACGAGATGTGGCGCAGGTTCAACCAGAAGCTGAACAGCCTGTTCGGCCGGCGCCGCGGCGGAGGGGGGGATTCCG